>JGI2924J29684_1078269_pt1 | contig 37860 bp, 41 predicted proteins | sample BenlonsequencITS_FD_29684 | JGI IMG/M metagenome (IMG submission 29684)
TCTGGGGACGCTGTATCCCCTCCCTGCTCGCGCCTTCGGCGCTCGCTGAGGAAGGGGCATTAGCGCCTCGATCCAGGTAAAAAACCGGGGGGATGGGGTGTCGCTGCCGTGGGTGTCGACGGGTCACGAACGTTGGTGGCTCGTTTCGCTCTCGCGATCGGTGGGGATGCGTGACCCGTATCGCCGTGGTGTGCTCGTTCGGACGCCCTGCTGTACGTCGGTGACGGCGCAACTGCGCCGGAACGTCGTTACAGTGGATCGAATCACACGATACCTTTCCCGATCATCGAACTTGCTATCGTCCGACGGCGGTCGTTACTTTCACCCCCGCCATCATAAATCATGTGGTTGTGTACCACACTCATGGGCCGTCAGTACTCGGTTCCGGTCCCGCCCTCGAGTCGTTCGTAGTGGTCGTCGATGACCGAAAGCGTCGCGATCAGCGCACCAACGACGACGGGGCCGAAGAACAGGCCCATAATCCCGAACGCGTAGATGCCGCCGAGAACACCGAGGATGATGACGGCTGGACTGATCTCTGCGTACCGGTCGACGACGATCGGCCGCAGATAGTCGTCCGCGACCCCGACGACGATGGCGCTGTACACGGCCAGACCGAGCGCGAGGACGGGTTCACCGGTCGCGAAGAGATAGGCGACAGCCGGTCCCCAGACGATGAACGCGCCGATCAGCGGTATCAACGAGAAGATGACCATGACGAACGTCCAAAACGCGGCGTTGGGAATCCCCGTCGCGAACAGCCCCAGTCCCGCGATCACCCCCTCGACGACCGCGATCAGGACGTGACCGGCGAGGACTGCCCAGGTAACTTCCTCGAGTTCGTCGTAGAGGTCGTCCTGGACGTCGTCAGGCAGCGGCGTCGTCTGTCGTACCCAGTCCAGCAACACGTCGCCGTCTTTGAGCAGATAGAACAGCAGGAACAGTGCTAGCCCGATGCCGATCAGGGTGTGGGTGAGGACTTCTAACCACGCCGTCGTCTGCTCGAGCATGATCGTCCCGATCTGTTCGGCGGAGTCGACGATCGCTTCCGTGATGTCGACGGTGACTCCGAGTTCCTCGTCGATGGCGTCCTCGATCTCGGTCAGCCGGAGCGCTTCCGGTTCGACCTCTTGGAGGATGTTCGCGGCGTCGTCCGCGACGACGAAGGCGACGAGCGCGAACGGGACGATGAAGCCGACGAGCGCGAGCGCGACCAGCGCGAGCGCGACGATCGTCTTCGAGAGAGACTGCTCGAGCCGTCGCTGGATCGGAGAGAGCAAAAACGCAACCAGCACTGCAGCGAGAACGTACTGGAGGAACGGATCGATGAGTTGCCACGAGAGGTACGCGAAGACGACGAAAAGCGCGACGAGATAACCCCTGCTGAGATTCACGGGACTGTCCACTACGGTTGTCCCGATAAAACCGGCCCAGGACTGTCAGTGAGAGCGACTGTCGTGACGAGTCGCCACACGGCTTCAAGATCCTGGTTCGCCAATCTGTAACTGGATGTCCACCCAGATCGACCCGCTCTCCCTGTCCGGTGATCTGCTCTATGCAGTCAAGACCGGAGCCGAGGTAGCGGGGGGCGACACCGCTCGGTTGCGTGAGCGACTCGCAACGCTCGAGCGGTCTCGCCTGGCCCGGGCACTGTCCAGTCGGGAGCGGAAGCTGGCGTTCTGGCTCAACTGTTACAACGCCTACGCACAACTTCGCCTCGAAGAGGAGCCGGGGATACTCGAGGGTGGGCTTCTCGATCGCTGGAAGTTCGTCGGCAAGGACCGGATTCCGGTCGCCGGCTGCTGGCTGAGTCTCAACGACATCGAACACGGACTCTTGCGGAGTTCGAAGCATCCATGGGGCCTTGGCTACCTGCCGCGGCCGTTTCCCTCCTCGTTCGAACGAGAGTTTCGACTCGAGGGCTGTGATCCACGGATTCACTTCGCACTCTGTCGAGGCTCCGAGAACAGTCCGCCGATCGCGATCTACTCGCCGGCAGACGTCGATGCAGAACTCGACATCGCAATCGAATGGTTTCTCGAAGAGAGCGTCGAGTACGACTCCGACGCCGACGTCGCGTCGATTCCGCGCTTTTTCCGCCGGTACCGCGGAGACTTCGGCGGCAAACGCGGCATCGTCGAGTTCCTCCGGCGGTACAATGCAGTGCCCGACGACGCGACGCCGTCGCTCGAGTACGAAGCCTCCGACCGGGCACCCGACTTCGACCTCGACCTCGAGTTAGACGAGTTGCGGCCGTAGTCGTCGGTCTCGAACTGGTCGTTCGGGACGGCCGAACGTGACAAAAGTTTATCTTTATGCGAGAGGAATGATCGTCGGAATGGGGCGTATACTCGGTCGCACGCTTCCCGCCGATCGAACCGAACGGGCTGCTCTTACGGGCGCGCTCACAGCCCCCGTCACAGCCCTGGGCTACGTGTCCGTGTTCGGCTACGGCACCGACGGACTCTACCCGCCCGGCGCAGTCGCCGTCGGTTTCGCGATCACGGGCGCGTTGATCGCCGGCTCGTACGCCGCCGGTTACCTCGCCTCGGCGGCCGGGTCAACCCTCGCGGTGCTCGTCCTCGGTCCACTGTGGTTCCTGCCACCCGAGCCACAACTTGGCTCACCGACGGCAGCGGATGCGACCACCCCGATGCTTGCGGCGCTTCTCCTCGCGGCGGGGCTCGTCGTCACCGAGTACACGCTCCGGAACCACGGGACGATCCGCAACTGGCTCACACCCTGGACAGTCGCCGTCGGTGTCGCCGGTGGCAGCGTCCACGCACTCGCTGCCTTCTGGGCGAGCGCGTTCGTCCGACAGGAACCGATACTCGAGCAGTTCGTCTCTCTCGAGCCCGTCACGATGGTTGTCACGTTGTATGCCCTGCTCGGGCTCGTGCTCGTCGGGGCCGTCCCCGCCGTCGCGTTCTCCCGGCGTCGGCTCGTGATGCCAACTATCGCGCTCGGGGCACTCTTCGTGTGGACGTATCTGTCGGCCTGGGAATCGCTCGCCACTCACCGAGAGACCGGCGGGGCCGCAGCCAGCATCTCGCCGGCGATCGATGGGCTCTACGTTTTTCTCTGGATGGGCCCGCTCGCGGTCGTCTGTGCAGTGACTCTCCTCGAGTACGGAGGACGCGCGGTCCTCGCAGATGCTTTCGAGAGACGATTCGCGGACGATAGTTGACCGCCATCACTAGCCTGTCTGATACTGTCACCAGCGCGTCATCGAACGCGCGAGACTCGGTGCGTTTTTATAATTTCGCTGTCTTCGCTCGCCCGTGACTTCCCGCGAGTGGCACGGCGACCGAGACGCCGTGCTCGACCGAGACGACCACACCTGCCGGCGCTGTGGAGCCAGCGGCGACGACGAAACGGTGCTTCGCCTCTACCCCGTCGGTGACGTTCCGCTCGAGGGGTCCGTCCACGAGAGCGCTCTCGTCACCGTCTGCTCGCCGTGTTTCGCATCCCTGCGCCGATCCCCGACCGCCGCGGACGCGGTTCGACTCGACGCCGACGATCTCTTCGAACTCGTCCGCGAGACCACCCAGCGACAGGGAGTGACGGTCTCGGCCGTCGCCTCCTTCGCGTCACTGTCGACCTCGCTCCCCGGCGACCTCGAGGACGGCGACCTCGATGAGGCTGGCTACGTCCAGGCCCGTCGCGAGGTCTTGCTCGCGATCGACTCCGTCCCGTCGCGACTCGAACGACTCACGGTCGCCGAAACCGACCACCTCGGAGACAACATCGTGGAGCCACTCGAGACCGTCGTGGAGTCAGCGACCCAACTCCAGTCGGAACTCCACCGACTCGTCACACTCGGCGAGTCGATCGTGGCCGGACTGGACCGCTGTCACGGCTGTCTCGAACCCCGCGCCGCCGACGAGGCCGACGGTCGGTGTCCGACCTGCGGACTCGAGTACCGGAACGTCGACGGCTGGCGATCGGACGGCGAAGTCGCGTTCGAGTTGCTGTACGACGAGGTAAACGAGACCCTGCAGGCCGCCTCGGACACGACCGAATCGTTGACTGAGGGTGCCGCGGGACTGGCCGAGGGACTCCAGTCGTAGTTTTCGTCCTCGGCTGTTATCGAACGGTTCACACACCTTATCCGCCACTCCCTCCATCGGCCAGTATCAGTGAAGGATGTAGAACGGGAGGTCGAAGTTTACTAATAGCTGTCAGAAAGGGAGTGGTGAATACAGGGTACGAACTTTTTCCGCGTCGGGTTCGCCTTCGGCGAATCACTCTCTGCTCACGGATGCAAGCATCCGTTCGCATGGCTCGCGGGACCGTAATGAGTGACAGAAGTTTTGGGCGTGCTCGAGGAGTCCGGCTCGACTTCTGACGCGTCGTTGGACGATTCCTCGTCTGACGACCAGCTTTACCGGTCGAGTCGCCGACTCCGTGTCTACGGACGAGAGAGTGAGGCTACTCGCGGGCGGTCGCGGACGGCTTGCGTTCCTGGTCGACGGCGTCCTCGTCGTCTGCTTGATCGTCGTCGTGACGCTCGCGTTCCGGGTCGCCGGCTGGCCGCTGTCGGCGGACGACGTCGTCGTCTTCGGCGGCGTGATGGTCTACTCGCTTGCGCTCGAGCCGTGGGTGTGGCGAGAGTGAGGGGAGCGGGCGATTACAGGTCCGTCGCGGCCTCGAGTGCGATGTCGATCGCGCGGCCGACGTTGTTCTTCGCTTTCTCGGGGAGTTCGTCGTCCTCGGTGTCGGTGCCTTTCTGGGTTCCTTCGACGAGGTTGCCGTCGACGGTACAGATCGCACCGGCGCGCAGCCCCCTCCGCCGGGCCAGCGAGAAGACGGCGGCGGCTTCCATCTCGACCGACAGCATACCGGCGTCCTCCCAGTCGGCGACGTACTCGTCGGTTTCGGCGTAGTAGGCGTCGTCAGAGGCGATCGGGCCGACGTGAATCGCTTCGTCGTTGGCTTCCGCGGAGTCGACCAGCGCCGAGAGTACGTCGTAGTCAGGGACGGCGGGGTAGGAGACGTCCTCGTAGCGCTTCGAGGTGCCCTCGTTTTTCGCCGCACCGGTCGCGACGATCATGTCGCCGATCTCGATGTCGGACTGGAGAGCGCCGGTCGTCCCGACGCGGACGACCGTCTCGACGCCGACGTTCGCGAGCTCCTCGATCGCGATCGCCGCCGACGGACAGCCGATCCCCGTCGAGCAGATCGTCAGCTCGCGGCCGTCGTAGGTGGCGTTGACGACTTTGTACTCGCGGTTCTGTGCGACGGTCTCGGACTCGTCACAGTGGTTTGCGATGCGATCGACCCGTCCCGGATCGCCGGGAATGAGTGCGATATCGGTCAGATCTCCCGCTTCGACCAGCAGATGCGGTTGGGTTGCCATACCGACGGCTTCTGTCGGTGACGAGAAAAAAGGTTCGAGACTTCGTACGGACCGCCATGAACCGTCGTCGACACGACCCGCAGGCGGACCGCGGTGCGTCGGTACACCGGTACAGCAGGCCGTCTCAGCCCGTCGCCGACACCTCGACGTGACCGGGGTAGACCCGAACCGCGGTTCGCTCGACTTCGAACTCCACGACCGACGCCGACCGCGCGCCGTCCTCTGTCCCTGCAACCAGTGCGTCGAGTGCTTCCGGATCGACGTAATCGTACAGTCGCGTGCTGGGATCGGTCGCGTCTTCGTCGTGGTAGCGTGCAAGCGCCGTTGCGACTGCGATACTTGCCGATTCACCCTCCGTTCGGTCGTACCGGACGCGCCGCCTGCAGGTGCGCCCGTCCGACTCGTATATCCCTCCGTCCGTCATGTCTCTCAGTCACGTCACCGTGACTGTCTACTCGAGGAGCCAACGTCTGCTGGTATATAGGTACCGTCAGACGACATTTGCTGAAGACTGCATGTCGTTTTCCACCATGAAATCACTCACTCGCTTCAATACTGTGAACGCAGAAACTTCTCGACCGTCGTCGCAGTCGGCGCACTCCGTGCCCCTTCCTTGCTCGCAGTAAGGGCTCCACAGGCGTTCGCGTACTCGAGCGCTCGCTCTAAGTCGCCGTCGGTAAGCGCCACCGCGAGAAAGCCAGCCGCGAACGCGTCGCCTGCACCGGCCGTATCGACTGGTTCGACGTCGAACCCTGGGTGGTCGTAGGTCAGTTCGGGAGTGTGGAGTTTCGCCCCGTCGCCGCCGTGTTTGACGACGACGATCCGATCACCGTACTCCGACCCGACGTGTTCGTACTCGCCTTCGAGCAACGAGGCGATCTCCCTGTCGTTGGCGAAGAGAATGTCCGCGAGCGCGAGCGCGTTACCGTACTCCCGGTCCTCGAGTCGGCGTCCGGGATCGAAACTGATCGTGACGCCTGCGTCGCTTGCGATCTCGGCGATCCTGGTGGCGGTATCGGGTCGCTGGCTCGTGAGGTGGACGTGGTCTGCCGAGCGGATACGGTCGGAGTCGACGTCGTCCGGCGCGACGGCCTCGTTGACGCCGTCGTTGCCGAGTACTGCGACCTCGCCCTCGTCGTCGACGAGCAGGTACTTGACGGCTGTCTCGGCGTCGTCGACGACCCGGAGCCCCTCGAGGGAGACGCCCGCCGCCTCGAGATCGCGTCTGGCGAGAACGCCGTTGTCGTCGTCGCCGACGCTGCCGACGAGGCCGGCGTCGACCTCGAGGCCGGCGAGGGCGGCGGCGACGTTGGCGGCACTGCCGCCTCCGGATTGAGACTGGGAGCGGATCGCTGACTCGCCGTCGGGTTCGGGGAGGCGATCGACGCGGAGGGTGACGTCCCAGTTGACGTGCCCGGCGGTAAGCACCGTAATCATGAGCTGTGAAAGATTGGTGTCCGTGGGGGAAAAGTCTAGGCGACGACGAACAGCAGAGTGTTGTGAACGCCCGGCCCGAGGCCGATGGCGGCGACGAGTGCGAGGATCGTCCTGGCCTGCCGTGGTGCTTCCTCGACGTACTCTCTGAACAGCCCGAGGATCGCAAGCGCGAGGCCGACCTTCACGAGCACGAACAGCCAGCCCCCTCCGATGTACTCGGCGGTCGGCAGCGCCGATCCGGTCTCGAGAATCATGCGTGAGAGCGGCACTTCCTCGCCAGCACCGAGCACGTCGTAGCCGATCGCGGTCGAGATACCATCGAGCGTGTGACCGAAGACGACGAGTGCGCCTGTCGCTCCGGTCGTCGCGGCGACATCTGTAAACCAGAGCCCGAGTGCGAGCCAGGCAAGCGCGGTGACGATGCCGGAGGCGACGACGGCGATAACTGGCCAGAACGGCTCGAACGTTCCGGCCCCCCAGCTCCGTCCGATCGCGAGCATCGCGAAGACGGCAAAGAAGCCGGTCCCCGTAATCCCGACGACGCGCTCGCTCGTCGGCTGGAGCCCACCTTCCTGGAGGAAGATCCCGAGTATCCAGGCGGCCCCGGCAACGATCGCTGTGATCAGATAGACGCCCGGCGAGGTAAACAGCACTTCGACTGTCTCCGGATACGCCCCAGTCCGATAGAGAACGTGTAACGTCGCCCCGAACAGCATCCACGGAACGAACGCGACGACGGTTCGATCGGTCACCGGCGGCTCGAGTTCCCACAGCAACGCCAACACACCGCCCAGCACCGCCAAGATCGGCACGAGGAGATACCACGGTGGGAGGACAAACCCCTCTGGTAACACCATACGTTCATTGGCTCAGACCAGTACCAAACCGTTTCCGATCGTTCCTCGGTCCCGGAGAGTCCGATCGCGAGAACCCGCTACACTTCCCAGGGTTCGCCCGTCGTCTCCCCGAACAGTTCCCGCATGAGCGTCACGATACTCTCCGGCGGGAACTGGCCGTGTTCGGTGACGATCGCGTCGACGTGGCGTGGCGGCGTCACGTCGAACGCCGGGTTCTCGACGGTCAGTCCGTCGTCTGCGGAGTCGACGGCGACATCCGTCCGCTCTTCCGGCGGCAGTACCTCGTCTTCGTCCCGGTTCTCGATCTCGATCGTGTGACCGGTCATCGTGTCCGGATGGAGCTTGATCGTCTGTGCCGCAACCATCACCGGAACGCCGCGTTCGCGGGCGTTGACCGCCAGGCCGCTGGTCCCGATCTTGTTGATGACGCTGCCGTCCGCCGCGATACTATCCGCACCAACGAGGACGTGGTCGGCTTCGTCGAGATAGCGACGCGCCGCGTTGTCGACGATCAGCGTCACCGGCACGCCCCACTCTCGGAGCTGGCGAGCCGTGATGTGACCCTGCTTGCGGGGACGAGTCTCCTTGACGATCGCCTCGAGCGACTTCCCGTCCTCGAGTGCGGCCTCGATACACGCCAGCGCGTCCGTCGAGTGACAGTGAGTCAGCACCACGTCGCCGTCCCGAAGGCGATTGGCTCCGATCTCGCCGAGATTCGTCTGCGCTTGCTCCAGGTCGGACCGAAACGTCTCCGCGCGAGCGACCGTCGACTCCCGCAGTTCCGGGACGATCTCTCCGTCCATCCCTCGGAGCACGAACCGGAGGGCGTTAGGGAGGCTGACCGCAGTCGGCCGCGTCTCGTAGAGCGTCTTTGCAGCCGCTCGCAACTGATCACGGAACGCCGCCGGCGTCTCGGCGCTCGAGTGTCGAGCCTGGGTTGCAAGCGCCGCCGCGGCCGCGTCGGCGATCGTCGCAGCACCGCGTATCTCCATCGACGCGATGTCGTCTGCAGTCTCGAGGACGGCCGGGTCGACGGCAGTCCCGGAGTCGTCTGTACTCATATCGCCCCTCTTGGGACCCGCGAGGCAAAAGGAATCGGGCGGCTTTTTCCCCGTCCGGCGAGTCGGTCCGCTATGGACCGTAGCGAACTCGCCGCGCTGATCGACCACACGGCACTCGGCCCCGAAACGACGCCTGACGACGTTCGGGCGCTGCTCGAGGAGGCCGACGAGCACGGGATGAACGCTTGCATTCCGCCCTACGCCGTCGAAGCGGCGGCCGACTACGCACCCGAGGTGACGCTCGCGACCGTCGTCGGCTTCCCTCACGGCCACCACCTCGCCGAGAGCAAGCGACGCGAAGGCGTCGACGCCTGGCAGGCCGGAGCCGACGAACTCGACGTCGTTATCAACGTCGGCCGGCTGAAAGCAGGCGAGGACGACGCCGTCAGGGCCGAGATCGCAGAACTCGTCGCCGCCGTCCCGATCCCGGTCAAAGTGATCGTCGAGACGGCCTTGCTCTCCGAGGCAGAGACACGACGGGCCTGCGAGGCCGCGGTTGCTGCCGACGCGGCGATGGTCAAGACATCTACTGGGTTTGCCGATGGCGGTGCGACTGTCGCAGACGTCGAACTCATGAGCGAGTACCTCCCTGTCAAAGCCAGTGGCGGCATCGGCAGCTACGACGATGCGATGGCGATGGTCGAAGCCGGAGCAGAACGAATCGGTGCCTCGAGTGGCGTCGAGATTCTCGAGGGAGCGCCAGTGGCAGACGACCGCTAGTCCTTCTCGAGACGCATCGGCTGACGGTCCCCGTACGTGAGCGTCCGCCAGACCCACTCGACTGGACCGAACCGGTACCGGTTTAGCCAGGCGACCGACAGCGGTACCTGGATCGTCCAGATCAGGACGACCACGCCGAGGAGTTCGGCCCTGCTCAACTGACCGAACAGACCGATTCCGTGGCCGTAGAAGATCGACGTGGCAAGCACCGTCTGCAACAGATAGTTCGAGAAAGCGGTTCGACCGACCGCAGATAGGGCAGTCGTCACGAGCCCGCCGGCGGCGGCTCGACACAGTAACATGGCCCCGGAGACGTACGCGAGTGCGACCAACAGCGATCCCCAGTAGTTGAACTGATGGGCGAACAGGAGCACGTGTGCGGTATTCCAGTCGACCAGTTCGCGGTACCAGACACCAGTAAGAATCAGTGCCAGCCCCACCGTCGCGCCGCCGACGAGCAGTCGTCGGTAGAACCGCGTGCTCCGCTCGTTCGAGAGGACACCCCACTTGTAGAGGGCCATCCCGACGATCATCAACCCGCCGAGTGTCCAGAACGACTCGAAGACGAACCCAACCGTATGCATCATGGCGGCGGTCGCGATCCGGTGGTCCATCTGCTCGAGCCAGCCACCCCGGTAGGTAGCGATTTCTTCGTCGACCGCATCCGGATCGGCCCCGGTGCCGGTGAGCATCGCCTGCTCGATTTCGGCCTGTGTGCCCGCGTCGGCCACCACGTAGCCGACGCCGCTCAGCAGATAGAACAGTGCCGGCAGTGCGAACATGACGAGTCCGAGTGCGAGAAGCCACTTCGGTCGCCAGTTGCGGACGAAGACGAGGACGAACCCACAGAGTGCGTACGCGACGAGGATGTCGCCGTACCACAGCAGGTAGGCGTGGCCGAGTCCGATCACGAGTAGCCAGAACACTCGACGGAAGTGGAGTCGACGAGCGGGCTGGCCTTTCCGTTCTTTCGACTCCAGAAAGAGGACCATCCCGGCCCCGAAGAGGAACGTAAACAGCGTGACGAACTTCTGCTCGAAGAAGACGTGACTGACGAACCAGGCGACGTAGCTCCCGCCCGAGAAGTCACCGTAGAGCGTCGGATTGTACGAGGCGACCATCGGCATGGCAAACAACCAGACGTTGATGACTAAAATCCCGAGCAGGGCGAATCCTCGGAGGACGTCGAGCCCCAGGATGCGGTCGTCTGGATCGGTCGGACCGGACTCGTCGCCGTTGCAAGCGCCAGCCCTGCCTCTGTCTGCGGTAGTACTAGCGGTGTCTTCGCCCGGAGATTGCTCGGACGTCATACGTGCTCTCACTTGCTGATCGAACGATACGTACTTGGAGCCTCCGGAGCCGTCGAGGGTATCTGCTCTCTCTTTCTGGAACGGGCCGAACCGGTAGAAAGTATTTATCCTCTCGGTGTCAGATGCGAACCGATCGGATGGACTACGAATTCTCCCACGATCCGTCCTACACCCTCGGGACGGCGCGACTCGAGAACGGCGAAGCGATCACGGTCGAGAGCGGTTCGATGGTGTCCTACAGCGAACACGTCGAAATGGAGACACACAGTAGCTCCGGCGGCTTGCTCTCGTCGGTGAAAGACTCGATGCTCAGCGGCGAACAACTGTTTCGGAACACGTTCACCGCAACCGCCAACCGCCAGACCGTCCAGTTCGCCCACACCCAGCCCGGCGACATGCGAGCTCTAGAACTGGCGGGCGAGTCGGTGTACGTCCAGTCGGGCTCGTACGTCGCGAACGGCCCAGGCATTGAGACCGACTCGGTCTCTGGCGGGTTCGACTCACTGCTGGGTGGGAAGGGACTGTTCGTCCTCGAAGCGAGTGGCACCGGCGACCTGTTCGTCGGCAGCTACGGCGGCATCGTCGAACGAGAACTCGAGCAGGGCGAGCAGGTGACGATCGACGCCGGTCACTCGGTCGCCTGGGACGAGTCGGTCGAGTTCTCGACGCACCGCGTCGGCGGTCTCAAAAAGACGATGTTGAGCGGGGAGGGATTCGTCATGACCTTTAGCGGCCCGGGACGGGTCTTCCTGCAGACAAGGGACTACGATTCCCTCCTTGCGGACATCTCGGCGAACATCGATCCGGAGTAGTCGGTCACTCGTTGCCGAGAATCTGTTCGATCAGCTCGGAGTCGTCACTGCCGAGTGCCGAGCGGATCAACAGGTGACCACCGAGTACCGACGGACTGATCACCGTGTCCGCACCGGCCCGCTCGAGTTTCTTCGTGTTCTCGCGGTCGGTTGCGGCTGCGACGATGCGGGTGTCCGGTGCGAGTTGACTGGCAGTGAGAATTGCCAGTGCATCCCGAGCGTCTTCGTCCGTGGCGACGACGATGCCGGTCGCACGACCGATCTTGGCACGCTCGAGTGGCCCTTCGTCGCTCGGATCGCCAGCAACGACCGCGATGTCCTCGGACGAGAGGTCGTCCGTCGTGGCGTCGTCGGTTACGACGACGAACTGGCGGTTGCTATCCGCGAGCTCGTCGACGATCGGTGCCGTCAGTTTGCCATAGCCAAGCACGAGGAGGTGATCCTCGAGCAGTTCGAGTTGTGAGTCGCTCATCTTTCCGAGTGTCTTCGTGATGCGAGCCTGAATCGCCGGCCCGACGAGTGCCCCGATGGCGATACCGAAACTGGCCACGCCGAGGACAACCACGGACATCGTAAACAGCATCGCCTCGGGAGTCTCCGGGACGATGTTGCCGTAGCCGACAGTGCTCGAGGTAATCAGCGTAAAGTAAAACGCATCGAGGAGGGTCTCGATGCCGTCGAAATCGTCGCGAAAGCCGTATGCACCGAACGTACCGTAGATCTGGACGCCAAACAGCGCGCCGCCAGCCCCGAGCTGGGTCGCTGTCAGCGACAGCGACTTTTCGAATCGCTTGCGGGTAAAGAGGAGAATCGGAATCGAGAGTAACGAGAGGATGACCAGTGGGATGGAGTAGATGTCCACCTGGAGCAGTCCCTGAATAGCGGTCACTGGCATGAGAATCAGCGTGGCGTACCAGCCGGCGCGCAGTCCGCGCCGCAGAGCGAGTGCGCTCCCGACCATAAGAAAGCCGGTCAACGCGCCGGTGAAGCCGACCAACCGCTGGACGGCGCCGGGAACCATTCCCGCCAACGGCCCGTGATCGACTGCCTCTTGGCCGATGTGGTGAACTCCGGTGAGGACCGAAAGCAACGCGACGGCAAGCGCCAGTCCGATGGCTGCCCGGACCGTGACGACTCGTTTCCAGTTTTTGGGCAACCGTTCGAGCAGCGCCTCACCGACCATACCCTCCGATCTAACCCCCGTTCAGTTAAACGTCTCCGTTGGGCACGCCGAAAATCGCTGCACCTCGACTCCTCGGGCCTCGAGGAACTCGGCGCTTCGCTCGAGTTTCGTCTGCCAGCCCCGGTCTGGTCGATCGAAGCTGATGCGTTCGATTTCGAACACTTTCGCGAGGTCTGGCCCGATCAGCAGCCGATCGAAATCTCCTGCAGGAAACGTCGTGTGGCTGCCACCCTCTGACGGGCGATGGCAACCGGCGGTGTCTCGTCCGAACGCACTCCGTACCGTACTACGCCGTTTAGATAGTGCGAGGCGGAAACCCACAACTGCAGGCGTAGGTCGCTCAACGAGTCGAGTGGTCCTGTAGTGTAACCAGCCGAGAGCGGTAGCTACTTGCCTCCGGCACCGATACCGCCAGCTATGGCAATCGAGTGGAAACTGTTTGCGGATCTCGCCGAGTACGCGGACGACAAACACGTCGCAGTCGACGTCTCTGCAGGCGACACCGTCGGGGATGCCCTCGAGGAACTGCTCGAGGACGTGCCAGCACTCGAGGGTCGTGTCCTCGACGACGGCGAACTTCGGTCCCAGATCAACGTGTTGCGAAACGGAACGAACGTTCTTGTCGAGGCGGACGGACTCGAGACTGAACTCGAGGATGGCGACGAACTGGCGCTGTTTCCGCCGGTTAGCGGTGGCTAGTTCCGCTCCAAGTGTCGACTGGTTCCGTGTCCTGTCCGTCGGTGCTGGTGCAGTCGTTTCGGATGCGGTCACACGGTGTATCGGTACAGCAATTCGTCTGAGAGGCGACACCTGCTCGTTACGGAATGCTGTCCCGATGTCCCGGCGCGACCGCGAGTCCACCTGCGGTCACGCCGGAACTGACTGACAGCAAACCGTCTGAGGGACGGACTCTCGTGGCCTCTGCTCGTGGCAAACCAACGGCGTAGTTGCCGTTCACGTTCGCTTCGACGTGGTCGTTTCCACTCGTTCTCGCGCCACTACTGTTAATATAAAGAACATGATCTCTGGTAGCTATTTATCTATTTTTTCTTAATAGTGCCGGCGGAAAGACTTCCCCTTCTATCGATTTTTTGTACTCGTAAATTTTCTCATAACGATCACCATCAAAAGATTTATGTCCTTGATTACTCTGGTACCTATTCAACGGAGCCCCCTGACAAACAATGAAGTTGGCGATGATCGGATTTGGACAGGCCGGTGGTAAAATCGTCGATCGCTTTCTCGAGTACGACGAGCGGACTAACAGCTCGATCGTTCGCGCGGCGGTCGCGGTTAACTCCGCGAAAGCGGACCTGATGGGACTCGATCGGATCCCAAAAGAAAACCGCGTACTAATCGGCCAGGCCCGCGTCAAGGGCCACGGAGTAGGGGCGGACAACGAACTCGGCGCGGAAATCGCCGAAGAGGACATCGACGAGATACAGAACGCGATCGACTCGATCCCGACCCACGAGGTCGACGCGTTCCTGATCGTCGCCGGTATGGGTGGCGGGACCGGGTCGGGGGGTTCCCCCGTCCTCGCAAAGCACCTCAAGCGGATCTACACGGTCCCGGTCTACGGACTCGGGGTCCTCCCCGGAACGGACGAGGGAGGTATCTATACGCTCAACGCCGCTCGCTCGTTCCAGACGTTCGTCCGCGAGGTAGATAATCTACTGGTCTTCGACAACGACTCCTGGCGACAGACCGGCGAGTCCGTCGAAGGCGGCTACGCCAAGATCAACGAAGAGATCGTCCGCCGGTTCGGCGTCCTGTTTGGTGCCGGCGAAGTCGGCGGCGACGAGGAAGTCGCGGAGAGTGTCGTCGACTCTTCCGAGATCATCAATACTCTTTCCGGCGGCGGTGTCTCCACGATCGGATACGCGAGCGAGGGCGTCGAACTGAACGACAGTGGCGGTCTTCTCTCGCGATTTACCGGAGACGACGGCAACCACGATTTGGACGGAGCAAGCACGACCAACCGCATCACGAGTCTGGTCCGTAAGGCCGCGCTCGGCCGCCTCACGCTTCCCTGTGAGATCGAAGGTACCGAGCGCGCGTTGCTCGTTCTCTCCGGTCCGTCCGAGTACCTGAACCGGAAAGGGATCGAACGCGGACGCAAGTGGCTCGAAGAAGAGACCGGCAGCATGGAAGTCCGTGGTGGGGACTTCCCACGAGAGGTCCCGGAAGTTTCGGCGTCCGTGCTTCTGTCGGGTGTCACCGACGTCCCACGGATCAAACGCCTCCAGCAGGTCGCAATCGAGGCACAGGACAATATGGACGAAATTGCAGCCGAGAGCAACGAGAACCTCGAGGAACTCGTCGACGACGACGAGGACGAACTCGAGCCGTTGTTCTAACGCCGGCCCGCGATCGGCCGAATCGAGAACGCAACGACGATTGTCGACGGTCGCTTGCGTGTCGGGGGGCACGTAGAACGCGACCAGGTGTGGTCGACGCGTCGTCGCCGCTGGTCGATGTCTCTGTTGTCTCACACTCCGACGTACTTTTGAGCGCGTACGAGCTACGACCGGCAGATGCAGGTCGTCGTCCCCTTCGCCGCCGAGTCGCCCAAAACGCGTCTCGAGAGCGTTCTCTCTTTCAGCGAACGAGAGGCGCTCGCTCGAGCGATGCTCGGAGACGTCCTCGAAGCGATCCTCGAGACCGGCCACGAGCCGACGGTCGTGTCGACGGCACGACTGTCACCGGAGTCGGAGAGTGATCCCGTGACCGGTCACGCCGATATCGGGACGCTGGTCGACCGTGGTGTCACGATCGAAGTCGACGACCGACCGCTGACCGACGCGGTCAACACCAGACTCACGGCCGCAAACGGCCCCGTCGCAGTCGTCATGGCGGACCTGGCGCTTGCGACGCCTGACGCACTCACGAAACTGTTCGCCACCACCGCCGATGTCGCCATCGCGCCCGGTCTCGGCGGCGGAACGAACGCCCTGCTGGCGTCCCATCCCGAGTTTCGCGTCGACTATCACGGCGCTTCGTACCTCGATCACTGCCGCATCGCAGGCGAGATCGACGCCTCGCTCGAGACCGTCGACTCGTTCCGGCTGGCGACCGACGTAGACGAACCCACAGACCTCGTGGAACTGCTAGTCCACGGCTCCGAGAGACAGCGTGCGCTATCGACGCTTCTGGCGTTCGGGTTCGACCTCGAGACGACAGCAGGACGAACCGACCTGCGTCGCGTAAAGTGAACTGAACTGAAGTGAAGTCCTTATGTACGCGGCGACGACACTCCGAGGTAATGATTCCCGGGGCCAGCGAGTACGGCGTCGACGTGACGATCGACGACTGCGAGGTCGACGAGTTACTCGAGGTTACGCCCGCCGACGTCGACGGGCCGTCGTCGTTGACGTTCGCACGCAACGTCTTCGTCCCGCTGACAACGGCCTGTCGGTACACCTGCACCTACTGTACGTACTTCGATCCGCCGGGCCAGGCGTCGCTACTCTCGCTCGAGGAGGTCCGAGAAATCTGCCGGCAGGGTGCCGACACGGGCTGTACGGAGGCGTTGTTCACGTTTGGCGACGATCCGGACGATCGCTACGACGAAATACACGCCCAACTCGAGGAGTGGGGACACGACTCGATCCACACCTACCTCCGGGAAGCCTGCGAGGTCGCTCTCGAAGAGGGGTTGCTCCCTCACTCGAACCCGGGCGACCAGGCCCGTGAACAGATGCAGACAGTCGCCGACGTCAACGCAAGTATGGGTGTGATGCTCGAGACGACAGCTGAGATCGACGCCCACGCCGGGTCCCGCCGGAAGGAACCGGGACAGCGACTACGGACGATCCGGACGGCAGGCGAACTCGACGTGGCTTTCACCACTGGCATTCTGGTCGGTGTCGGTGAGGACTGGCGAGATCGGGCTGAGAGCTTGCTTGCGATCAGGGAGCTACACGAACGATACGATCACGTCCAAGAGGTGATCGTCCAGCCGGTTCGGGAGAACGAACGGTGGTCCGGCGGCGAACCCACCCTCGAGACGATGCGGCGGGTGACGGCGATGGCTCGTGCCGCCCTTCCCGAGGAGGTATCCATCCAGGTCCCGCCGAATCTAACGCCCGCGCGCGAACTGATCGACTGTGGTGTCGACGACCTCGGTGGCGTCTCGCCGGTCACCGACGACCACGTCAACCCCGACTACGCCTGGCCCGCCCTGCGCGAACTCGAGTCGATCGCCGAGGACGTGGGGCTGACACTCGAGGAGCGCCTGCCAGTGTCAGACCGGTTCCTTCCAGCCGAGTTGCGTCCGGCAGGATTCGATGGTGTGCCGGCCGAGGGAACAGAGAGTGAGTACGCGAGTCGTGAGTGGCTCTCCCCGACGATTCGTGACGCGTTGTTGCCCGGCGACGAAACGGAAAGACGGTATCGGTCGCTACTCGAGAGCTCCGGTGGGCGGTAACTTTACACGCGCGTGCGCGATTCGTCGCCCTTTTGCCTGCAGAGGCCGGACGAAAGTATCAGAAACGGATGGCCCGGTACCACATCGAAACCTATGGCTGTACGTCCAATCGCGGGGAGAGCCGCGAGATCGAGCGGCGACTCCGGGACGCTGGCCACCACCGCGTCGACAGCGCCGAAGCGGCGGATGTTGCCATCCTCAACACCTGTACCGTCGTCGAGAAGACCGAACGGAACATGCTTCGCCGGGCCGAGGAGTTGGCCGACGAGACGGCAGCTCTCTACATCACGGGCTGTATGGCCCTGGCCCAGGGCAAGGAGTTCGCCGAGGCGGACGTCGATGGCGAGGTTCTCCACTGGGACGAGGTTCCCCAGGCCGTCACCAACGGCGAGTGTCCGACGACCACACCCGACGCCGAACCCGTCCTCGACGGCGTGATCGGTATCCTCCCTATCGCACGGGGCTGTATGTCGGACTGTTCGTACTGCATCACCAAACATGCGACGGGTAAGATCGACTCACCGTCCATCGACAAAAACGTCGCTAAGGCCCGAGCGTTGATCCACGCCGGCGCGAAAGAGATCCGTATTACAGGCCAGGACACCGGCGTCTACGGCTGGGACGACGGCGAACGCAAACTCCACGAACTGCTAGAGCGCATCTGTGCGATCGACGGCGAGTTCCGCGTTCGAGTCGGTATGGCCAACCCGAAAGGCGTCCACGGCATCCGGGACGAACTCGCTGCCGTCTTCGCCGGCAACGAGAAACTGTACGACTTCCTTCATGCGCCCGTCCAGTCCGGTAGTGACGACGTACTCGGCGACATGCGTCGCCAGCATCAGGTCGAAGAGTATCTCGAGGTCGTCGAAGTCTTCGAGGAGGCACTCGACTACTGGACGCTGTCGACGGACTTTATCGTCGGTTTCCCAACCGAGACGGAACACGACCACGAGCAGTCGTTGGCACTGCTCCGGGAGACCCGCCCGGAAAAGATCAACGTCACCCGCTTTTCGAAGCGACCGGGTACCGACGCCGCCGAAATGAAGGGGCTCGGCGGCACCGTCAAGAAGGAACGATCGAAAGAAATGAGTGCTCTCAAGCGTGACGTCGTCGGCGACGCCTACGAGGCGATGGTCGGCGAACGACGTGAGAACTGTCTCGTCGTCGAGCAGGGAACCGCCGACTCCGTCAAGTGCCGGGACTCGGCGTACCGCCAGATCATCGTCCAGAACGCGACCGATCACGGTCTCGAGCCCGGCGACTTCGTCGACCTCGAAGTGACGGCACACGAGACGATGTACGCGTTCGGGGAGCCGATCTGACCACCCACTGACGTTTTTATTGGATCGAGGCGAACGCGGCATACGAGGATGATCACGCTGTACGAATAGACGGCTGTCCGTACTGTGAACGAGTCGCCGACCGTCTCGAGGAACTGGATGTCGACTACGAGAGTATGTGAGTCGACGCGTTACACTCCGAGCGCGACGAAGTCAAACGGATCTCCGGCCAGCGCTGTGTTCCAGTGCTGGTCGACGAAGCATACGGTGTGACGATGGCCGAATCGGCTCGTAGCCTCGCGTCTCTCGAGACGACGTCTGCTTCTCCGTAGCTCCCGACTGTCAGACAGGCTGTGTATCGAAAGCCAAACACGACCGCGAGCAGAGCGCGGTCGCTGACGGACAGTCGCTCGTCTCATACGGACTGCTGTAACTAGTTACCACCGCTCGTCGACCCCGTGCTGGCGACCGTCGGTAATCGACTACAGTAACCGCATCGGCACAGCCGGCCACACGGGAGACGCGGTTCGGCTGCGTAAGCGAGGACAGTGAGGCGACCGGGAGAAGCGACCGACAAGTTGCCGGCCGGCGACGAAGACGACGGTCAGTGGCCTACTCGAAAACGACCGCGCTCTCGTCGTCTGGAACGGTCGCACCCTCCTGGTTGGCGAACGCCTCGTAGAGGTGATCGTAGGTCTCCTCGAGTGCTTCGACGACTACTGTCGTGTCGCTGAGCACGGGCATGAAGTTCGTATCGCCCTGCCAGCGTGGGACGACGTGGGTGTGAAGGTGGTCGCCGATCGACCCACCGGCGCCGTCACCGAGGTTCAGGCCGGCATTGAACCCGTCGGGGTCGATAGCTTTCTCGAGAGCGTCGAAGGTGCGTTGCTTTAGCTGAGCGTGGCCAAGCAGTTGTTGGTCGGTGAGGTCGGCGTACTCTCCCGTGTGGGCGTAGGGAATGACCATGACGTGGCCGGGATTGTACGGATAGTTGTTCAGGAGAACGAACGCGTGGTCGTTGCGGGCGACGAGTCTGTTGTCTCGATCGTCGTCCAGTTCTGGGAGTTCACAGAAGACACAGTCGTCGATAGCCGGATTCTTCTCGTCGCGTCTGATCCACTCGATCCGCCAGGGGGCAAACACCTGCTCCATATCCGAGAGGATGGGAGTGACTCTTATATACTATCGGCCCTCGACTGGTGGATGGCGTTTCCTCGAGTCACTTGCATAGCCACGACAGGTCAGCCCACGCCTGCTCTCTCGAGGGCGACCAGTGTGCGACCCCTGCTGTTAGCAGGGGTTTTCAGGTCCGCGCGCGAGGGTAAATCACTTGCTCACCACTCGAAATAATTGGTTACGAGGGCGAGATAATATATCAATATTGTTTATAGTTTCTCCCCCACGACTTTCACGATGAGTGGACTATATGACTGGCTAAACGATATTGAACGATCTAACGAAGCTTTGCGGGTTTACAACCTCTGGTTAAGGATTTTCGACTCAGAACTCGAAATCGGCCGGAGGTTTAAGATGGTTCTATCGATAGCAGTCGAGTAATGGCAACGACTGATAATTCATTCAACGGGATAACTGAATACTGCGACGAATGCGGGCTCGAGACGATCCACGAAGTGTCCGTCCAGATTCGAACGGAAAGCGTCAAACAGGAGAACGCGCAGTTCTCCCGCGAGCCCTACCGCGTGAGCGAGTGTCAGCGCTGTGGAACACGGACGAGCCAGCGCATGAACAACGCGTAAACGACTCGTTACTACCCCTCATTACTCCCCCCATCGACTATCCGACCGACAGCAGTTGCCACGCGCCGGTATCGTGGTCCTTTCATACGGGTTGCTGTCCTGATTTACCGGTGTAACCGTAAGACGGGGCGCGGTTGCACCGCCAATGACTTACAACAATCCGTATCAGGACGTAGTTACTTCAGGTTCAGTTCGTCGTCACTTCACACCCGTCCTCGGTGACGATGAGGGTGTGTTCTTTCTGGCTGACGAGACAGCCTTCGTCTTCCTGTAACACCGGATAGCCGTGGACGATGTCGTTGCGCTTGAGTCGCCGAAGCGCTATCTCCGGCCGATCGGTTTCGAGCCATCGAGTCGCGAACGGCAGCGTCCGGAACTCGTCGGTGATCTGTTCGAGTGCCTTGCGTGCGTCCCGATTTCGGATCTTCCCTTCCCGTTCGAGCGCGAAGATCTCTTCGCTTGCGCCCTCGGTGACTTTTCCCCCGCCGTCGGTCGCGAACGGTTCGATAGCCACGACGTCGCCGACTTCGAGTGTCGCTCCCTGCGAGACGGCCCGGTTGGGGATGTTCGGGTCAGTGTGCTGTTCCCAGTGCCCTAGTCCGTGGCCAGTGAGGTTGACGACAGGATTGAAGCCGTATCCGTCGATAACGTCTTCGATCTCCGCGCCGATCTCGCCGGTGTCGACACCGGGCTCGATTACGTCGAGTGCAGCCTCGAGTGCCTGTTCAGAGGCTTCGGTGAGTTCGGGATTCCCGGAGAGGTCGACCGTGATCGCGGTATCTGCCAGCCAGCCGTCGACGTGAACGCCAATGTCTACGTTGATCATCTCCTCGCCAAACGTCGTTTCGTCGCCGATCGACGGCGTCGCGTGGGCCGCTTCGTGGTCGACGGAGATATTGACAGGGAAGGCGGGTTCACCGCCGAGTTCACGGACCCGGTCTTCCGCGTACTCGGCAACCTCGAGGTGGCTCGCCCCGACCTCGACGCGTTCGACTGTCTCTTCGCGGACCTGTGCGAGGATCTCCCCGGCTTCGCGGTGTTTCTCGTACTTCTCGGACTGAAGGTCCACCTCGGATTCAGACATGTACCGGGATTGTGCCGGTCGACAAAAAGAGGTTCCGCCTCCGGACTCCTCGTCAGTGGTCCGCTCGCCCGTCGATCCAGCGACACTCTGGACAGGTGTCGACGCCCTGGACGTTAGTGAGCGTCGCTTCACAGCGCGGACAGTGTCGCGGCCCGTGGTGTGGAGATTGAAGCATCGGTCGTTGCAACGCACACGACAATAATAAAACTACCTCACGTCGATCGTCGAAAGACCGGTGTCGAGAGCGAGCCGTTGTCAGTCGTGATACCGGGCCGTCTGCATCTGTGAACTGTTGTACGCCGAGCCGAGGGTTCCACGCGCGTCGACGACGATGAGTCCCGCCGTCGATCCGGTCAACTCTGCAAACTCTTCGACCGCGACGTCGGCCGCCTCGTCCGCATCGAGGCCGCGTTCGACGTGGCGTGATGCCCGCCGCGCAAGCGTGACGCGCGCGATGTCTTCACCCGCTCCGGTCGCGCTGACCGCCGCGGCAGGCGAGCAGTAGAAGCCGGAACCAACCTGTGGGACATCGCCGACCCGTCCGGCGAGGGCGAGCCATCGACCGCCGGTGGAGGTCGCCGCCGCGAGTGACTCGCCGTCGCAAGCCACCGCACCAACCGTGTCGTGGTCGTGTTCGTCCGCCGGTTCGTCGCGACCGTCGGGGTCGGAGTTCCCGTAGCGATCCCGGATCGCCTCGAGTTGACTCTGGACGTCGCCGCCTGACTCGAGTTCTTCGTCGTCCCACTTTTCTTGCGTGCGCTCTGCCCAGAGGTCGACGCCGGTCTCGATTCCGTAGGCGTCGGCCAGCGAGACGGCGTGATCGCCGGAGACGAAGCCATGAGGTGTCTCTTCCATGACAACTCGCGCGACGCTGATCGCGTGTTCGACGCTTTCCATCGAACAGGCCGCACCAACGGCTCTCTCGTCGGTCATGATACCCGCGTCGGTCCGGATTCGTCCATCGCTCTGGACGGCACTGCCGACGCCGGCGTTGAACCTGGAAGAAGCTTCGAGGACGCTCACTGCCGCCTCGACCGCATCGACCGGATCGGCTTCGGCCCCACCGGTCTCGGCTGCCTGCTCGAGAACTGCCTGTCTGGGCGCTGGCTCGTCTGGCTCGCTGCCAGCACCACCGTGAACGAGTACCTGCATACGTTCACGTCGCAACTCCTCGTGGTAACGAGTACCGATTTTGCCTCGTCACGAAACCCCCACACTTACGCCGGCGGCCGCTGAACCGATGCCGACGATGACGACGATGCCACCTGCCGCCTTGCTTGCGGGGTTCTGTGCCGTACTGTCGGCAGTCGCGGTCTGGCAACTCGTGAGTGACGACGATCGCGATCCGATCGACGTCGGCACGACGCTGATCGTTCTTGCGATTACGTTCGGTGCTGTCGTCTGGGCGGCTATCGGGGAGACGTGGCTCACCTGGCTGGGACGTGCGGTGATAGCAGTTGCCGGCCTCGTACTCGGTTGTATCGGGCTGGCACTCGTCGTCCGATACTGGAACCGCCCCTCGAGCGGACGGGCCGGTAACGACGACCTCGAGGTAAGCGACGACCGCCTGTAGCCTCTTTCCACTCGTCCACACCGAGCAACGGTACTGTCGAACCCTCCTTTCGACGACCGGTTATTTTATTCAGGGTGTGAAACGACGGACTTTCTCTCGTTCTAGGCTGGCGACAGAGCGGCTCTAGCTCTGCTTCCCACGGCAAGCAGCCGTTTCGATCTCCGCTACCTGGATTCGATAGAAATGGTAGGTCTTTTACCGTCTATGAGAGAACCGTACAAACGAGATGAGCTACGACAAAATCGAGGTGCCCGAGGAAGGGGAAAAGATCACGTTAAAAGAGGGTGCCGAGGACGAACTCGAGGTGCCTGACAACCCGATCATTCCGATCATCCACGGTGACGGCGTCGGCAGCGACGTCGGTCCCGCGGCCCAGAAAGTACTCGAGGCTGCCGCGGAGGCGACCGGTCGTGAGATCAACTGGATGCGCGTCTACGCCGGCGAATCCGCTCGCGAGAAATACGACGAGAACCTGCCCGACGAGACCGTCGAGGCGATCAAGGAACACCGCGTTGCGATCAAGGGTCCACTCACGACGCCCGTCGGGGCCGGCTTCCGTTCGCTGAACGTCGGTCTGCGCAAACTGCTCGACCTCTACGCGAACGTCCGACCGACCTACCACTTAGACGGCGTCCCGTCGCCGATGTCCGAGCCCGAGCAGATGGACATGGTCACCTTCCGTGAGAACACGGAAGACGTCTACGCCGGCATCGAGTGGGAGGAAGGCACCGACGAGGTCCAGCAGGTCAAGGAGTTCGTCGAGGAAGAGATGGGCTTCGACGACGTCATCCACGACGGGCCCGTCGGCATCGGTGTCAAACCGATCACGGAGTTCGGCACGAAGCGACTCGTCCGCCGTTCCATCGACTACGCCCTCGAGCACGATCGTGACTCGGTCACGCTGGTCCACAAGGGCAACATCATGAAGTTCACCGAGGGCCAGTTCCGCGACTGGGGCTACGAGATCGCCGAAGAGGAGTACGGCGACGAGGTCATCACCGAGGACACCCTTTGGGAGGAACGCGACGGCGAGGCTCCCGAAGACGCCGTCGTCGTCAACGACCGCATCGCCGACAACATGCTCCAGCAGATCCAGACTCGCACCGAGGAGTACGACGTCCTCGCGACGATGAACTTAAACGGGGACTACATCTCCGACGCCTGTGGTGCCCAGATTGGCGGCCTCGGCATCGCGCCCGGTGCCAACTTCGGTGACGGCCGCCTGCTCGCCGAGCCCGTCCACGGCTCCGCACCCAAGTACGAGGGCCAGGACAAGGTCAACCCGACCGCCATGATCCTCTCGGGCCGTATGATGCTCGAGTACCTCGGCTGGGACGACGCCGCCGACCTCGTCCGTGACGCCGTCGAGGAGACGATTTCGTCGGGCAAGGTCACCTACGACCTCGAGCGCCAGCTCGACGACGCCGAGAAGCTCGCCACCAGCGAGTTCGCCGAGGAAGTCGTGGACAATATCGAGACCCTCTCGTAGAGAGCTGTTCGGCCAGTCAGGCCGCGAAGCGGTCTGACGCTTTCGAGAAGTTCGCACAAGCGAGTGTCGAGCCGTTTCGTAACTACGTCTCTATTTCGTCGCCGCTTCTACCGACCTCGAGTACCCGACTCCGGTGTCGTAACGCACTCGTCGGGGGAGTCCGTACGCACGGCTATGTCATCGACGGGAGATCTCGACGTGCGCGTCGTCACCGACGAAACCGAGCGCAAGGACGCGTTCGCGGTTCGACACGAGGTGTTCGTCGAGGAGCAGGGGGTCGACGAGGACCTCGAGTACGACGAACACGACGCCGACGCAGTCCACTTCGTCGCCTACGACGACGCCGAGCCAGTCGGTGTCGCCCGGCTGCGAGAGCTCGAGGACGACGACGCCGGCAAGGTCGAACGTGTCGCGGTGCTCGAGTCACGTCGAGGCGAGGGAATTGGGTGGGAGCTGATGCGGACGCTCGAGGAACGCGCGACGGAACTCGGGCTGGCGAAACTCAAGCTCCACTCGCAGACTCACGCCGCCGAGTTCTACGACCGACTCGGCTACGACCGATACGGCGAGGAGTTCGAGGAGGCCGGGATTCCTCACGTCGAGATGCGGAAGTCACTGGAGTAGTGGGTGCAGCCGTCGGTATCGCGGATGACGAACGGAGTCGCTTCGTTCGAACGATCTGGTATCGGTCAGTACGGTCTGGAAGCCTCGAAAAAAGTCACCGTTGACCGACGAGCGGTAGCTAACTCTTTCTCACTGTTCGTCTCGAATCTCGTCAACCCACTCCGGTTCAGTTACCGTTGGGTCATCTGCCACGTCGATGGTCGTTTGAATGCTTTGGACCTCTTCTGTTCCCCACAGGTAGTCGAGGTACGTAGAGACAGCCATGTACTGCACGGAGACGTCCGCAGACTCCACGGAGTAAGTCTCCGGAGCAACTGTCACGTGACCGGACGCGTCTGTGATGCGATATTTAGATAGTTCACCAGAGGTGTTGTACCAGCCCTCCTGTGGTTCGTACACAGACGCACTATCGTCCGACGCGACTCTCTCGTATGTCGGGAGTGTCCGTATTCCGTTGAGGAGCATGGTCTCCGTCGTGTCAATCGTCCCGTGGAATTCGTCAGGATCTTCTTCAATCACGAGGAACCGAATCTCATCCCCCTCTTGGGCTTCGTCTACGATAGTTCTGCTCTCATATGTTGTCTCGATTCTCTGCTGGTACGACTCAGCGTCCTTCTCGTCGGCGTACCGGTACATTCGGTACAGCTCGCCATCAGGCTCCTCCCGATAGGTTTCTCTCACCATGTCGTCTGTCGTGTAATACTCATACCGTTCCCCGTCTTCAGTCAAAACCGCCTCGTACTCAATGAACTCCTCACCGTCTGTCTCGACCGCGCCAGTGAGATGAAATGCGTCCTCGAGTTCGAGCGTGAACATCTCGCTATCGGAATTAGCGCTGTGCGGACTCTCGTATGAGGAAGGGTACGTTATCATCAGGGCAGTACTGACGGCCACCGCCACGATGAGCAAGCCGATTATGAGTGCGATTGTCCTCCTACTCATTTACTTTTTGTGTTTATTTTATTGTAATTAATTTTCGGGTTCTTCAAACGGATGCGAATTACGAGGGGTGTGGTGATCGGTCGGCGGGTGTTCGTTTCCGACGAATTGAACCACCTCAGTCGCAAGCCGGAATTGTAGTGTGGGGCGATACGGTTCTATCCATGATCGTGCAACCCGCTCCTCCTCACAGACGCTGCGTTTGCCGTCACGCTGATGCCGTTTTTCGTCTGTTCGGTGGTCGTGTTCGCGGTCTTCGTACTGAGCGTGCCGCTGGTCGAGGGAGACGTCTCGTTCTGGTGGCTCCTCGTCTGGTTCGGCGGTGCGGTCGGTGCGCACACGTTTCCGAACGCCGTCGCGACCGACGCGCTCTGGGAGCAGTCGCGAGCGACCTCGAGTCCCCTGAAAATCGTCGGCTACCCGATCGTCGCGGTGTCGAAAGTCGTGAACGTCCTCCGGTTCCTCTGGATCGACCTCGTCTACGCCGTCGGTCTCTACCTCGCCGCGAAGTCACTGCTGGGCGTCGTCGCCTTCTAGTACCGTCCCAACCGTCGACTGACGGGTCGAATCGAGCCCCACCGCCAGATTCGACCCCTCAGTGCAGGCTTGGCCCGCCACTAGTCGAGTCGTGGTAACTCGCCCGTTCGCTCCTTCCGGATGAGGTCGCGCACGAACAGCCGTAGCTGGCGCGTCAGGTCCTCGCGGTCCTCGTAGGAGTAGATCCGTGCCTCCCAGCGGTCGCGGACGGCGGCGATCATCGCGCTGCGGACGCCCGACTCGTGGACGAACAGCACGCGCTCGCGGTGGTGGTCGGCTATCTCGTCGTCGAACAGTGCCTCGAGGACGGCCCCGACCTCGATGCCGACGCCGAGGTTGTCGCCGACCGCGGGGACGACGTAGACGACGGTGTTGCTCGCTCGAGCAAAGGCGATGCTCTGGGAGGCGGCGTCCAGTTCCGACAGCGGAACGTCGACGTCGATCGCGAGAAAGGCGTTGACGCCCGCCTCGGTCCGCAGTCGATCGCGAACGTCGAGCAGGAGATCCAGCGCCGCCTCGTCGCGTTCCAGGTCGTGGTCCGATCCGACGAGCGTCCCGAAGTCGACCGACTCGGGGATCGCCTCGGGGTCGGCGTCCTCGAGCGCGTTCTCGAGGTCGAACGCCTCGTAAGGCCCCATCAGGTAGACCAGGAACCGCGACCGCGGCAGCGAACCGAGTTCGTCGACGATCCGATCGCGCATACCCTGCCTGCTCACGGAGCCTATATAAATGTGGCCTGCTTCAGCGATTACTGACTCAGGGAACGCTTATAGAAACGGAAGTTCAAATTCCAGTCATGGCCGAATCCGAACGCGGCACGCGGCGAGCCGGGGACGACCTGCTGCCCGAACACAGCGTCCTGAGCCTCGAGGAGTATCTCGAGATGCAACGCTCGATCGGTAACGAGACTCGGTTTCGTGTCCTCAACGCCCTGCTCGAGGGTGGCCCCCAGAGTGCGAGCCAGCTTCGCGACCGACTGGAGATCGAGTCGAACGTGCTCCACTACCACCTCGACGAACTCGTCGACGTCGGGCTCGTCGAGAACCGGAAACGGAAGGAGCCCGATACGGACGGGCTCTACTCGTACTACCGGGCGACTGCACTCGGCGAAGGCATCCTCGAGCACGGGGTTCGAGAACTGATGGCTCGCGAGTGGGACGCCCTCGAGGAGTACTCGTAGCCACTGAAAGTCAGGTGCAAACAGTTTCAGTTGTTGCGATGGCGTTCTCTGACGTACCTGACGGCCAGTCCGACGATCGCGAGCGTCATCGCCGCCGCGAAGGCGACGACGAACGCCGACATCGGTTCGGTGACCGTCTCGAGTTCCTCGAGAACGAACTCGCCGGCCAGCACGCTCGCGACGGCAAAGAGGACGACGCCGCCGAGGTTCGCGAGCCGAGAGTTCGTTTCGGGAACCACGTCGGGATCGTTCAGCAGGTAGAGGATCACGGCCAGCGCGAACGGCGTCCCGACGAGTCCGAACGCGAGCACCAGCACGAGCAACTGGAAGAACGCGCCCTCGAGGAAGGCACCGACGGCGGAGGCCAGCGCGACGGCGACGAGCGCACCGCGGTATCGGCGGTCTTCGACGGACTGTTCCCAGCCCAGTTTGTCGGCGACGAGGTACGGTGGAACGATCGTGTTCCCGCCGAGCGTCGAGACGGCGGCACCCCAGAGACCGAGCAGGAACAGCCAGACGGCGTGTTCGCCGGCGATCGGGCCGAGCGCCTGGGCCGCCTGGATCTCGTCGATCGTCGCCGGATCGACGCCGGCCTCGGGGAGGACGCTCGCCGCGACGAGGAAGACGGCGAGGCTGAAGACGCCGAAGGCGACGAGCATCGAACTGACGACGTCGAAGACTGCGATGTCGCTGTCGTCGTCGGTCCAGCCCCGCGCTCGCATCGTGTAACTCTGCATCGTCAACAGCGTGATGTGAACCGCCCCACCGAGTACGCCAGCGGCAACGACTGCACCGCCGACGCCTGGAATCCCGGGGACGAGTCCGGTCGCCGCTGCAGTCGGATCGATCGGAACGACGAAGACCGACGCGACGAACGCGAGAACGACCAGCGAGACGATAACTTTGGCACCGATCTCGGCGATGCGGTAGCCACCGCCCGCGAGGCCGAGTGCGAGGATCACGGCCCAGGTCACTCCCCAGAGCCGCGGATCGGCGAGCGCTGGGACGCCTGCGGTGGTGAAGATCGTCGCGCTCACGTCCGCGAGCGTCTTCATAATCACTAGCTGTGCGAGCCCTGCCGCCAGGACGACGTCGATCACGAGCACCCACGCCCAGAACGAGCCGAGGTGTTCTTCGACGACCGCGACGATGCCCTGCTCGGTGAGCAGACCGAGCCGCATCGCGAGGTACTGTCCGACGGTTCCGAGCACCGCGGAGAGGACGACCACCCACAGCAACGCGTAGCCGAAACTCGCTCCCGCGACCAGCAGGCTGACCATCGTCGCCGGTCCTGCTGCAATCGCACCGGCGAGCCAGGTCGGTCCGAGCCGCCGTACGAATCCGAGGACCCGTCCACCTGTCCGCTCTTCCTGATGCGTCTCAGTTGCCATCGAGACGTATTTCGATTTGAGCCATATAACTTCGTGGTATCTAGTAGTGGTGGGTGATACTGCCGGACAGAACGACGTGACGATCGGCCGCTCTGTTGGGGCCGTCACCGGTGGAGGCGGCCGCGAATCCGCGACCGACTTCGTATTGACTTCTGTCCGACAGTATGAGTTGGCGTCCCGGTGTGTTTTCACGAACCTGTAACTTCCATCGAACTGGCCGTTCGTTCCGCGTCCGCTATCGCGTGTAAACTCCTTTCTTTCGCTCGAGACAATGGCGCTGCTCGCTCGTCGTGGAGAGAGTCCAACACGATCACGACGACTCTCGCTGCGACACGTTTAAGCAGAGTCGAGCGTCACGTCGAGCTATGTACGCCGTCGTCGGCTGTCGCGAGTGCTCTCATCTCTGGCTCCTCGAGGGCCGCTCGGAGACGACCCAGTGTCCCCGCTGTGGCTCGCGCCGCGCCTACGAGAAGCGCAAGAAGTTCGTCGAGACCGAGGACGCCGATCACGCCCGGGACGTCCGCGCCTCGATGCTCGCGAACCGACAGGGCGAAGGCGAGCGGTTCGCGGAACTAGACTCCTTCGATGCTCTCGAGGAAGAAGTCGCCGACGGCGTCATCGACGACGACGACTACCTCGAGCAGTCGGGACTCGACGTCGACGAACTCGAGGCGGCGGGCGAGAGCGACCAACGCGGCCCGTCTCGGAGCGGGAGCAAGAAAGAGATCGTCGAACGGACACTCGAGGAGCTAGAGCAGCCGACCGAGGACGAGGTCGTCGAGTACGCCGGCGAACGCGGCGTCTCGCCGGAGTACGTCAGGGAGGCACTCGAGAAACTGACGCGGCGGGGCGTCGTCAGCGAGAACCGCGGTCGGTATCGAAAGCTATAGCGCCAGTGATTTGCTACCCGAGTCGAAACGTCGGGCAATGGCAGAGAATGTCGACGTCCAGGAGTTGACGATCGGCGTCGGAACAGTGATCGCGGTTCTCCTGCTCGGCTACGGGACGTTCCTGAACGAGACCCTGTTCGGCATCGAAACACTGGCACTCGCGATCGGTGCGTTCGCAGCGACGTTCGTCGCCGTCGGGGTCCTCCACGGCGCGTACGGACGGACGGACTTTGCGCTCGCACACGTCGTCGCCGGGGTTGGACTCGCAGTCGTCGGCCTCGCCTCGAGCGTTCTGCAGCTGATGGGCGGCTACGTCCTGTTGCTGATCGGTGGGGGGTACGTGGTGCTCGAGACGGTACGGGCCAGAAACCAGTAACGCGATGATTCCGGGTGAAAGCGGCCGACAAGACGTTGCAGGACTCGAATCGACCGATTACGAGAACTGACGCCTGAAGCCGTCTCCGTTTTCACGATCGTCCCGATTCAGATCGGACAGAAACGAGTGGAGTACGCTGGTAATCGCGTCCGGGTTATCGTGGTTCGCGATGTGGCCTGCCTCCGGCACAGTTACGGCGATGCTGTCCGGGAGCGCTTCGTTCCACGCCATTGCTTTCTCCTGGAGGAAAGACGCTTCGTGTTCACCGACGACGATCCGCTGTGGGTGGTCGGTAACCGACGGGATTCCCGTTGCGAGTTCGTCGATGAGCCCCCGCTCGAGGGACAGCATCTGTTCCTTTCCCGTGGCCGAAGCGACACGCGTGACGTACGCTCTAGCGCTGGGAGTGTGAGCCACGGCTCTCGCGAACAGGGGAGGTATAGTTCGCTCCGGCATGAGTTTCAGTACCCGCAGGTGAAACCGGAGAAGCCTGATGGCGCGGTCGGAGAGTCCGCCGTGCAGTGGAAACCCGCCGACGTGGACCATGCCGGTCACATGGTCGGGATGATTGTCGCAAACGTACTGGCTCACTAAACTCCCCATCGATTGTCCGACCAGAACGGCACTGTCGATCCCTTCTTCGTCGAGAATTTCGAGCAGACATTCGGTGGCAACGGCGAACTGTAGCGGTTCGTCGAGCCGGAAAGATCTCCCACAGCCGGGCACGTCCCAGGCGAGAACGCGATACGATGCAGCGAGATCGTCGATCTGCGCTCGCCACGTGTCGTGCTCGAGGGCGAACCCGTGCGTGAATACGACAGCTGGTGATCTTCAGACCCAGCCAGTTCGTAATACACCTCCCCGAAGTCGCTCTGGTACATCGTGTTCGGATGCATACACCAGGAACAAAAACGTACGTCGGATTCTCACCCGACAGAAACCGGACTGTATCGATGTAATCGACGCTCAGGCCCTGTCCCGCCGACGAACCCGAACGGGATCGAAAGTCACCGCCCGAGGTCTTCGTGTGCGCTCACGAGGTGTCGGGAGGAAAGCGCCGCGAGCAGGGAGAGTTCACCGGCGAGAGAGCCGACGGCGATGACCTCGGCGAGCGCGGCGGCGTTCGACCCCGCGGGATCGCCACCGCCGCGGAGGCCAAGAATCTCGAGTGCTTCCGCCTGCGTCGGGAGTTTCGTCCCGCCGCCGACGGTGCCGACCTCGAGCGAGGCGAGCGAGACGGAGGCATAGAGGTCGGTCGTTCCCTCGTCGTTCTCTCGAGCGTCCATCGTCGTGATCGCGTTCGCGCCCTCGACGACCTGAGCCTCGTCCTGGCCGGTCGCGAGGAAGGCCGCGGCGACGACGTTCGCGGCGTGGGCGTTGAACCCGAGACTGCCGGCCTTGGCGCTGCCGGTCAGGTTCTTGCGGGTGTTGGCCTCGGCGATGGCCTCGGGCGTGGTGTGGAGTCGATCCTCGACGACGTCGCCGGGGATGAGGACGTCCGCCGTGACCGAGCGACCGCGCCCCTCGACGGCATTGATCGCGGCGGGTTTCTTGTCCGAACAGAGGTTCCCCGAGAGCGCGACGAGGTCGGCGGGAGTCTCTTCCTCGACGAGTTCGCAGGCCTCGCCAGTCGCGATGGTGACCATGTTCATCCCCATCGCGTCTTTGGTGTCGTAGGCAAAGCGCAGGTAGACCGAGTCGCCGACGACGTACGGTTCGACGTCTAACAGTTCGCCGTGACTGGTCGTCGACTCGGCGGCCTCACGGAGCCGGTCGACGTTGTCGGCCACCCACTCGACGACCTCGGCGGCCTCGGCGACGCCGCCGACACGGAACACCGGCGCGCGCGTCATCCCGTTTTTCGTGACGCGAGTGGTCGCGCCGCCGACCGACCGGATCGTCGACAGCCCGCGGTTGACAGACGCCAGCAGCGCGCCCTCGGTCGTCGCCAGCGGGAGGTAGTAGTCGCCCTCGGCCGCGCTGCCGTCGACGGGAACGGGGCCGGCGACGCCCATCGGCACCTGGGCCGCGCCGATCATGTTATCGACGTTCGGGTCCGCCTGCTCGGCGTCGAAGGTGTAGTCGGCGACGGCCTCGAGGTCCGCCCCAGTTTCGCGCTCGACGAGTAGCCGGCGGGCCTCGGCCGCCGTGTCGTAGTCGGCGTGGTCCTCGAGTTCGTGAATCCGGAGCTCACCGTCCGCGACGCGGTCGGCGAGGGCTGCGGGATCGGTCGTGGTCATGTGTCGGTGGAGACAGTCGGCTCTCCTAAGGATTGCTGATTCGGTCGGGTTTCGTTTTCGTTACCGCGTCTCGCCGCTCCCGCTCGAGCGGGAGCCGGCGACGAGTTCGTAGCCGAGAAGCACCAGCAGCGAGACGGCACCGATTGCGAGGATCAGGAGGTTCTGCAAGGCCTCAGTGTCCTCGAGCGGGCTCGCCTCGAACCCAGTCAGGAGCACGTCGCTCGCGAACAGGAGTGCGAAGGCGGCGATCGCGACGGTGGCGAATCGGACTCGAGCCTGCGGTGAGACGTCGTCGCTTTCGCCATCGTCGGTCGCGGCAAGATAGAGCTGTGGAACGACGACCGCGAACCCGACGAGGAGCAGAAAGGCGGGAAGCGGGTGTTGGCCCATCGAGATGCCCGTGTAGCTGTCGATTGCAGTCAGGACGGCGATGGCGGTTACGAGGAGGACGAACGAACCGGCGATGGCGCGGTTTTCGCGGGAGACCATGTACGTGAACGATCGAACGGAGATGACTTATCAATTGCTGATGGTTTTCTCTACGTTTCGTAGAGTAGTGATCGCGTTCGGCGCAACCGGCCGCTTCGCCCGCGACCGCTACGGTTTTGCCCTTCGCACGAGGCCCATCGTACATGACCGACGCTGCGGACCTCCTGGTGACGAACGCGGAGGTACACACGCTGACGGACCCGGACGAGACTCACGAGGCACTCGCCGTTCGCGACGGCGAAATCGTCCGGATCGGCGACGAGTACGAGATCGAGTTTCTCGAGGGCGTCGAGACCGACGTGATCGACTGTGAGGGACGGGTCGTTCTGCCTGGATTCATCGACGCACACACGCACATCGAGAACCTCGGGCGGTATCTCGTCCACGCGGACCTCTCGGGGGCCGAGAGTTCCGAGGAATGTCTCGAGCGCCTCGCTGCCCGCGCCGACGAGACCGACCACGAGTGGGTCCAGGGCTTTGGCTACGACGAAAGCGAGTGGGACGACGCAGCGTACCTCACCCGCGAAGACCTCGACCGGGTTAGCGAGGAGCGTCCCGTCGTCGCGCTCCGGGTGGATATGCACGCCGCGTCGCTGAACTCCGTCGCCCTCGAGCGGTTCGCGGGTGACCTCCCCGAAGACGACGTGCGACGCGGTCCGGACGGCGAGCCGACGGGTGTCGTCGTCGAGGACGCCGCCGAAATCGTCCGCAAGGGGATCGCACCGGGCTCCGAGGAGACCCACGACCTCGTCACCGCCGGCCTCGAGTACGCCGTCGAACGCGGTGTCACCGGCGTTCACGACATGGTGCGCAACTCGAAAGCGCCGCGCGTCTACCGAGACCTCGAGGCCGCGGGCAAACTACCGACGCGCGTGCGCATCAACTACTGGGCGGATCACATAGAGAGCGTCGCGGAGGTCGGCCTCGCGACGAACGCTGGAAGTGATCGCGTACAGACGGGTGCGATCAAGAGCTACACCGACGGCAGTATCGGCGCGCTGACGGCGAAACTGTTCGAACCCTACGAGGGCGACGACGAAAACACCGGCGAGTGGGTCGTCGACCCCGACGAACTCGGCGAGATCGTCGCTCGCGCCGACGACGAGGACTTCCAGGTGACTGCCCACGCTATCGGTGACGAGGCGATCGAGGAGACGATCTCGGCGCTGGAGGACACCGACGATCCCGCAGAGTCGCGCCACCGGATCGAACACGTCGAACTCGCGACCGACGAACACATAGAGCGCATGGCCGAGGCGGGCATCGTCGCCTCGATGCAGCCGAACTTCCATCGCTGGGCCGGTGAGGACGGTCTCTATGCGCAGCGACTCGGTGAGGATCGGCGACGGCGGACGAACCGCCTCCGGCGCGTCCTCGACGCTGGCGTCCCACTGGCGTTTGGGTCGGACTGTATGCCACTCGATCCGTTGCTCGGCGTCCACCACGCGGTCACCGCGTCTGCCGAAGCGCAGCGACTCTCGGTGACAGAAGCGCTGCGGGCATACACTCGAGGGGCGGCCTACGCCGCGTTCGACGAGGATCGCCTCGGCACCCTCGAGGTCGGCAAACGCGGGGACCTGGTCGTCCTCGAGAAATCGCCGTGGACGGCCGAACGGATCGACGAGATCGACGTCGCGCTGACGGTCGTCGACGGCGAGGTCGTCTTCGACAGGCGAAGCTGACGCCACGAAGTATCAGGAACCGATACTATTATCGGCGCGAAATGAGACGTTCGACCGATGCCTGGTGCGTTATTCGTCCTGATCGGCGTCGCCCTCGTCGCGGTCGGTTGCTGGAAGCTCCGGCCAGTCTATCACGTCTACTCCGGTGGAATCGACGACGTCGTCTCGGTCGAGCGAGCCGAAACTCCCGTCGAACTCGAGGGGACAGCGACTGCTGCGGAAGAGACCATCTCGTCACCGCTGACGGGCACGGACTGTCTCGTCTACGAGTACGAGGTCGAAGAGCACCAGTCAAGCGGAAACGGGTCCTCGTGGAACACCGTCGCTGAGGGAGCCGCGGCCGTTCCGTTCCGACTCGAGGACGACACCGCGGGCGTCCGCGTCGAACCGGAAGAGGCCGACTGCGCACTCTCGACAGCGGTGACGGTTGGTGTCGACGGGGGCGAGCAAGAACCGACACAGGTCGAGGAGTTCCTCGAAACGGAGTCGGAACTCGAGTCCGAGAACCGATCGATCGACCTCGGCGTGGTCGAGGTTTCGACCGGGAACAACAGACGCTACTACGAACGACGGCTCGACCCGGGCGAAGACGTCTACGTCTTCGGCCAGTCTCACTACGATATCGACGCTAGAGAGACGATGCGAGATGTCGGTGCGGTGATCGAGGACGGGCCGGAGACGCCAGCGTTCGTCGTCGCAGACTCCTGTCAGTACGTCGCCGCCAAACGGCTGGCGAGACCCGGCCTTCGCTGGACCGGCGGCGGCGTTCTGGCGGCAGCGATCGGCCTGTTGCTGCTCGTGTAACGGCTCAGTCGTACGTTGCAGTCGCCGGCTGATCGTTTTTTACTCGACTCGTTGCACGCTCGAACGGGATGGCTACGAGCTACAGCGATTTCGTCGGCGAAGTACAGCACCGAATCAAAGCCGACACGCAGGCCGAAGCCGTGAGAACGACCCGTGCGGTGCTCGAGACGCTCGGTGAACGCGTCGACGAGGGCGGAGCGACCGACGTCGCGAGTCCGCTGCCAATGGAGATCGACCGGTACCTGCTCGCGGTCGAGCATGGCCACACCTACGACTTCGACGAGTTTGTCGACCGCGTCGAGACGAAACTGAACGACGACGATCTCGACTTCGAGGCGTCGTACGGGACGCCCGCCGACGTCGAGCCAGCTGACGCCGTCTACCGGGCAAAGGCCGTCGTCGCCCTGACGAGCGAACTGGTCCCTGGTGGTGAACTGGCTCACGTCGAACGCCAGCTACCCGACGAGTTCGAGGAGTTGTTCGAGTTCGTCGACGCGGAGACGAAACCCTGGGAACAGGAAGCCTGAGCTGGTCGCTCAATCGTCGGCCGGGGCCCGTTGCTCTTTGCTCTCCAGCAGTGGCGTCCCGTCGGCTTTCGGCCCGAGCTGTGGGCCGAACGGCGGATCGTCGGGATCGACGACGCGTCGTTTCTCGTAGTCGGTCGACCGTTCGACAGGAATACGGCCGATTGAAGCAATCATTTCCACGTACTCTTCGAACGACCGGTACTCGCCGTAGTCCCCACCCGCGCGTTTGGTAATCTCCTCGGAGAGGATCGTCCCCATGAAGTCGTCCGCGCCGCAGTTGAGCATCTTCAACCCCTGTTCGTCGCCGTACTTGACCCACGAAGACTGGACGTGATCGATATTGTCGAGAAACAGTCGCGAGACGGCGATCATCAGTTCGTCCTCGTCGGTGCTTGGGCCTCCGGAGACGACATCGTGTTCGAAAAGCGGCGTGTTCTGGTGGACGAACGAAAGGGGGACAAACTCCGTGATCGCACCGTCGACTCGTTCCTGTAAGTCTCGTACCCGTTTCAAATGTAGTGCACGGTGCGCCTCGTTCTCTACGTGACCATACATGATCGTCGCCGTCAGTCCGAGACCGACGTTCGCCGCGGCCTCCATCGCCTCGAGCCAGCCGTCGGTGTCGATCTTGCCCGGACAGATGACGTCCCGAACCTCGTCGACGAGGATTTCGGCGGCCGTTCCCGGCACCGTATCGAGACCGGCCTCTTTCAGTCGACGGTAAACCTTCTCGTAGGACCAGTCGGTCCCTCTCCTGGCGTGGTAGGCCTCCTCGGGAGTCATCGAGTGGACGTGAACGCCGTCGACGCTCATTGCCGAGATCTGGTCGACGTAGGTGCTGGGACTGGTCTCGTAGATCTCCGGCGGCCTGTAGCTGACTTCCTTCGGGTTCGGGTGGACCTCGAGAATTTCGCGGTGTTCGTCGTCGAGCGCGAACGCGGGGTGCAGTCCCGACACCGAGCAGACCTCGTAGACACCTCGCTCGACCGCATCACGGACGATCTCGCGTGACTCGGCCGGCGTCTTCGTGAATCCAGCCGTCTCGACGTCGGCGTCGCGTTCGAACGTGTATGCGGCGTCCTTGAAGTTACAGAACAGACAGCCCACGTTGCAGGCCGTCGTGACGTTGTTGTTGATATTCGCTGTGAAGGTGACCTCGTCGCCGACCACCTCGGCCCGCCGACGGTCCGCGGCCTCGAGGACCGCCTCCTTGCGTCGGCGGTCGATCCCCTCGTCGTCCGTCCCCGTCGTGAGCAACTCGATGGCGTCCTCGACCGTGAGTCGGTCGCCATTGCGGGCTTTCTCGAGTGCGGTCTCGAACGACTGGTCGGTCTCGGGGACGTGGCCGAACGTGAGGTCGGCCTCGGTCACCGGTGAGTCCATCGGCGTAACGATTCCTGTACAGTGAAAAAAGCGTGGTGGATTCCTCGATACAGGTGCCTGTCGGTCAGTGCCGGTGTAACCGCGATCCGAAGCGAGTGATTGGACCGGGACATCGGTACAGCAGTCGGTATCGTACGCCGCCGGATCGCTACTCGTCGTCGGTCTCGTCGTGTCTGCGTACGATATCTGTTTCGTCGTACTCGATTTCGATTTCGTCGCTGTCGCCACTCTCGTCGCTTCTACCGTCGTCGTGCCCGGTTTCGTCTGTGCAGCCGTCGTCGGCGTTTTTCTCGCCGATTCCGGCATCGACGCCGGGGTCTTGCTCGCCTTCGCTGCTGTCGCCGACTGCGTCGGCGTCGACGTCCACGTCGACTTGGAAGGCCGCAAGCGAGTGCCGGAGGTCGTCCGCTCGTTCGGTCAACGAGTTCGCTCCCGAGGCGACTTCCG
>JGI2924J29684_1078267_pt1 | contig 37836 bp, 38 predicted proteins | sample BenlonsequencITS_FD_29684 | JGI IMG/M metagenome (IMG submission 29684)
CCTTGTCGTATTGGAGTGTGCTTGCTCGGAACTCGTAGTCCTCCGAGAGAACGTACTGCTCGTATGGCGTCGGGCTGTCCGTGGGGAGTTCAAACTCGCACTCAATGCGCCCGTTGACGGTCGAGAGGGATACGCGGTCGCGGTAGAACGTTGCGCTTCGCTTGTCGTAGACCATGCTCCACGAAGTGAACTCCGGTTGGCTCACGCGCTTGCCCTGTTTCCACCGTTCGACGCACCCTTTCGTCGCTTGGACGGCACGTCGGATGGCCTCTTGAACGAGGTTCGCGGTGAGGTCAGTTTCCTCCCGCAGCTCCGCGTAGAGTGCGTCCCGTGCGGTCGTGTTCGCCGTAACGCAGTTCGCGTAGGAGCGGTCGTCCCAACAGAACTCGGCAGCACGGTTCGCGCAGTGAAGGAACTGTCGCGCGGATTCGTGGAGGTCGTTGCGCCGCTCATCGGGAACGACGAGTTTGACCGGCGCAGTTCGACGCACCTCCATATTTCAGATTACTACTTGACGATTCTTATAATCTCGGGAGTCGGGTAGCTACCGTCGTGCGGTTGCGTCGTCCTTAGTCGGTTTCCTCTCCGACCTACTCGCTCGCTACACTCGCTCCTTGAGGTCGGAGGCTCCACCTCGAATTATGCTGAAGCGTGTCCCCCTCGCCGTCGGCCCACGCCTGGAACGCACCGACCGTGAGCGAGATCGACGGGCCGGCGTCGCTGAGGCGCTCGAGCAGCGAAGCTACAGATCCGTCTCGCTCTGTTACTGCTCGTCCAAAAGACGGATACCGCGCTCCACGACTGCCTTGGTCACGAAGAGACTCGTCTCTCGCTGGAGTGCTCGCATACGCGATGCCGCTTCGTCTTTGTCGAGCAATCCACGACTGTAACCGAGCGCGATAATGCCGATGGATCCGTGCACTTCGATATCAGCGTCGGATGCTGCTTCCCGAGCGGCGAGATCATCCGTCAGGAGAACGACCTCGCGTTCCTTTGCGACAGCCATTGCGGCGCGTTCTCCAGCGTCCAGGTCCGCTGCTCCGGTCTCGGGTTCGTCACCGTCGACGAGTTCGTACGAGACGTCAGTTAGCCCGCCCGGAACCCCACCGGCCTCCACCTCCTCGTAAACCGTCTCTGGGAGATAGAGCGTCTCGAACGCCGCGAGCAACTCGAGCGAATCGATTTCGGCGAGGTGAATGATCGGTCCCGCATCTGAGACAGCTGCGACCGTCACGCGTTCAGACCCCAGTCAACGTCCTCCTCGACAACCGCTTGCTCCCGTTCGACGCGTTCGACCTTCGTCCGACCGACGCGCTCGATAGCGCCCTCACGCTCGAGGTTCCCCTCGAGGTACTGCGCGAGCACGAGATCCGTCCAGAGGTCTTCGAGACCACGCTCGAGGGCTCGCTCAAACACTTCGGACTCCGAAAGTTCACGTGCCTCCGCGATCTCTCGAACCCGGTCGGAAATGTCGGCGGCCATATCAGGTAATACATCAGCACCAGACTTAAATCCGTGTTTGGCTGCTCGGCGAATCGATGGCCTCGACACTCGGGGGGTTCTTCATCTGCCAGGGTGCTGTCTGTGTTGTGTATGCTGCACGCCTCTCTCGACGGCGCTACTAGCTGCTGGAAGGGACGGCGGTACGTTCGCATCTGTCGGTACCGACTAACGCCTACTCGAGGAGCGCCGTCGCGTCCTCCTGGGATACTGCAAACGGGCCGCTCTGCCCGACCTCGAGCGTGTCGAGACGGGCCCCGACGCTGTCGGTTCGCTCCGAACAGGCTGCGACGAAGGTGAGCTCGCCGTCGGCCCGCTGGTCCGAACACCCGCCGAACGAACCTTCAAATGTAATATACGTGTGTTAGTTTCCCGTATTACTCGAACCGGAGTCTCTAGCGCTGGTGAAGCTGTTTTGATCGGCCCGTCGCGCCACGCCGACGAGCGAGGCTCCAGGACGCCGACGGCGGAACGGGCTCGATCTGCCACAGCCGACGCCAGCAGCCGGCTTCCACGCCGATCGCTGCTGGCCACGAGGACTCGTTCTGACGGGCGTCACACGGTCGTCTGACTGACTTTCATACGTCTCGGTGTGGGCAACTCGAGCATGCAGTCACGAGCACCGTTCCGACGCCACTCCGCGGGAGGCAATCGCTGATGTCGGTCTCAACACCGACCGAGCTCCGCTCGCGAGGACGGCGCCTCACCGACCGCGGCCGCATCTGGCTGGCGTACGCGCTGGCGATCATCGTCCCCGGCGCGGGCCACGCCGCCATGGGCCACTGGCGCCGCGGGCTCGCCTGGGCGGGACTCTGTATCGCGACCCTTGCGGTCCTCAGCACGGCGCCCGTCCTCGCGGAACCACCCCTCCTCACCCTGCTCCGGGTCGGCGGGTTCGCCGACGTCGCCGTCCCGCTTGCCGTCCTCGTGTGTAGCGTGGTCGACTGTTACGGGCTCGCCGTCCTCGAGGACGCTTCGTCGCGCCCGCGGTGAGCACGGCGTCGCTACACCGGAGCGCTCGCCCGGTGGAGTGAACCGCAACGCTCCAACCCGGTGGCACGATGGCCACGGTGGGTCCCGGGCGGACAGCCAGGCACCGGTGTGCACGCAGTGCTCCAGCCGTGGTTCGAACGGCGCGCTGTTGTTCGTCGACACTGTCCGAGCCACGACTGGTCGGCATGGACAAAACGGTGAAGCCTCGGGGTCGTTCGAGAGAGCGAAGCGCTCTCGTGATCAGGCGAACTCTCGAGTTCGCGGACCTCGCGGGATCTTCGATCCCGCTCAGTGACGAGAATCGACGGTTCTCGAACCACGTGTCCCCGAGATACTTCACCCAGTCCGGAACGGAGGGCAAAACAGCGATGACCGCGAGCGCCACACCAGCGCCGAGGTGAGTCGCCTCAGGTCTCGACCGTCTCGAGGACGCGGTCGCGCAGCTCCGCCCTGGACATGTCGCCGCGGTTGTACGCCTCGACCCATTCTGTCTGTACCGTGACGCTGCCGATCATTCCGCCGTCGTCGCTCTCGACCGTGCCCGCGAGCTGTTCGGCGGGCGGGTCGCCCTCTTCGACGTACACGCTGTACACGTCCAGCAGCTCCTGGACGTCCCCCGCGAGCTCGAGCCGCGAGGCGTCCGCGTCGCCGACGAGCGTCAGCGCCCCGTGTGTCTCGGTCTCGTCGTAGGCGGCCACCTCGCCGTCGTAGACGTCCTCGACCCGCGCGACGAACTCGTCGCTCGACATCCCCTCTGCGGTCGCCTCGTACTCGTCGTCCGTTTCGTCCTCGTCGGCGTCGTCGACGTCCTCGTCGTCACTGACGTCCGCGTCGCCGTCGCTCTCGTTGTCCGCCGACTCGGCTCCCGACGCGCCGTTCGTGTCGTCCGTGCCGTTCGCGTCGTCCGTCTCACTCCCGTCGTCCGTGCCGTTCCCCTCGTCCTCGTCGCCGGAATCGACGGCGTCCGAACAGCCGCCGAGCAACAGCACGCTGCCGATTCCGAGGACGGCCGTCCGTCGCGTCGTCTCGTCCATACAGTGACCCCGCTCTCGAGGAAGTAGAAGGCTCCCGTTCTCACGCGGACCGACTACCTATTGTACGGCGTATAATTCATGAGTTCTTATATTTTATTCCACTAAATGATGTAGATGTAGTAATGCATTAATGGCTGGCTGAGCGTTATTTTCAGACATGGATAGACGAAAGATCCTCCTTGGCGGTGCCGGAACCCTCACGACGCTCGTCGCCGGCTGTGTCGGCGAGCTTCAGTCGGAAACCAGTGCGGGACGCGGTGCCAGCGGTGGTCACCCCGGAAACAGCGGCAACGCAAATCCCGGAAACAGTGGCAACGCAAATCCCGGAGCGGGTCCTGACGGCCCGAACGGCGTCCCCGGATTCGTCCCCGAGAAGGTCGAACTCGACAACGCGGACGTCCACATCGAGGAGTTCCAGCGCCGCGGTCGAACGCTCGTCGTCGAGCTCGCCGCGACGACGAGGGACCTGGCGAAGCTCCGCAACGATCTCGACGAGCTCCCGGCCACCCTCGAGGACGGGATCGAGGACGCCGAGGGATTCTTCAACCAGATCGAGACGGTCAAGACCACGCTCGCACACACGTCCGGACCTGAACTCGCGACCGCCCGGCTCGACGGCGACACGCTGCGCAAGTACGCGGACGGCGAGCTGACCGAAGACGAGCTGATCGCGGAATCTAGTCATCGGATCGAACTGCTGTAATCGCTCGAGGCAGCTGTCGGTAGCGTCGTACCGCTTCGGTCGGACAGCCGGCGAGCTGATCGGCGCTCCCTGAACGAGTTACAGCTGGACGAGCGGCTCTACTCGCGCGCCAGCCCGCGATCGCGGTGTGTCTCGACCCCATCGTCGGCGAGCCCGTCGTTCGCGATCGAAACGTTGCTTCTGTCACCACGGTTATTAGTAGTGAGCCAGTATCGGTCCTCGCATGCCACGCTGTCAGGACTGTGGGGGATACGTTACCCGAGATTTCGTCCGGGTGTTCGGTATCGACGGGACGGTAGCCGGCTGTCCCGACTGTACGACCTACCGCGAGCTTCAGGAGGGTGGTGGTGTCGAGGACGCAACCGACTCCACCTGGACGGCGAAACCGGACCGGTCGACCTGATCCGTCCTCAGTCGGCGTCCGACGATCCGCGTGTGACCCGATCGAACGCTGGCGCGCTCGCCGTCGCTCGTTGCGGCCATGGAAGGCCGGGCTCTCAAGTACGGTGCGACCCGACTGTGACTGAGATGAGTCGCTCACTGACCGCCGAGACGGCCGGAATAACGCCCGAGAGCCCTACCGAGGACTGGCGGGTTGACCGATCCGTCGAGCGCTACGACGATCTCGGAGTGGGGGACGTCGTTCGCTTCACCAAACCGATCACCGACGAGGACGTCGCCTCGTTCGCCGGCGCGAGCGGCGATTTGAACCCCCTGCATCTCGAGACGGGGTACGCCACGGAAACGATGTTCGACGGCCGGATCGCCCACGGCGGGCTGGTCGCCGGGACGATCTCGGCGGCGCTGGCCCGGTTCCCCGGCGTCGTGATCTACCTCTCCCAGGACCTCGAGTTCCACGCGCCGATCGAGATCGGGGGGACGGTGACCGCCACCTGCGAGATCGTCGAGGCGCTCGGCGAGAACCGGTACCGCCTCGAGACGACCGTGACCGACGAGGACGGCTCCACGGCGATCGCCGGCGAGGCCGTCGTCACCGTCAACTCGCCGCCCGCCGCCGAGTAGGCCGGTCGGCGTCGCGGCCCGATTCGTCCCACGCGTAGCAGCGAGGATGTCATAGAACTATTCTCATGGAGTTGTTTTCATCCCTATTTCGGAGAACCAACCGCTACGTAGAGGGCAACTATTCAGCACGGTGGAAACGTTCTATTCATGCGAATCCAACGCCGATTTTGTCATGTCGAGATCGTCATTCGGCTGGATCAGTTACCAATCGGGTTCAACCGGCATCTCCTCAGGGAAGGGTTGTTCGGCCCATCCCTCGTCGTACGGGGTCACATAGGTCGGATCGAACGTATATTTCGAGAGTTTCCACTCCCCATCGACTCGGCGGAACTCGTGTTCGTATATCCCGAGTATCCATTCCGCTTCACCGTCAGTCGTGAGGATGGGGATCTCACCATACCACTTCCCAGTGGCCTTGCCGCCGTCGATCTCGATAAGACCGTTGTGCAGCATGTGCCGGCTGAATTGAAACTCTGCAAAAATCTCCTCAGACAGTTCCCGAAAGTCATCTTTTCCGTCTGCACTACCGTACGGAGTTTCCGCAATCACGTCGTCGGTGACGAGTTCGAATCCCGCGTCCCAATCGTTTTCATCGGATAGATACAACAATTTGTGAATGAGTTCGCTGATTGCTTGCTTGTCCAGTAACTCCTGTACTTCCGCTGGTATTGCTTCGGCCATTGGGGGATACCACATATTCCACTGTGTGGTACAGTCACATGGATCCATCTCCTGCAGAACCTTCACCTGCTGCAGCATCTGCACAGTCTGAATCAGAACCGAATCCCGATCCGGTCAGTCGGTGACCGATACGCGCCCTGTATTCAGCACGGCTCACTCAACATCTCTATTAGCTGATGGAAGTGGTCACGTTAGGTTCGATTCTGTACGTACCGTTCGTCGAGTAGTCGAGAGGGGTATGCGAGCCGTTCTATGACACCCTCGCTACTATGACACCCTCGCTAGCAGCAGGTATCCGGACGGCGTGGCGCTGGATGGCCCCACGGCTCCGCGGGCGTCAGCACGAGCCTTCTTCCGTGCAGTTGTACGACCGGGCGTCGTCACTGCCGGACTCGATCAGTCGCTCCTCGAAACGGGCGGACGCCCGCTTCCCGGTGTCGGTGATCGCGACGAGGTCCCCTTCCTGGTCGTACGCGACGAGGCCCGCGTCGGCGAGGACGGGCACGTGGTTGTGGTACAGCTCGAGATACAGCTCCGTGACCGCGTCGGCCGGAATCTCGTCGATCGGCGTCCCGTGTTCCTGCACCGCGAGCTCGTCCGCGAGGTCGGCGAGCGTGACGACGTTGTGTTGCTCGACACACCCCAGCACGGCCCGTCGACGCCGGTGAGACAGCGCGGTGGCGTCCGTATCAGCGTCCGTCATTGCCAGACAGTCACATTCAGTGCTGGTGGCACAAACGGTTATAAGGGTACCGATCGGGGAAAACCGCGACACGGCGTGTGCCCGGCCCACGGCGGTTCCAGCCATCGAGGGAGCCGCACGCGGGGACAGCTACTCACGAGGACGGCGGACGACTCGATCGTTCTCAGCGGGCGCATGTCTGACTGACGTGTCAGTCGTCGATTGTGGGTGGCGGAGATATGGAAACACCATCCCTCGGCGTGCACCCGGCGAGATCGCCGGATCAGCCGCGAGTGGGACGCCGCGGGAGAGCCGCTGCGCTGACCTGCGACTGTGCGTGCCGAGTTAGCCGTGCGCAGGACGTCAATACCTCATCTGCGCAGCATGCTGAGACACCGCTCGAGGAATTCGATACCGGAAAGCGTCGGTGTCCCCGCGAGGTAGACGTCGAGTTCGGCGCGTTCGACCGGGACGTTAGTGATCGGATCTCTGCGTTCGGTTTCGTCCATACTGCAGTTTGGGGCGGGGAGTATTTACGTATTCGCAACTATCGTTTCGGAATCAGAAATGAATAATCATTGATCACCAACTCCCGAGTGGTAACGGGCCCAAGCAACGCAACCGATACCAGAGAGTTCGATCGGCGACGTCGAGTCCGTCACAAGCAAGCGGCTGTCGGATGCAACCGGCCACGACGATCGCAGAAAACAGAACCGGGTCCTTACTCGTGAATCTGGACTTCGCTGTCCTTGTTGACCTGCATGTCGAACAGCATGGCGAACATCAGGAACATGCTCCCCATCGTGAATAGCATCATGCTCGCGGAGCCACGCATGAAGATCCCCGCGTCGTAGACGATACTCGTGTAGATCGCCCACAGTCCGGCCAGGATTCCCAGCCCCGCGGTTCCGGCACCGAAGAAGTAAAACAGCGCCAGCGGGTGGAAATCCAGCACGAGGTACTTCGTCTTCAGCCGCCAGAGGAAGCCCCGCAACAGCATCCCCGAGACCTTTCGGATGTAGGTCGGATACGAGATCGAGGACTCCTCGTCCCCGTACCGGGCGGGCATCGCGACGTCGGCCACGCGCATCCCCTTGGCGTTCAGTTTGATCAGCAGGTCGTTACAGTAGCCGTAGTATTCGTAGAGGTTCTCGATGCCGACGTTCTCCAGGGCGTAGTTCGAGATCGCCGTATACCCGTTCTGGGGGTCCATCGTCTTCCAGTACCCTGACGCGATCTTCGTCAGGAAGGTCAGGATGGAGTTGCCGAAAAAGCGAAACGGCGGCATGTCCTCGCGGAACTCCTTGTACAGCAGCCGATTGGCCTTCGAGTAGTCGGCCTCGTCCTCCACGATCGGATCCAGCAGTCGCGTCATCTGCGTGAGGTCCATCTGGCCGTCGCCGTCGACCGTCGCGGTGATGTCGACGCCGTCCTCGCGGGCGGCCAGGTAACCTGTCTTGATCGCCCCGCCCGCACCCAGGTTCTCGCGGTGCTCGATCGGGACGACGCGCCCGACGGCGTCGTGGACGAGCGCACGCTCGGCGAGCATCCCCCCGCCGTCGGTGCGGGCCTCCTTTGCGTACTCGAGTTCCTGTCCGCCCGCCTCGACGAACGACTCGCTGACGCCCGCGTCCTCGCGGGCCGCCTGCAGCACCTCGTCCCACGTGCCGTCGGACGAGCAGTCGTCGATGACGAACATGCGGTCGACGTAGTCGGGCATCTCCCGAATCACGTCGCCGATGAACCCTTCCTCGTTGTACGCCGGGATGACGACTCCGATCGTGTGATCGCGATACATGTTACAATCTCCTGTAGGTGAACAGATCGGCCGCTCCGTCCTCGAACAGCCCGTCGACGTCGATCATCACGGGCTCGTCGGCCATCTGGTCGGCCAGCGTCGCGGGCGACAGCGACTGGAACTCGCTGTGTGGCGTCCCGATGACGATCCCGTCGAAGTCGGTGACGTCGAACGCGTCCTGGATGTCGATGTCGAACATCTCTCGGGTCGCGTCGGGCTCCGCGTGGGGGTCGAAGCCGACGACCTCGATCCCGTAGCTGCGTAGCTCCTGAATGACGTTGTCGATCTTCGAGGTCCGGATATCGTCGACGTCGGGTTTGTACGCCAGTCCCGCGACCAGCACGCGACTGTCCTTCAGCACCTTGCCGCTGTCGTTCAGTGCCCGGATCGTCATCTCGGCGATATGGTCGGGCACCGACTCGTTGACCTCGCGGCTCGTTCGGATGAGCTCCGGATCGTACCCTTTGCGCTCGCTCTGGTAGAGCAGATAGAAGGGATCGACGGGAATGCAGTGACCGCCGACCAGCCCTGGCTGGTAGTCATGGAAGTTCCACTTCGTGCCCGCGGCCTCGAGCACCGCCTCGGTGTCGACGCCGAGCTCGTCACAGACCATCGCCAGCTCGTTCATCAGCGCGATGTTGACGTCACGCTGGGTGTTCTCGACACACTTGGCGGCCTCGGCGGTCTCGATCGTCGGCGCCTCGTGGAGGCCCGCGTCGACGACGGTGCCGTACAGCTCCGCGAGATCGTCGCGAGTCTCGTCGGTCAGCGCGCTGACGATCTTGACGACGTTCGCGAGTCCGTGCTCGGTGTCCCCAGGCACCATCCGCTCGGGCGAGTAGCCGACGCCGAACTCCTCGCCCGCGGTCAGTCCGGAGGCCTCCTCCAGTGCGGGGACGAACACTTCCCGGGTCGCGCCCGGGTACACCGTCGATTCGAGGACGACGGTCGTCCCCTCGGTCATGTTCTCGCCGACGGAGGTCGCGGCACCCTCGACGATGCCGAGGTTGGGCTTCTCGTTGTCGTCAACGGGGGTCGGCACCGCGACGATGACGAACTCCGCGTTCGCGATCGCGGAGCTGTCCGTGGTGTACTCGATATCGCCCTCGGCGATCGCCGAATCACCGACGTCACCGGTTGGGTCGACGCCCGATTCGAGGGTGTCGACCTTGTCGGGGTCGACGTCGAACCCGGTGACGTCGTTGCCGGCCGCGTCGAACGCCGCGGCAAGCGGCAGGCCGACGTAGCCCAGGCCGACGACACAGACGCTGGCGGTCGTCCCGATCGGCTCCTCGTACTGGTACTCGCTCACGCGTCGACCCCCCGCAGTCGCTGGCTCGAGCGGTCGGTGGTCGGTTCGTGGTTTCTCCGCGCTACTGGTTGGGGACTCATGGATAGCTAATATACGACGGCGGCGACAGTCAAGTCGGACATAGTTTCCCTGTCGGACAGTAAATAGCTGGCGAAACACAAATAACTAATGTTTCATGAGAGTATGAGAAAAGAACCCGTTAGCCCTCGTGAGCGTGCTTGCGTCCACTCTCGGAACCTATTCTAATTGAAACGATCGTTCAGGGACGATCATCCAACTCCCGCCGCGAGCAGGCGATCACCGCTCCGAAGCGTCACGACCTCCGGAGCTCCAGGCGCTCGCTGGCCCGCATGTCGAACACCATCGCGAACAGCACGAACAGCACGCCGATCGTGAACACCACTGCGCTCATGGCGACGGGAACGAACGCCGTCTCACTACCCCCCGCGTAGAGCGCCCACGCTCCGATCAGCAATCCGAACGCGGTCGTCCCGATTCCCGCGAGGTAAAACAGCGCTAACGGGTGGAAATCCATCACTAGGTGCCGCGCCTGCAGTCGCCAGCGGAAGTTCCCCAGTACCGTCCGCAGGGTCGCCGAAGCGTCACCCGAGGACGTCCACTGCCGAGACGACGCGACGACGTCCCGGGAGACGACGTCGGCCACGCGCAGCCCCGCGACGTTGAGCGCCGTCAGCAGGTCACACCGGTGACCGCCACGCTCGGAGAGCCCCTCCAGGTCGAGTTCGACCAGCGCCCCGCGGGAGATCGCCGTCGTCGCGCTCCGGGGCGTCCTCGTCTTCCAGTACCCCGACGCGATCTTCGTCAGGAAGCGTCGTGTCCAGCTCCCGACGCGGTGACGCCGCGACGCCTCGCCCGAGGACGCGATGGGCGAGCGACCGATCGTCGCGTAGTCGGCGGCGTCCTCGACGAGCGGATCCAGCAATCGCTCCGTCAGTGACCGCTCGGTCAGCCCGTCGGTCGCAACGATCGTGACGTCGAGGTCGCGTTCCAGCGACGCCAGGTACCCCGTCGTGATCGCCCCTCCGATACCTCGCCGCTCGCGGTGCTCGATCGGCACCATGCGTCCGATCGGGTCGTGGACGTCGGCCCGACGGGCGAGCGCCGACGTCCCGCCGTCCGTTCGCACCTCTCGTTCCTCCGGCTGCTCGTCCTTGGCTCCCCCTGTGTCCGGTTTCACTTCGTTCGGGTCGATCGGGCCGGTTCGGGCGAGTTCGCGATCGCTGTGCCCGGTATCCCGTCGCGCCGCGTTGAGGATCTCGCCCCACGTCTCGTCGCTCGAACAGTCGTCGACGACGAACGCCGCGTCGATACAGTCGGGCAGCTCCCGAATCGCGTCGCCGATCGATCCGTCCTCGTCCTGTGCCGGGATGACGACCCCGATCGTGTGATCTCGGTACATCGTGTTCCGTCCTCGTGTCCCGTCTCGCTCGGCCGTCGAACTCCACTCGGGGGCCGACGAGCCCGTCCGACACCGTTTTGCCGGAACTCGTCGACCGGTGTGTCGTGCCACCGAGTCGCCGATCTGCCGGGATGCACGTACAGATACACATACCAGAAGGTCACTCATACAAATATTTTCTGTCCTGCGAGAAACGGCGCTCTCGCCGGGGTCGGAAAACGGGGCCGAAAAAGCCCCGCTCACGGTAGGTGGTGGGTGTGATCCGGACGCCTGTGTGACCGGTTGGTTCGGACGCCCGGACGGGTCATAGAGGGGCGCACGACCCGATAAGAGGGCGGCTTGCAAGCGAGTTCTGCCGACCGCGGGAGGGCGTAGCGTTACCGCAGCGAGACAGTGGCGTTACCGCAGCGGGACAGTGGCGTTACCGCAGCGAGACAGTGGCGTTACCGCAGCGATGCAGTGGCGTCACCGCAGCGAGACAGTGACGTTACCGCAGCGAGACAGTGACGTTACCGCAGCGAGACAGTGACGTCCCTACGGACGGAACGCGGTCGCGTCACCCCATCTTGTCGATCTCGAGGCGCTTGATCACCAGCCGGTTCGTCCCGCCGATGAGCGCGAGGACGACGAGCAGTCCGACGACGTTCGCGACGATACCCATGAACCAGACCTGCGGCACGAGGACGGACATGTCGACGACGGCCCGGAGGACCTCGCGGGCGAGGATGAAAAACACCAGCCCGTACCCGACCCCGATCAGCAGGAACACCAGGCGAAGGCCTTCGTTCATAGTATCTGATTAGTTCTGATGATGATAATAGCTACGGCCGACGGGACCGAAACCGCGGTAAGCTACCATTGGCGAGCCAGCGAGCGGCGAACGCCGACGCAGGCGGTGAAACGGCCGACGGATACTCGTTCGTGGGGCCCCTGACACGAGTATGAATCCGGACCCCGACCTGCCCGACCGGCTGGCGGACGCGGACGATCCGGAGCTGTTGGTCGCCTGGCGGCTGTGGTGTGAGCGGGGCGTCGTCCTCCCGGGGTACGCGGCCGAGATCGCCGAGCTCCGGCGGCTCAAACGCGAGTGGGCCGACGAGGACGAACCGTTGCGCTAGGCCACCTGCGGGAGCGATCCCGACCACCGGTAGAGTTACGCTCGCTCGCTCCGAACGTCCTCGGCAATGACCCAGGAGACGATCCGGTTCTCGGAGTCGATCGTCGACGAGGTCGAGGACCTGGTCGAGGACGGCGAGTTCGAACACAAATCGGAGTTCTACCGCTTTGCGACCGAGGTGCTGTTGAACGCGCTCGACGAGGAGTACGACCCGGAGATGGTGAAGTACGACCGCCTCCTCGAGTCGGTGACCAACCAGACGGAAGGCCCCGGGCTCGATCCGGGCGTCCAGCGCGACGACGACGCCGGCAGCACGTTCTACCGCTCGGCGACGACGATCCGTCGTCACGCCCGCCGCGGCGAACTCGAGGCCGCCGAGGACCACATCGACGCCCACTATCCGCCCGAACGCGGCGAGTACCTGCTGCTCGAGGATCTGTTGGACTACTACGCGGACGGCTGATCCGCGACGACCTTCGCCGAAGCGGGAGCGAAACTCGGGGTGGAGAACGCGGCGATCGCGGTTCGCAGGAAACTCGAACGGGGCAGATCTGGGGTGAGATCCCGCCGGGAGCACGTCCCGGCGAGCGGCCCAGAACGGAACTTCCAACGCAGCCTGGGCCACCGACGACGCCGCGAATCAGAACGGAATCTGCTCGAGGAAGTCCTCGCTCTGTTCGTCGAGATGATCCAGCCGCGAGCCGAGCAGCTCGCGGATCAGCATGACCAGCGCGTTGTTCTCGCCGACGCCGGTGATCGCGGTCTCGTCCTGGATCCCGCGCTCGTTGCGCTCGCTGAGCGTGCCCAGCATGATCGCCTCCCGGTCGGCGAAGACGAGTCGCCCGACCGTCTCGCGCTCGGGGGGCATGTTCATCCAGTTGCGCTGGGGCTCCCAGAGCGTGACCGCGGGAACGTGCTCGCGGACGCGATCCCGGATCGCCTGCGTGCGGGTGCCGACGTAGACCTCGACGCCGCGGTCGACGGCGTCCTGGAGATACTGGAGACACGCCTCCTCGATGAGGTCCTCGTCGGTGTACATCAGGAACAGCTCCTCGTCGGCGTGTGCACACAGCGCCCGGCAGCGCTCGATCACGTTCTCCCGACCGTCGATGCGGCGGATGTCCTGGGAGGGGTTGGCAACAGGGTGGAACCCCCGGCTCTCGGCGGCTCCGAAGTCGAACCACGGTCCGTCCTCGAGGGCTGGGTGGCCGCGGTAGCTGACGGCGTCGCCGCGGCGGTCGGAGGTGATCAGCCCGGCCGCCGCGAGCTTCGGGAGGTGAACGTGGTGGAGCTCGATCCGGCAGTCGTCGACGGCGTCGGGCGTCGGCTCGCCGTCGGCCTCCCGGTCGGCGACCGCGCGGGCCAGTGCGACCCGCGACAGCGCGCTCTCGGCGTCGGCCAGAACCGACAGCGCGGTGCGACGGCGGTCGCTGGCGAGCGCGTCGAGGATCGGGTCCCAGTCGACTGTCTCCGTCTCGAGGATCCGCTCGAGGTTCGGGTGCTGGAGCGCCGGGTGGTCCGACGCCGCGAGGGTTCCGTCCTCGCGGTCCCGGTCGACGAGTCCCGCCGCTACGAGGACGGGCACATGGGCCGTTCCGAGCGAGACGCGGAGCGACCGCATCTCGGCCTCGGTGACGTCCACGAGTCGGGTCTCCCCGCGGGCCGCGAGGTGGACGGCTGCCTCCTCGATGGGGATCGGTGCGGTCCGGTTCCGGAGGAGCCGGTGGAGGGCGCGGCGACGACCGTCGCGCAACGCGACCAGAATATCGGTTAGTTGTCTACCTTGCATTTTCTTGGATAGAAGAGGAAACAGCCGCGGATAAATTACTCGGTAATATCTACTGGATCGTTATATATCTAAAAGTTAACGAGTTCGGCGGTGAATCCCGGTCGCCGTCGCACCACTCAAACCACGTCGATCCCGTGGCGCTCGAGCAGCGTCGCCGCGACCGCCTCGGACCACTCGGTTCGGGTCTCGAGGGTCGTGTCGTGGCGCGTGACCTCGGTCAGGTAGCCTGCACACTCCAGATCGACCGCGACCTTGTGGATCAGCCGCGGATGGGCGCCCGCGAGCGTGTTCCCCAGCGTGAACTCGTAGGCCGAACCGTACTCCGAGGGTCGGATCTCGCGTCCGTTGAGCGAGCGGTTCGCCCGGGCGGCGATCGATCGGGCGTCCGCGGCCACGCCGGGGAAGATCGCCTGGCCGAACCCGCTCGGCCCCCGCGAGGACCCCCAGATGCCCATCGAGCTGTGCATGTCGATCACGGCCGTCGGCTCCAGCTCGACCAGCAGCGACCAGATCGCGTCGGCGATCGGCGTCGTCGGCTCTCCCTCCGGCGGGAACTGCTGGTTGAGGTCGCCGTCGGGACCGCTGTAGGTTTGCTCCCTGACCGCGGGCGCGTTGGCCTCGGGGACGACGACGACCGTGCCGCGCTCGAAAGACCACTCGCGGACGCTGTGGGCGGCCTCGATACCGGCGAGCTCGCTCCCGTGGACCCCGCCGAGGACGACGACCGTCTCGCCGGGCTCGGCTGCCTCGCGGACGTACACCGGCGTCTCGTATCTCGTCCCCGAACGCAGCGTCCACGTCGTCTCCTCGATCGACGGCTGCTCCGTGGCAGTCGCCGACCCCGCTACGGCTCCGCCGCCGAGGACCGTCGTCGCGGCTCCCAGCAGCAGGGACCGCCGTGTGGACACGACGCCGCCCGCCGTCGCCCGCTCGCCTGAGGATCTATTAGTCATTGTGACGCCAAAATAATTAAATCCGCTACATATAAAATTAGCTAATCTAAAATTTAAAAGTAATCCTGTTCACCGCGACCCGATCCCGTCCCGTCCGAGCCGGAGGACGGTCGAACGGGCCGTTTTCCTTCCCTATCGAACCGTCGTGCGCCGCGTTCGTACCCGATTTGTCCAGATTACTGTGAGTGTGTTCAATGTTAAATGTTCGTGTACCAGTGAGTGACACAGGGTACGGACGATGTTTTGAATCGAAACGTGGTTCAACTGAATCGTGTCCTGAGGGGGCATACATCAACCGATGTCGACACACGATCAACGCCACGACGAGACGGAAGCAACGACCGAGACCGACCGCTACACCGCCGCGGAGGCCGCCGACCTCGAGGACGACGCCTTCGACGGCGGCGGCGTCGACCGACGAACCTTTCTGAGCGTCGCGGCCGCAACCGGAGCCGCGCTGGCGCTGCCGACGACCGTTTCGGCCGACGTCACCGACGACGCGCTGACCGACGTCGCCGAGTTCGTCGTCAACGCGACCGAGGAGGAGTACGAGGCGACTCTCGTCCTCGAGTTCGCGGACGTATCGTCCCTCGAGGCCTTCGACGACGAGTTTGGCGAACCCGACTGGGATATCGACGAGGACGACCGCGCGCCGACGGTCGTCTACCGCGAGGAGCCGACCCCGGCCGCCCACGCCAGGCTCACCGCCGCGGAGCTCGAGGACGCCCTCGAGGGTGATGGGATCGAACGCGTCGACTTCTCGCCGGGCGCGAACCCGTTCTGGAAGCTCGAGGAGCCCTACGGCGACTACGACGTCTATCCGGAGTACGTCGAGGAACACGACGTGTTCCCGTCCGTCGAGAGCGCCCGGGACTTCGTCTCCCACGGCGAGGCCGGGCGGGCCCTCGACCACCTCGAGGCGGAGTACCCCGACATGGTCAACGTCGAGCGGATCGGGTACGGCCCCGGCCACGAGAACCACGTTACCGGCGAGGACCCCGATCCCGGCGAGATCTACGTCGCGGAGCTTACCAACGACGTCCAGGACCGCGAGGCGTTCGCCGAGAAGGAAAAGGCCGTCTTCATCGTCGGGATCCACGCCAACGAGCAGGCGGGCCGCGAGGCCGGGAGCCGCATCCTCGAGCAGGCGGCGAAGGGCGAGGCCGAGGAGTTCAACCCGCTTTTGGACGACATCGCGATCGTCTTCGCGTACATCAACCCCGACGGCTGGCTCGTCCGGAAACCCCACGTGGGTGCGAGCGCGGACGAGCCCTCGATCAGCCACGAGCGCGGGAACTCGACGGGGCTGGACACGAACCGCCAGTATCCGACGATCGGGTGGGTCGATCCCGCCTTCTGGCCCGCCGAACCCGCCGACGACCTCCCCGGAACCCGTCCCGGCTACGACGTCGGCTACGAGGACATGGTCCCCGACTCGCTGGCGACCGTCGAACACCTCCGCAGCTACGAGAACGTCGAGTACCTCTGTGATTACCACATGATGGGGTGGGCGGACTCGATGGTGCTCAACCTCGAGTCGAACGCCACCTACGAACACGACGGTACGCACAATCTGGACGAGGTCAACCGCCAGATCAACGACGCGATGTACGACTACTGGGGCGGGCCCGAGGCGATCGCCGAGGATACGATCCGGGCCGGCCAGGATACGGCCGACATCGACGACTACGTCCCGGAGACGCTGCAGGACTACGGTTCGATCTACGACTCGCTGGGGTACAACATCACCGGCGGGCTGCTGGGCTGGGCCGGCATCGAGGAAGAACAGGGCGGGCTCGGCGCGATCACCGTCGCGCCAGAGCTCGGGCTCCGCGATTTCACACACTGGCGACCCTACGTCGAGCGCCACCTCGAGACGGCCTACTACCTCTCGATGCGCGAGTTCGCCGAGATGTGTGCCGCGGACACCGACGCGACCGTCGCCACCGACGGCCAGGACGTCGCCTACGTCCACTCCGATTCGCTCACCCGCTCCTCGGCCGACCTCTCGCATACGCCCGACGACCACGGTCCCGGGACGGGCAAGGGCAAACACGGATCCGACGGCTCCGCGTCCGGCGACGGCGGAACCAGCGTCCGGTGTCGCACCGACCGCCTCGGCGCCGAGCCCAAGTCCATCGACGTCGCCGAGAACACCCAGACGGTGTCGGTCTGTTTCCTCGTCCACGGCGACGAGGACGGCGTCGTCCGCGTCTTCGATCCCGACGGGGAGTCCGCGGGAGAGATCGACCTCTCGGAGCACGACGCCGACGACTGCTGTATGACCGACCCTTCGAGTCTCTTCCTCAGCACCCCCGAGGCGGGCGAGTGGACCCTCGAGTACGACGGCGAGGGAGAACTGGCCGTCGAGATCGTCGTCGTCGACAGCGACGAGGCCCATCCCGATCCCGAGGTCGTCCTCGGCTACAGCCAGCAGCCCTACGAAGCCAACCCCCTGGAGTTCTTCGAGGATCTCGAACCGTTCTTCGAGGACGGCTCGATCGAAGGCCTCAGCGTCCACCACGTCGGCGTCGGGCGCCTGCTCAAGGGCAACTCCGGCAAGCGCCACTACGACAAGCTCGTGATCGCCCACGACGACGGGATCGACGACCCCGACTACGTCGACGCCGTCGAGGCGTTCGTCGAGGCCGGGGGCGATCTCGTGTTGACCGACACGGGCCTGTACCTGCTCGACGTCCTCGAGGTCGGCGACGCAGCCGACCTGAGCGCCGACGACCTCGCGTCGACGACGATCACGATCGCCAACCTCGAGGACCGGAACTTCGACCACCACCTGCTGACCGACCTCCGGGAGATCCAACAGGAGATCTGGAAGAGCCCGCAGATCGGTTACTCGGCGAACGAGCCAGACCAGCCGATCACCGTGATCGACGACGACGCCTTCGAGGCCGCGGGCGGCGAGGTCGCGGGCCGGATGGACGGCACCGACGCGGCGGGCGTCGCCGCCGGCTCGCTGTCGGCGGGCGACGCCGAGATCAACCTCATCGGCTCGGCGCTCCCGCCGGCCTACCAGGAGTATCTCCACCCGTTCGGGATGGCCGACCACGCGCTGTCCTTTATGGGCCACACGATGATGTGTAACGCCCTCGGCTTCGAGCAGCGGCGCTTCGTCGAGGACGAACTCGTCGGCACCTGGGGCGAGCTGCGCTAACGGCAGCGACCGCGTCCTCAGGCGGTTTCGTCGGTTGATCGGCGGGGCCAGATTGCCGAGTAGTTGGAGACGTCGCGGCTTGACACCGATCACGGAACGTGAGACAGCTGTGCTTCGAGTTCCTCCCTTGTCGTCCACGAAAAGCACCGGTTCAGGGATTCGAGGTGCCGAAGCGAATCGGTGATCACGCCGCTGTACGACGGCGTGCGACCGCCGAGTTCGGATTCGAGATACGAGTCGAGGTCCTCGGCCGAGAGTTCCAGTCCGTTTTCGCGAGCCCGTTCGGCGAGCGTCTCGAGCGCTGCCGAAAGATCGTCAGCATGGTACGCCAGCTCGACGGCCCGGGCACGTACTGCGTCTCGCGTCGTAAGCAGGGAGTCGTCGCCGTAGTGTTCATCCCGCGCTCGAGGGAAGAGAAACGTGCGGTCGAGCAGCGCCGGGCGCTCGACGCGTCCGAACTCGGCGACTGCCCCACCAGTGTCGTGTTCGAGAATCAGCGGAATCGAATCCGCGTAGAGGGCATGAAGAAAGAATTTCACTTTGAGAGCAGGAACGGCGTCCGATACGTCGAGTTCGGGCTGTGTAGCGAGCAGATACGCGTACGCATCATGGCGGTAATTCAATACATTAAGCGCTGCATCGAGGCGATACTTGAACGGCGATTCGTAACTCCCCAACACGAAATACGTCGAGTGTGGACCGAACAGGTGTTCGTGTCGCTCCCGCATGTACGAGAGGAGCTGTTCACTATCCTTCGGGTCAAGCTCGAGGCCGTAAAGAACGTCATTCAGAATGAAATTCGTCAGTTCGTTGGTCTCCTCCGGAATACGATCCATACCAACTAGTATGGGAATATAGCCAAATAACCATACTGGTCTAACGTAAAGAGGTCGAGCCCGTATACTTATCTATCCCGCTCCCGTAAACTCGGATAACAATGGCCGATATCTCCCCGAGTTCCAAATCCGATACCGATGAAAACCCCCTCGAGCGACAGCGTGAGCTGATGGAGCTGCTGTCTCAGGAAACCCGCCACAGCATCGTCCAGGCGCTCCTCGGACACCCGAAACTCCTCGCGTCAGCCGACGAGATCAACCACTTCGTTCCAAGCAAGTCGAAAAAGACCGTCGAGGAGCAACTCGACGTGCTCGTCGACGCGGATGTCCTCGCAGTCTACGAGTACCCCCCGAACGGGGAGCGGCGCGGCCTGCCGTGGAAATTCTACGGGTTCACCGAGTTCGGGGCCGACGTCCTCGGCGATTTCAACTACCTGAAGGGGGTCCCGATGGCGCGAGCCGTCCATCAGCGAACGCGCACGCCGGAGCGGATCGAGCGACACGAAGCGGCCCCCCGACCTCCCCTTCCGGAACCGGTCCGTGAGACGTTCCGTCTCGACGAAACGGCGGACTGACGACCCGCTGCAGCGTCGAGCACTCTCACCAACGGGCCCCTCCAGAACCCTCGGACGCCTCCGCTCGCGTGTCTTCGGCTGGACCGCGAGGACGGCGCCGTCCTCGCGCCCGGAGCTCGTCAGTCGGTCTCCTCGATCTCGCCGTCGACCTCGGCGTCCTCGCTGAGCTCGACGGCCGCCCCGGTCGCGTCGCCGTCGATGCTGGCGTCGTCGCTCAGCGTGATCTCGCCTTCCGCGGTCACGTCGCCGTCGACCTCGGCGTCCTCGCTCATCGTCACGTCACCGCCCGACTCGACGTCGCCTTCGACCTCCGCGTCGCCCTCGAGAGTGACGTCCCCGCTGGTCGAGATATCGTCCTCTTCCTCCTCGTCGCCCGACAGGGTGACGTCCTCGTCGTCGTCGTACTCCGTTTCGGCACCCTCGTCAGATTCAACGTCGCCGTCCTCGTCGTCGCCGTCGTCAGCGGCTCCATCGTTCGCGTCGGCGTCGTCCTCGGCCGCGTCGTCTTCCGCTTCGTCATCGTCGTCGGCACAGCCGGCCAGACCGATCGCCAGACCGCTGCCGAGCACTGTCAGGTACCGTCGTCGGGTCGATGGTCGTTCCATGGCCGTCCGTCGCCACCGGTCTCACTAAGAACCGCGAGTAGGAGCGACGCTTTCCTGCAGGGGCCGAATTTAAATCATGTACGGAGAGCGAATTTCGCCGGAGATGGGTAGTGAGTAGGTCGCTGCCGAGAGCAGGATTTCGGGAGCCCAGGCGAGATCAACGGACAGCGCCGCTCTTGGCGACGCTCGATCGGAACCAGTGGCGTGTTCGACCTGCGTCCTCGGTCCGACCTCTCGAACCGAAGGGAGAGCACTTATCCTTACTGACCGTCTAGTCAGGATATGTCCCAGTCGACGTCGCAGAAACGACCGTGGCTTGCAGCGCTTCTGGCAGCACTCATTACCGGGCTGGGCCACCTCTATCTCCGACGGTTGCGCCGTGCCGTCGGCTGGCTCGCCGTCTCGATCCTCGTCACGGTTTTCCTCGTCGATCAGGCGGCCTTCGAGTCCCTCGCCGGCGGGAGCGTCAACACCGACGCGATCCTCGCCGTCTGGCCGATGTACCTGGTCGTCGCGATCAGCGTCCTCGACGCGTACCTGATCGCCCGCCAGCCCGCCACCGCCCACCAGCCGGCCGTTGGCGACGACGAGGACGCCGCGCCGTCCTGTCCCCACTGCGGGAAGGAACACGATCCCGAGCTGGACTTCTGTCACTGGTGTACGAACCCGATCGACGACCCCGACCCCGACGCCGACTCGACGGCCGACGCCGAGCGATGACGACCTGTTTCGTCAGACGTAGCCTATGGAACGGCCGAGTGCCCGCCGACTGAGAGCGACCCGGACTCGCCCCACGACCCGTTCGACGCCGACCCGACTCATCCTGCGACTCGTTCGACACCGAACCGATCGACCGGTAGCGACACGTGGCGCTCAGAACTCGTCATCGAACTCGGCGTACGCTTCGAGATCACTGAGGTCCTCGATCACGGTCGTCACGACCGCGGCGTCGGTTTCTGCGGACCCGAAGAAGACGATCACGTGTTCTTCGTCCGGATCGGCGACCTCGACCGTGTCCTCGAGGACGTGGTCACCGCCGACTGCGTCCTCGTCGTCGAGTTCGATCGCGACGGTGTACTCGCCCGCCTCGGTCACCGCGTCGTCGTACGTGGCCTGGGCGTCCTCGTCGGCGTCGTCACCGCCCGCGGCGAGGTCGAACCGATCGTCGAGGACGACCGATCCCTCGGCATCGGTCACCGCGATCGATCCGGCGAGGGCCGTCTCCGTCCCGTTCAACACGTTGACGTCCTCGAGGACCATCCCCGCGAGGAAGTCGACGGCGGTCGAACAGCCGGCGACGAGGCTGGTTCCGACGGCGGTTCCGACTGCGAGACAGCGGCGGCGACTCATCGAGGACGTCCGTGACGGCGTCCTCGTTGGAGAGCGATCGGGAGTCATTATCAACACTCTTTAACCATGAAATAAAGCTCTTGTGTAGGCTGTGCTCGGTCGACTGGCTGCCGTTTCGTCGACATCCGAGGACGTCAGTCTGCAGGCTCACCTCACCACGTGAGTGCAGACGATACTTTCAACGCTCCTTCTGAAATAGGTGGGACCGAGGGACACGCGGTAGCACAGACGGGGTGTGTCAAAAACCGTCGCGGTCCCGCGTACCGACCTTCGGTCCCTGGTACTCGTTGTCGTTCGGGCGGTATAAGTTTCGTGATCGACTCGAGCGCTGTACCGTTCGGGCGTCGAACCCCGGACTCGTGTTCGAGAGCCCGAACGAGTACGCCGGCCGACGATCCGCCTCAGGCGGGTACCCCCTCGTGGTGTGTGGACTCCCGGTGCCACCCGAACTCGAGCCAGACGACGCCGACCAGAAACAGCGCCATCCCGACCGCGTCGATCGACCCGCCGCCGTGGCCGACGACCGCGATCGGGACGCCCGCGAGCAGGACGATGGGAACCGTCGGCGCGCCGGCCCGCCGGAGTTCGAGCGCCAGCGCCACGACCGCGACGATCATTCCGGCGATCCCCAACAGCGCTAGCACACCCACGACGGGGCTGGTGACGATCGCGTCGTAGGCCGCGGCGGCACCGACCTGCTCGGCTCCGGAGAGCGATCCCGTCCCGCGAACCACCAGCCCGGTGGCGATCCCGGCGATCGCCTCGAAGCCGATGTAGAAGATGACGTACACCGCAACGCCGAGCCGTCCGATCGTCGCCGTCCGCCCCGAAAACCCCGCCAGCAGGACGTACACCGCGGCACCGAGCAGCGCGAACAGTGGCAACAGCAGCAGGTGGACTGCCAGCCACGCGTCGGCGACCGCCGCGACCGTCTCGTAGGCCCCGCCGTGTGGGTGGACCCACAGCACCGCACCCAGCGCGATCGGCGTCCCCACGAGGACGGCGGTTCGTGCGAGCGACGCCGCGGCGCCGTCGTCCTCCCAAGCGCTCATCGGTCCACCTCCCCGTCGCGGGGTGGACGAGCCGTGATCGTCGTGATCCGTCCGAGCTGGGCGGTGTCGCTCTCCTCGAAGACCAGCGTCGACCGTTCGAGGACGTCCAGTGGCTCCTGGGTTAGCCGACAGCCGCTGCGCTCGTAGTGGGCGGCTGCCCGGTACTCCTGGTAGCGCGCGAGCAGGTCGACGTCGCTGGGCCCGTGCTCGATCAGCAACACCCGTCCGTCGGGACGACAGACCCGCGCCATCTCGTCGAGCGCCGCAACGGGGTCGGGGAACGTACACGTCGAGAACGACGAGAGCACGGTATCGAAGCTGTCGTCGGCAAACGACAGCTCCTGGGCGTCCATCCGCTCGAGCCGGCCGTCCACATCGACGCGGTCGAGGGTCTCCCACGCCCGGGCCAGCATCGCCTCGCTGATGTCGATCCCGACGTACTCGACCGAATCGGGCAGGTACCGCAGGTTCGTCCCCGTCCCGCAGGCGACCTCGAGGACGCGGCCCTCGGCGTCTGCGAACTGGCGCCGGCGGTACCGGCCCGTCAGTAGTCGGTTCACCCGGTCGAACCGGGCGGCCAGGTCGGCGGCGTCCGCGTACGCCGCCTGGATGTCCGCGATCGTCATTCCCGAGGACTCGTCGTCGACCCCGCGCGGTTCCTCGCTCGCTGCGTGTGATGTCATTACATCGCTCACCCCTACGCGAACCGTCGCCGCGACCCACCATAAGTATTATCGAGATTTTGATATAATACCGGACGCGCTTCAAAACGATTCTTGAGCGCTCCAGGCCGCTCGCGGGTCAACGACGGTCGGATCGACACCGTGACGCCCTCGATCGACCGCGATCGCTCAAGTGATTTTGTGTTCGAAACCCGACTCGAGGTCGGACGTCCAGCCGACGAGCGCGCGCTCGTTGAGCGGTTCCCTGACGGGGCTGGCCGAGGACGAGCGGGGAGTCCCCCCGCTTTTAAACTCCCTTCGCGATCGGACGAGTTCGTTATTACTTCCCGATTCCGCCAGAGGGTATTTTGTCCCGTTCGTCGTTCTCTGGCACTACGCGGGACGAGGACGACGATCACAATTCTTGCACAGGACTATTCCAAAATATATCGGAATATATGCTACTCTTTATCTACCCCGACGGGAGAGCGACCCGTATGATAGAATCGGGCATATCACTCGGCCTCATTGGATACGCGGCAATCTTTCTCATACTGTTTCTCGTCATTCGGAAGCGATTGTACGTCGTTCCGACGTTAATTATCGTTCCTGTCATTGCCGCGCTGGTCGCCGGCTTCTCTCCGAACGAGATCGCGGAGTTCGCCGAGGAGGGGCTCCAGGGGATCGTCGGCATCACCGCGATGTTCGCCTTCGCCGTCTGGTACTTCAGCATCATGCGCGACAGCGGCCTGTTCGATCCGTTCGTCGCCCGGATCGTCGACAACATCATCAGCAAACCCGCGCTGTTGACGGTCGGGACCGTCGCGCTCGCGATGGTGACCCACCTCGACGGTGCGGGCGCGACGACGATGCTGATCACCATTCCGGCGCTGCTCCCGCTCTACGACGCCCTCGACGTCGATCGAAAGATCCTCGCCGCGCTCGTCGCGCTGACGGCCGGGACGATGAACATGGTCCCGTGGGGCGGCCAGGTCGTCCGCGGGGTCGCCGCGATCGACCCCGCGACGATCTCGAACGTGTTCAACCCGATGATCCCCGCCCAGGCCGCCGGGATGCTGTCCGTGTTCGCGATCAGCGGCTACTTCGGCCGCCAGATCCGCAAGGATATCGACACCGTCACGGCCTTCGAGGGCGTCGACGAGGACTCGCTCATCGAGGAGGCCACCGACGGCCGCGAGATCGAACTCGACTGGAAGTGGATGTTCAATTTCGTCCTGACGATCGCGGTGCTTGGCGTGCTCATCGCCGGGATCACCTCGCCGGAGATCTCCTTTATGATCGGCGTCGTCGTCGCGCTGATCGTCAACGTCCCCGACTACGAGGAACAGAAGGACGTCCTCGAATCCTACGCCCCGGACGTGATGACCTACGTCGGCATCCTCTTCGCTGCGGGCGTCCTGATCGGCGTCCTCGAGGAAAGCGGGATGGTGACCGGGATGGCCGACATCATGGTGTTGCTCATTCCGGACGCCCTCGGCTCCCAGCTGCCGGTCATCGTCGCGGCCCTGTCGCTTCCCGCGCGCCTGCTGTTCAGTCCCGACGCCTTCTACTTCGGCGTCCTCCCGGTGCTCGCGGAGACGAGTGCCGCCTACGGTCACGATCCGGTCGCGGTCGTTCGCGCCTCACTGGTCGGCCAGACGGTCGGCTTCCCCGTCTCGCCGTTCACCGGAGCGACCTACCTCCTGATCGGGCTTGCGGGGGTCGAACTCGGCGAGCACATCAAGTTCACGCTCCCGCTGATGGTCATTCCCTGCACGCTGATCCTCGTCGTCGCGTTGCTCACGGGTGCGATTCCGCTGTAGCAGGCGTCGAACTTCGGCGGTGATTCGACCTGAAATCCCGTGGCGGGATTCCCGCGTCTTCAGGCGCGGGAGGAGGTCAATCGTCGCCGTATACCGTTTTCGAACGCGCGAGGACGCGACGGAGCGCTCTCGAGTCAGCTCCGGACGGGACGGACGCTGTCGAGCTCACACATGATCTCGAACCGGGCACCGTTAGTACCGTCGGCGAGCCGCACCTCCCAGCCGTGGGCGTCGGCGACCCGGTCGACGATCCGCAGCCCGAACCCGGTTCCCCCTTCGCTCGTCGAGTAGCCGCCGTCGAACACGTTCTCGCGGTGGTGCTCTGGAACCCCGGGACCGTCGTCCTCGACGTAGAACCCGCGATCGGTGCTCCCGACGGTGACGGTGACGTCCTCGCCGCCGTGCTCGATGGCGTTCCGAAACAGGTTCTCGAGAAGCTGCTGGAACCGATCGTCGTCGGCCTCGACCGTCGCCGACGCGATCTCCTCGCCGTACCGGAGCTCCGCCCGGGCGTTCCCGTCGGCGACGAGTTTCCAGGCGGCGTCGACGGCGTCGCCGAGCCGAACGGCGTCCCGGGACCCGATATCGCGACCCTCGCGCGCCAGCCAGAGGACGTCCTCGGTGATCCGATCGATCCGATCGAGGGCGGTCTCGATCTCGTCGAGATGCTCGTTGTCGTCCTCCGCGCGGGCGAGTTCGAGCCGTCCCGTCGCGACGTTCAGCGGGTTCCGGAGGTCGTGGCTCACGACGCTGGCGAACTCGTCGAGGCGGTCCCGCTCTCGCTGTAGCGCTCGCTCCCGTTCTACTAGCTCGGTGATGTCACGCCCCTCCGGGATGAGAAGCGTCACGGTCCCGCGTTCGTCGGTCAGCGGTCGCACGGAGAAGTCGATGATTGCCTCGCGATCAGCGCCCTGAATTGGGAGTCTGTTCCGCACGAACTCGCCGTTTGCCGCCCGTTCGACGGCCTCCTGCACTCGCTCGCGGGTGTCTTTGGAGTGTTGGAACCACGCCACCTCCCACAGCTTTTTGCCGACGATGCTCTCGCGCTCTAGCCCGCCGAACTCGAGGGCGGTCTCGTTCGCCTCGACGAGCGTTCCGTCGGGATCTAGTAGCCCCGTAAACTGGTAGGTGTTCTCGAAAACCGCACGGTACCGCCGTTTCCGTTGCTTCTGGTCCGTGATGTCGTGGAAAAGAATCGTAAGTCCGTTCTCGGACGGGTAGATGTGCTCCCGGTACCAGCGGTCCCACGGTTCGAAGTACTCCTCGATCGTCTTTGGCTCGTTTGTCTCCTTTGCCTCCCGGTAGTGGTCGTAGAACGGGGTATCCGCCGCTTCGGAGAAGACTTCCCACAGCGGGCTCCCGCGCAGCTCGTCCGCCGGGGCTCCGAAGAGGGTCGTCGCCCGCTCGTTGACGTACACGACCCGCCAGTCGTCGTCGAGCGCGAAGACGCCGTCGTCGATCCGATCGAGGATCGCCATCTGATCGTGGCTCGTGAGCCGTTCGAGCCGTCGCGCGTCGTACTCCGCGACCGCGTTCGTGATCCGATTCGCCAGGATCGCGTACTGGCTCGTTCCGCGGTCGTTCTGGAGGTAGTCGGTGACGCCGGCCGAGATCGCTTCGCTGGCGATCTCCTCGCTGCCCTTGCCGGTAAAGAGTATGAACGGCAGCTCCGGATACTCGTCGCGGACGGCGTTCAGAAACTCGATTCCGTTCCGACCGGGCATCTCGTAGCCCGAGACGACACAGTCGATCGTCCCGGTCGACAGCCGTTCCAGTCCCGCCTCGGCGCTCGTCGCCGTCTCGACCGCGAGCCGCTCGTCCTCGCTCTCGAGAACGGTCGCGGTGGTTTCCGCAACGTTCGGCGCGTCGTCGACATGGAGCACGTCGATCGTCCCTGGAGCCGTTCTCATCGCTGTCCCTCTTCTTTTGCCGATTTAGAGCGTGGCTATAAGTGCTTCTCCCTTCCGGTCACGAATCGCAGCGCGACACGCGCCGTCGTCGAGGACGGAGACGCTCGGCCGATCGCGGCCGACGGCTCCGGGAGCCGTCCGCTACCACCCACCGCTAAGATCGATGGTGTGTGACATACACCCATGACAGTAAACGAGGACGCCGCCGCAGCGTTCGGCATCCTGTCCGACCCGACGCGGATCGCGATCCTGCGGGCGTTCGCGCGGGCGCTCGAGGGAGGCGACGTCGACTCGAGCGACCCGTTCCCCGCGCTCCCGTTCTCGGAGGTGTACGACCGTGTCGACGTGGACTCGACGTCGCAGCTGTCGTATCACCTCGAGCAGCTCGACGGCACCTACCTCCGGCGCACCGACGACGGCTGGACGTTCACGTTCGCCGGCGAGTCCGTCGTCCGGCTCGTCCTGTCGGGCGCCTATGGCGGCGACGTCGCCTTCGACCCGGTCCCGGTCGACACCCCGTGTCCGATCTGTGGCGCCGGGCAACTGTGCGTGGCCGTCGAGGACCGCCTGCTCTTCCGGGAGTGTGAGGACTGCGGGCGGCGGATGGGCGGGCTCCCGGTTACGCCCGCCCAGGTTCGGGACCGCGACGCCGACGCCGTCCTCGCGAGTGTGACCACGCGGATGCTCACGCGGTACTGGCGCTTCCGCGAGGACGCCTGTCCCGACTGCGGTGGCGCCGTCACGATCGACCTCCAGGAGTCGGCCGCGTCCGTCGACACCCTCGAGTGGACCGCCGTCGGGCGCTGTCTGCAGTGTCGGCGATCGATTCACGGCCCGCCGTCGATCTGGCTCGTCACCCACCCCGCGTCGATCGCGTTCCACTGGGATCGGGGGATCGACGTCCGCTCGTTCGGCTTCGCCGCCCTCACGGAGCGTGTCACGGCGTGCGACTGGAACACCACCCGCGTCGCCCCCGAGGAGTTCCGCGTCACCTACCGCCTCGAGGACGCCCGGCTCCGGCTCACCGTCGACGAGACGCTTGCGGTTTCGAGTATCGCCCGCGTTCGAACGGCTCCCTCGCGCGACCGCTAGACGATCTCGATCCGTCCGCGCTTTTGCCATCCGGCGTGGATCTCACAGACGTACTCGGCCATCTCCTCGCTGGCCTCGAACTCGAGCGACTGGGTCGCGTCCCGCTCTTCCATCAGCTCGGTTCCGTAGTCGTCGACGACCTTGCCGTCCTCGTTCCAGAGCTCGATATTGTGGGGCCGTCCGTCCTCGTTTTTCCAGCTGAGGACGTACTCCCGACCCGCCGTCAGCACGATCGGGGGGTTCTCCTCGCCCGCGATCGGCTCCGGTTCGACCCCTTCCCAGCCGGCGGTGGTGGCGCTCACGACGATCTCCTCGACGTCCGCCCAGGCCTCGGGGCGGGTGTCGACGTCCTCGGTCGCGTCCGTATCTTCCGTCCCGTCGTCGCCATCGGAACCGGGATCGTCGTCGGGACCCGCCATCGAACCGTCCGTTCCGTCGTCCTCGGCTCCTGTCGCGTTCTCCCCTCCGTCGGTCTCGTCCGAGTCCTCGTCGGCTGGGTGGTCTCCGTCGTCCGTTTCGGCACCGCCCAGACAGCCGGCGGCGAGGACGGTCGTCGTCGCTCCGCCGGCGAGCCCCAGCGCCCGGCGTCGGGAGCAGCGTCCTTGGTGTTGCATAATCTGAGTTTCACGCTCACCTACTATAGATAAGGCGTAGATAACACGCCGTTAACAGGTTCCCAATCGGACTAGTACGCGATCGGACCGGTTCCCGAGCGGAGCTGTCTTCGATCGGACGGAGACCGAAATTCCGCGACGCGATCCGATCGCCGGCCGCGACGACGAACCGACTGACGACGAACCGACCGTCCGAACCGGAAGGTCTACTTCCGGCTCGACGGACTGTCTGGTATGGAGGCCGATCGGATCGATCCGCAGGCGAAGGCCGCACTCGAGCGCCAGGAGCGGCTCTCGGTGCCACACAGCCGCTACGGGCTGAAGCTCTTCCGGCAGCTCTCCCGGGCGACGATGTGGGTCCAGAACAGAAATCCTCCGAGCGTCGGGGCGACGTTCGATGGCACGATCCCCGGTCCCGCGGGCGAGCTCGACGCTCGGCTCTACCTCCCGGACGCCGAGGGGCCGTTCCCGACAGTCGTGTTCTTCCACGGCGGCGGCTACGTGCTGGGGAGCATCGCCACCCATGACTGGCTGTGTCGCCAGCTCACCCGGGAGAGCGGGTGTGCCGTCCTCTCGGTAGCGTATCGTCTCGCCCCAGAACACCCCTTCCCCGCGGCGGTCGAGGACGCCGTCGCCGCGGTCGAGTGGGCGGCCGCCCACCCCGACGCGGTCGGCGGCGACGGTCGGCTCGCGGTCGCGGGCGACTCCGCCGGAGGTTCCCTCGCGGCCGTCGCCGCGCTCATGGCCGCCGAGCGCGACGGCCCCGAAATCGACTACCAGGCGCTGCTCTACCCCAGCGTCGGGATCGACGAGGACCAGTCCTCGGTTCGAGAGCACGCCGGGGTCGTCCTCGACGCCGACGACATGGAGTGGTTCCGGGACTGCTACTACGAGAGCGACGTCCACAAGCGAAATCCCTACGCCGACCCGACGAACGCCGGGGACGTCTCCGGGGTCGCTCCCGCGACGGTCGTCACCGCCGGCTTCGATCCGCTGCGGGACGGCGGGAAGGCCTACGCCGAACAGCTCGTCGGCGACGGCGTCCCCACGCGCTACCGCAACTACGAGGACCAGGTTCACGGCTTCATGACGATGCAGGAGGTCGACCGCGCCCACGAGGCGATCGCGACCCTCGGCGACGACCTCGCCGACGCGCTGGCTGACTGATCGCGGCCTGGTCCGCCGACGGTTCCGTCGAAAGCCGCGGTTCTCAGGGCGGATCTTCGCGAAGGTATCCGATGGCCTGCTCGACGAGCGTCTCGGTCGCTTCCTGGGTAAGCGTTCCGGCGTGGGTCGATACCCCTTCGTGTTTCAGCGTCGCAATGTTCCACGGGAGCGCATACGACCGGCGTGGGAGTCCGCCCTCGCGAAAACGCGTTTCGGTAAGTTCGAAAGCTGCCGACCGCGACGTCGTCGTCAGCGGGATTGCAGTGTACTCCTCACCGTAGAACGGATGCGCTTCGGTCGAAATCAGTACGAACGGCCGTTTGCTCCGAGAACCGACCAGATCGCCGCTTACAACGACTGCACCGCGCGGGAATGGCTCGTTCATTCGTTCCGTTCCCGAAGATCCTCGATCTCCTCGTCCCAGTCGGGAGTGTTCGCGTACCAATCGTCCGAATAACGATCGGATATCGCTTCCAGGCTCACGTACATACTCTGATAGGCAGCGATCTTCTCCTCCGAGGCCGCCGCCCATCGGTCGCCTTTGTGTCGTACCAGTCCGTGATCCTGGAGCCGAAGTAGCGTCGGGCTGACGCTCCCTCGAGCGACTCCCGTCGCCTCGTGGATCTCTTTCGGTGTGAACCCGTATTCGGGGTTTTCGACCAGAAAGGAGAGGATTCGATTCGCGTTGGTCCCCTCGCTCAGATCGAGCCGGTGTTCGTTCGGGTCGTATTCGTCGAAGCGTACTGGCATCCGATATACTCGCTCTGTATTCGATACTATCTCTGCTGTATTAGCTCTGTTGGGCATCAACCTGCCATCGTAGTGTAGCTATTTTGCTATTCGATATCATTCCACAGCATATGGGAACCGGGACGCGCTCGAGGACGGACCGGGGAGTGTCCCGCGAGGACGTGGCCCGTCGCCTCGAAAACACGGTCGAACCGCTGGCCGACTGCTCGCTGCTGTGGAGTCTGACCCTCCCGCTGGTTCCGATCGCGGCCACCGCGCTCGTGATGACCGCTGGCTTCACGCTCCACCGGGGTGCCGATCCGGGCTGGCCCGACTGGGCGCTCCTGCTTCCGCTCGGCGGCGCCTACGTCGCCGTCCTCGCCTGGCTGTACTGGCGGTGGGACCGGGCCACCTGGCGAGCGGCCGCGGTCGTCCGCCGCCCCTCCGGGCGGGAGCTGGCGAGCGCGCTCGTCGCGACGGCTGTCGGGATCGGGATCGTCGTCGCCGGCAACGCCATCGCGACGAGTGTCGACCTCGATCCTCACGCCCGCGCGCCGGTGACCGACGCCCGCGGGATCGCGGCGCTGCTGGTCGCCACGGTCGTGATCGCACCGATCGCCGAAGAAGTCCTGTTTCGCGGACTGGTACTCGGCCACCTCCTCGCTCGCGGCTACAGCGTCCTCGCCGCGAGCGCCCTGTCGATCGCGCTGTTCGCGCTGATCCACGCCTTCATGGCTGGCCCCGTCAGTATCCTCATCACCGGTGCGCTCGGCACCGTCCTCACCGGGCTGCGGCTCCGGTACGACAGCCTCGTCGGCCCGTGGCTGATGCACGTCCTCATCAACGCCTGGGGTGTGATGCTCACGGTCGGGCTCCTGCCAGCCCTCTGGTAGCCGACGGACGTCCGTCTCCGGTGGTCGAACGAATCCGCTCGCCGGGCCGAGTTTTCGAGCCACAGACACGGGCCACACTGTCTTAACCACCGGCTAGGTACCGCACATCCACGTGTTGGCCACCGTCTAGGTTTCCTTGGCTACCCCCTAGATCCACAGCGGGCGCCGTCGTTCACCCGGACTCGACTCGTGGCTGCCCGGACAGCTCTCCCCGATCGCCGCGGTCGAACGCCGACGGCACGGCACGTCGACCGCGCTCGTGTCGAAAACAGACTCTTTCAGAACTGTTTCAGAATACGTACTGTTGACATATCCGGTCGATAGTAATGCGTCGGTTGCCCGTTCGAACGGGTATGGAACACTGGAATCGTCGTTCCGTGCTCGCGACTGGCGCGGTTCTTACGCTCGGAACTGGGGTGGCAGCCGGCAAGACCAAACGCACCGACGGCTCGACGCCGTTCGTCGAGGCCGACGGCTGGTCGTCGATCGACGGGGGGGCACAGCGCGCTCGACGCGCGTCCGCGATCGAACCGCCGGCGACCGTCGCCTGGCGGACGGACGGCAACGAACCCGTCGTCGTCGACGGCACCGCCTACCTCGGCGGCGAGTCGGTTCGAGCGCTCGACACCGCGGACGGCTCGCTCGCGTGGGAGACCGACCTCGACGGGCGGACCCTCGGTCTGACCGTCGTCGATGGGACCGTCTACGCCGGTGGTGCCGAACTCGTCGCGCTCGACGCCACAACCGGCGACGCGGAGTGGTCGAGTGGGGTCGGAAGCGACGGCGACGTTTCCCCGCCCGTGGTCGCGTCCGGAACCGCCTACGTCCTCGACGGGGGCTCGCTGTACGCCTTCGACGCGAGCGACGGCACGCATCGCTGGGAGCGCGACACCGTTACCGTCAACGGGCAGGCCATGTCGCTCCAGTCCTCACCCTCTCAGCTCGTCGCGGCGAACGGCTCGATCTGGGCCGTCCTCGACGGGAGCGGTTCGGACGGGCTCGCCGAACTCGACCCCGAAACCGGCGAGACGCGGTGGAGCGGGTACGTCGACGCCGGCACGGGCGGGCTCGCCGCGACCGACGGGACGCTGCTCGTCGAGAACAACAGCCTCGAGGCCGTCTACACCTTCGACGCGGAGACGAAATCGACCGAGCACAAGATCAACGACGCGTACGTCACCGCCGCCGACACCGGCGTCGCGGTCACGCAGGGTCGGTATCAGCTCGAAACGACCCCGCTCGAGGACGCCGACGCGACCGACGGGTAGAGCCACGACGGCTCGTACGCCCACGGAAACCCCGTGATCGCCGACGACACCGTCGTCGTCACGTACTCGACCCCCGGACCGGAGGGGGGCGACAGCGTCGTCGGCTTCGATCTCCGGGACGGTACCGAACGGTGGCGCTTCGAGTTCGAGGACGACGAGAGCTGGTCGGACGGTGCCGACGCGGGCTTTCTCGTCGTCGAGGACGACACGATCTACACCCAGCGGGGCGACGACCTCGTCGCGCTCCGTCCGGACGGCTGGGAGGAGAGCGGTTCCGAAAACGAGGACGACACCGATGGCGAGAGCGGCAACGACGACTCCGAGGACGGCTACGAACCCGGCGAGGACGACGGGGAAGCGAGCGATGACGCCGACGGCGACTCGGACGACGAGACGGACGCCGACGACGAGACCGGTAGCGGGAACGGTGACGAGGCCAACGGCGGAGACGATGGGGCCGATGACGACACCGACGACGCCGACGGCATGCCCGGCTTTACCGCCGGTGCCGGGATCGCGGGCGGTGCGCTCGGCCTCGAGTGGCTCCGCCGTCGCGCGGACGACGAGGCCGATCTCGAGGAGTAGCACGGGCTGTCGACTGACACAGCGGCTTCGGCATCCGTCCCCTCCGTTCTGACCGCTCCCGGGCCCCGACGCTGTTCGGGCTCGGTCTCCGACACCTCCGTCTGCGAACGAGGACGATACAGCTGGTAAAATACACTGAAAGTATTTGTGTTTTACATAATATGAGGACACATGAGCGATTGGAGCCGGCGATCGGTACTGACGACGGTCGGGGCGCTCTCGACGGCGGCGCTCGCGTCGGCGGAAACCGCGGGCGAGTCGCTTCCGGATCCCGCGATCGAGCCGAACCCGAAGTCGAACGCGGCCTGGCCGTCCCACCGCGGCGGCGCCGGACAGGCTCGGGACGTCGCGAACGAGCCCGCTATCGACGCCGCCGAACTCGAGGCGGACTGGGCGGTCGACCACCACGACGAGATCGCCGTCGCCGACGGGGTCGTGTACGCGTCGATCGATAACGGCGTCGTCGCCCTCGACGCGGCCGACGGCGCGCTGGTCTGGGAGAACCCCGACGTCGCGGCGACCGCGCCCTCGGTCGACGGCGAGCGCGTCTTTCTCACCGGGACGGAGGTCGTCGCGCTAGACCGTTCGGACGGCCGCGTGCGCTGGCGGACCGACTTCGGCACGAGCGAGGACGCGGCCTGGCAGACGGTCGCGTACGGCGGCGTCTACGTCGTCATCAACGGAGTGCTGTACGCGCTCGACCCCGCGGACGGAACGGTCCGGTGGGACGTCGCCCCGGGACCCGAGGACGCGTTCGTCGCCGGAACCGCGGCGGCCAACGGGGTTGTGTACGCTGCGACCGACGAGGCGATGCTCGCGTACGATCCCGACACCGGCGAGGAGGTCTGGCGCAGCGACGACGACCCCGTCCGCGGACCGGCGATCCACGCGAACGCGACCGCCGTCGTCGCCGCGGGCGGTCCGGACGGGGATCGACGGCGCTACGACGCCCAGACGGGCGCCGTCCTCGGAACGGCGTCCGGATCGTCTGTCGAGGTCGCGATGGGCGAGTCGGTGGCCGTTACCCGGACGGACGATGCCTACCGCGGCCGCTCGCTCGAGGACGGCGAGACCGAGTGGGTCCTCGAAGCGGCGACTACCCACGGACGGGCCGCCGTCGCCGGTGAGACCGTCTACGCCGTCGTCGGCGACGACGGGCGGCGGCTCGTCGCGCTGGACGAACGCGACGGCAGCGAACGGTGGTCGGTCGACGGGGGCGAGGTTCCGCTCGGACCGATCCGGGCGATCACCGAGGACGCGATCTACGTCGCCAGCGACGGTGTCCTCGTCGCGCTTCGGGACCGGTCCGAGGCGGACGACGGTGACGATGACGGGAGCGATAGCGGGGACGACAGCGGTAGCGAGGACGACAGCAGTAGCGAAGGCGACGGGTCCGATCGAACCGGTGACGAGGGCAGTAGTGAGGACGACGGGAGCGAGAACGACGGAGCCAACCGAACCGGTGACGAGGGCAGTAGTGAGGACGACGAGAGCGAGGACGACGAGAGCAACCGGGACGATGGCGGTGAAGACGGGAGCGAGGACGACGGGAACGACCGGAACGACGGCAGTGAAGACGAGAGCAAGAACGAGGAGACGAACGGCGAGGACGGGGACGAGACGGGTAGCGACGAAACCGATTCCGGAACGACAGACGCGGACGACGAGCGATCGGGAGACGACGAAACCGTCGACGACGGTACCACCGAGAGCGACGACGAGGGGAGCGAGGCCGAACCCGAGTCGACCGACGACTCCGAGGACACCACCGACGACGTCCGCGAGTCCGCGGATGACGACCCGGACGACACAACCCACTCCGGGTCCGACGGCACGGATGGCGACGCCGACGACGCGGCCGACGAGTCCGATGGAATGCCGGGATTCACGGCCGGTGCCGGCATCGCGGGCGGTGCGCTCGGCCTCGAGTGGCTCCGCCGCCGTGCGAGTGAGGCGGACGATCCCTGAGACGACGTCCTCGTCGATCCGAGCTGTGGCGACGTCCGCCTCTCGGGCCACCTGAACCTCACGACCGATCCGATGAGGTCGGTTCCGAGACGGTGTCTCCCGCCGTCAGGCCGAGTATCCGGCGCCAGAGATTCAATTGCAAGCCTAACCGCTATACATTATATCATGAAATCCTGTGAATATGTCGACCTGGAACCGTCGATCGGTGCTGGCAGCGGGTGCAGCGATTTCGGCCGGCGGAATGCTCGCGTCCTCGGGCGCGGCCGACTCGGCTGCGGGGGAGGAGACGGAGCGTCCCGATCCCGATCTCGACCCTGATCGCGAGGCCGACTGGCCCTCCTACCGCGGCGGCGCGGGCCACGCGCGGTACCTCGAGGACGGCCCCGAGTTCGATCCCGGCTCGCTCGAGACCGCCTGGGCGGCCGACCACGACGGGAGCGTCGCCGTCGCCGACGGGGTCGTGTACGCGACGACCGAGGACGGCGTCGTCGCCCTCGACGCGGCCGACGGCGAGCCCGTCTGGGAGACCGACGCGGTCGCGGCGAGCGATCCCGCGGTCGCCGGCGACGGCGTCTACCTCTGTGGCGAGGAGGTCGTGGCGCTGGATCGCTCGGACGGGAACGTCCGCTGGGAGAGCAGCCTCGAGCCCACAGAGTGGACGAGCAGCCATACGGTCGCCCACGACGGCGTCTACGTCGTCGCGGACGGCTCCCTGTACGCTCTCGATATCGAGGACGGCTCGGTCAGGTGGCGCCGGGACGGGGCCGCGTTCGTCCCCTCCTTCGGCGCCAACAGGCCGAAAGACTACGCGTTCACCACGGGCACGGCCGCGGCCAACGGCGTCGTCTACGCCGGAACGCGGGGCGGCCTCCTCGCGTTCGACCCCGAAACCGGCGACGAGGTCTGGCGCGAGCAGCGACAGTACATGGGCCGACGGGACAACGAGATCTTCGCGACGAGCGAGGCCGTCCTCGTCGAGGGGTACACGACCGTCGACTGCGGGATTCACGATCCGGAAACCGGCGAATATCGTGGCCCAGCACCGATGGAGTCGCCGGCCGAACCGGCCGTTGGCACGGACGTCCACCTCGCCGACTCGGGACAGGCGTTCGCCGCCGGCTCGATCGACGGCGGCGGTGAACGCTGGCAGGTTTCCGGACGGCTCACCTACGGCCAGGGCGTCATCTGTGGCGACACCGTCTACGTCTACCTGCGGTCGAACGGCGACCCGAACGAGGTCCCACACCACAAGGAGCTCGTCGCCTTCGACAAACACGACGGTACCGAGAACTGGACCCTCTCGCGAAACACCGCACCGGTCGGCGAGATCCGCGCGATCAGCGACGAGACGATGTACGTCGACTACGAGGGGCAGCTCGTCGCGCTCCGGGAGCTCGAGGACTGAGCCGGGCCGGAGGTCGTTCCGAGTCCTCGACCGACACGACGTTCTCCGATCCCCGCTCACGGCCTTCTCGCGCTCGGATCGACTTCGTGGGAGCCGTATACAGGGGATCTATATACGTGTCCGAGAACAGCAGGGACAGAGATGTCGGGCTGGAGCCGGCGATCGGTACTGGCGACAGGGGCAGCGACGTCGATCGGGAGCGTCCTCGCAACGAGCGAGCGCGGCGCCGCGGAACCCGGCGACGAGGACGTGGCACCCGCAGAGTCGGGCTGGTCCTCGTACCGGGGGACCCCGGGGAACACGGCGTCCGTTCCGGCCGACGGCTCGTTTCCCGTGCCGGAGACGGTCGCCTGGGAGTACGATCGAGGCGGGCGAGCCGCCATCGTCGACGGAACGGTCTACCTCCGGACGGACGGTGGGGTCCACGCGCTCGACGCGACCGACGGCTCGGCGCGCTGGGAACGCGAGGACGTCGGCGCCGACGGGACGCCCGCGGTTGCCGACGACGCGGTGGTCGTCGGTGGCGAGAGCCTGTCCGTCCTCGAGGCCGACACCGGCGAGGTGCGCTGGAGCGAGCCGTTCGACGAGGGAGAGCACGAACAGACCGTCACGAGCCCGACCGTCGTCGACGGGACGGCCTACGTCGTCGCCGCGGGGGAGCTGCTGGCCTACGACGTCGACGACGGGACGGTGGTCTGGGGGCTCGAATCGGTCGAGTTCGAGGCGGCCGACGACGTGACCGAGCCCGGCACGGAGGACGCCGCGTTCGGATCGGTACCGGTTGCCGTCGCGAACGGGCTCGTGTACGCGATCGCGGACGGTGCGGGAATCGCGGCGCTTGACGCCGAAGACGGGACTACCGCCTGGACCCACTGGCGACGCGAGTACGAGGGGCTGTCGTTCGCCGGCGTCGCGGCGACCGCCCAGCGAGTGTTCGTCAGCGGGAGTCCGGAGGACGAGTTTCCGATCCTCGACGCGGCGACCGGCGACCGTCTCGGGACGGCTCCGAGCGTGCTCCCCACGGCGGCGACCGAGTCGGTTCGGATCGCGGCCAGTCCCGACGCGCTTCGAGTTACCGATTACGAGACCGACGAAGGGTGGGAGCAGATCGGCGGGACGAGCGGG
>JGI2924J29684_1078266_pt1 | contig 37763 bp, 39 predicted proteins | sample BenlonsequencITS_FD_29684 | JGI IMG/M metagenome (IMG submission 29684)
CCTGCCATAAGAGCACGCGCCGCAGAGATTCCTGTCCGGCCCAAGCCGAAGAGAGCAACATCTTTACCTTTGTATACGGAAACGGGGATCATGCTGCCATTACCTCAGTTTCAACGTGGCTAAGCCCATCAGCGCGAACACCGCTGACAAGATCCAAAAACGCACGACAACGCGGGTTTCAGGCCAACCATCTTTTTGGAAATGGTGATGTAAAGGAGCCATTTTGAAAATGCGTTTACCTTCACCGGTCAATTTACGAGTAAGTTTAAAATATCCGACCTGCATCATCACTGACATCACTTCTAATACGAATAAGAAGCCAATAATCACCAATGCAAACTCGTGTTTTACCGCGACGGCGACAACACCAAGTAATCCTCCCAAACCGAGAGATCCCGTGTCGCCCATAAACACTTTTGCTGGAAATGTATTATACCAAAGGAAGCCCATTCCAGCGCCAATAAGGGCAGACAATAAAACAGCCAACTCACCCGTTCCAGGCGTGAATTGAATTCCCAGATATTCGGCAAACACGAAGTTACCCGTTAAATATGCAATCAGTGCATACGCCATTGCCGAGAAAATCGTGGGAACGATTGCAAGACCATCAAGGCCATCTGTGAAGTTCACTGCATTTGCGAATCCAACGATCACAATCATGCCAAACGCAATAAACAAACCACCAAGCGGGAAGAAATAATCATTCACAAACGGAATAGCGACGCCGCCTGCGAAACTTTGAGGGTTGGGGTCTGCACTTGTGTGCGGCGCTAATGATGCAATCGCTTGAGATAAATCATTGAAACTACCCCAATCAGCATAACCAAGCGGTGTGTGAGCGCCATGAAGGCCCATGATAAATGCACAAGCAATCGCGGCGACAACGAACTCAACGCCCAGCCGCACAAGGCTAGATACACCATCAGTCGATTGCTTAGCGACTTTTGCGTAGTCATCGAGAAACCCCATCAAAGCAAATGATAAAGTTACAAACAGCACGACCCAAATATATGGATTGGTAAGATCGGTCCACAAAAGCGTGCCGATGAGCATAGACAGCCAGATTATAAATCCGCCCATTGTCGGTGTGCCCTGTTTCGACATTTGCGCTTCAAGGGAGAGATCGCGGATAGGTTGCCCTTTCCCCTGACGGGACCGCAACCAATTGATCATTGTGTCGCCAAACAACACACCAACCAACAAAGCTGTAAGCAAAGCACCACCAGAACGAAACGAAAGATATGTGAATAGGTTCAAAAACCCAAAGTCTTCAGCTAGAGGCGTTAAATATAGATAGAGCATTACTCGCCTCCTGTGATTGCAGCTGACATTTTTTCGTTTCTCTCTTCAGGCCCTTGGCTGAGTGCTTTCAGGGCATTTGCGACACTCGCTATACCGGATGCATTCGAGCCTTTTATCAAGACGACATCACCACTTATTAACGACTTATTAACCATTAAAACTAGTTCTTTTGAGGTTGACGCCCAGCAAACCCCCGGTTCGTTCTCATTATTACTGCAACTGTCACGCAATGGTAATAATCCATCACCTGCCAAAAAGAGCTCTGAAACACCCGCTTTGAGGATAGGATCTTTCAAATCTGCGTGTAATTTATCCGCGTCCGGCCCCAGTTCTCGCATCTCTCCGAGGATTGCTATTTTACGACCGGAACGCTGCCCCAATGCAGCAAGACCAGCGCGCATGCTTTCTGGGTTTGCATTATAGGAATCATCGAGCAGCGTAATTTCGCCAAATGGCATTTTCAGTATTTCAGCCGCACCGCGACCAGCTGGCGGTGTATAACCTTTCAGACCGTCTGCCGCTTCTTGGGCAGACATACCAGAGAGGCGACCAACCAAAATAGCAAGAACTGCATTCATGCCCCAATGATCACCAATTGCATTTAGCTGGAAAGAAACAGTCTCGCCCAGAATGTCTGCAGTGCCTTGCGAGCCATTTCCCTCTGGTTCAAAACTTATCAAGCGCGCATCAGCTTCACTTTGAGCACCACCAAAAGACAAAAGCGAGGCTGTCGGCTGGCAATCAAAGACACGTGCCTTCATATAATCAAAAAAATCATCTTCACGCGGCAGAATGGCGACACCATTAGGCTCAAGGCCACAAAAAATATCTGATTTTTCGTCAGCAACGGCTTCAATCGTTCCCATACCCTCAAGGTGAGCACCGGCAATTTTAGTTACCAACGCTATCTGCGGGCGCACCATTCTAGACCGAGGCGCAATCTCTCCCGGCGTGTTCATCCCAATCTCGAAAATAGCGCGTTTTGTATCGCGCGGCATCCGCGCCAAGGTAAGCGGCACGCCAAAGTGATTATTGAATGATTTCACATTCCAATGCGCTTTTCCTTTGGAGCGGAAAATTTGCGCGATCATTTCTTTCACGCTGGTTTTACCCACCGAACCAGTGATAGCAGCATGGATGGCTTTTGAGCGCGCACGTGCAGCTAGACCAAGATTTTCCAACGCGTGCAGCGTGTTATCTACGGTCACACATGGCACATCGCCACAATCGCTAGAGATCAACGCCCCGGCAGCACCTTTTTCGATGGCGGAAGACACATATTCATGTCCGTCACGCAGATCTTTCAGCGCAACAAACAAATCACCTTTTGCAACTTCTCGGCTATCAATGGAAATACCGGATACTTTCCAGTCTCCTGTCATCTCGCCTTTTGTGGCTGCAGCTATTTCTTTTGAGGTCCAGAGAGATTTATTCACTTTTCAGCGCCTCCCTCTATCTCAGCTAAAGCTGTCAACGCAGCTTCATGATCAGAGAATGGGAATGTTTCGCCTTTGATTATCTGACCTGTCTCATGACCTTTACCGGCAATCATGAGCACATCACCCTTTTTCAAACGGGAAATACCCTCTTTGATCGCAGCTTCACGGCCATCAATTTCCGTTGCATTGGGAGCGCCTGCCATTATTGCCGCGCGAATGGATGCTGGATCTTCCGAGCGTGGATTATCATCTGTGACGATAACTTCATCAGCATATTTTGCTGCTATTTCACCCATGATTGGACGTTTACCTGCGTCACGGTCACCGCCGCATCCAAACACACAAATCACGCGTCCAGCTGCGTGAGGACGCGCCGCACGTAACAATGTATCCAGTCCGTCAGGCGTGTGAGCGAAATCTACGAAAATTCCTGCTCCGTTTTGAGTTTCAGCAACTAATTCAAGCCGCCCCTTCACACCCTTTAGCTTTTCCATAGCGGCAAATACCGCCATTGGATCAGCACCAAGAGACAGCGCAATACCAGCCGCAGCCAAAGCATTGAGCGCCTGAAATTCACCGATCAATGGAAGATTTACGATTGTTTCTTTATCACCCTCAGGCGTTTCCCATTGCAATTGCAGTTTCTGTCCTGTGTTGCGAGGTGAAATTTCATCAATCCAAAGATGATCACCGCGCCAACCAACAGTGAATGGCTTTAAATTTGCCGCTGTCGCAATCGCCAAAGCCTTGTCTTTCATATCGCTGTCAGCATTGATTATTGCTGGTGCGCCTTCAGGAAGAAGTTCGGAAAACAGCTTCATCTTAGCAGCAAAATAGTCTTCAAAATCTTTGTGATAATCCAAATGATCTTGTGAAAGATTCAAAAAACCACCCGCAGCCAGTTGGACGCCATGCATACGATATTGCGCCAACCCATGAGATGAAGCTTCCATTGCACAATGGGTGACACCTTCATTCGCCAAAATCGCTAGAGTAGACTGCACAGCCACAGGGTCTGGTGTCGTGTGACCAAGCTCAACCGCACCGGATGGGCCGACGGCTCCCAACGTTCCAACAGATGCTGAAACATGCCCAAGCTCTGTCCATATTTGACGCAAGAAATCAACAGTAGACGATTTGCCATTTGTCCCCGTCACAGCAACCATGACTTCTGGCTGTTTATGATAAAAAGCGGCGGCAGCTTTCGCAAACGCCAAACGTGGCTCCGCGACTTTAATAGCAGGAATTTCCCATTCCCCATCACGTTCATCTGTCAAGACAGCAATCGCACCATTATCAATAGCTGCTTGAATGAAATCGCGCCCGTCAGACACTGTGCCTAGCAACGCTGCGAACACAAAGCCTGGCGCCACTTTTCGGCTATCACACGTCAGACCTGTGAATTCCCAATCTGGTGCATTGTCAAAAATTTGGCTTAGTTTCATAACGCCCTCTTATCTGAGACGGCGCGCACGCCAGACGAATTATCGGATGTCGAACGACGTTTTTCCAAAACTGGAGCAACATCTAACATTGGCGCTATCCGCGCGATTAATCGCCCTGTGAGAGGAGCCGCGTTCAACGCAGCTGTTTTTCCTTCACCTTCCAACGCTTCAGGCTCATCCAATACGATTAAAACGACATATTCAGGGCGAGATGTGGGAAAGAGCGACACAAAAGAACAGATATTTCTGTGTGGGTCATAACCATCGGGTCCCGGTTTCTCGGCAGTGCCCGTTTTTCCGCCAACTTCATAACCATAAACATCTGCTCGCGTACCTGTTCCGTCCGTGACCGTACGGCGCATCATGTCCGTAATTAAACGTGCAGTCGGCGCAGAAACCACACGCGTCCGCGCAATCTCATCTTCAGGCTCCGGTTCTACAAAGCGAGGACGAACCATCTCTCCATCATTTGCAAAAGCTGTATATGCAGCCGCCAATGCCAACGGAGACACGGCAAGCCCATGCCCATATGAAATAGTAGCCCCAGTTAACTCATCCCATTCTACAGGCAAGATTGGCGCAGCAGCCCCCGGATAAACAACTTGCGGACGCGACAACAAGCCTACTCTGTCCAAGAATTCTTTGTGTTGACGCAGTCCCAATAATTGCTCGATTTTCACCGTTCCCACATTGGAAGAATGCACAATGATATCCGTCACACTCGCAATTGAGCTGATTGGATGACGATCACGCACAGTCACAGCGCCGATTTGGATATTTTGAGCGACATTGAATGTTTCAGATGGACGCAATACACCCGCATCAAGAGCAGCAGCAACAGTTAGTGGTTTAAAAACAGAACCAAGTTCAAAAACAGCACCCATCGCACGATTTAAGCGCTGATCACCAGTCATATCGCCGGGACGGTTTGGATCAATGGCTGGCCAAGATGCAATCGCGCGAACCGCACCGGTTTTCGCTTCAATAACGACTCCGGCCGCGCCTTTTACGTGAAAAGCTTCAGCCGCAAATTTCAATTCATCTTCTAAGGCAAATTGTACGCCGGTATCGATGGTCAACTTAAGCGGCTTACCACCCGCCGCTAAGCGATCTTGATGAGCGAGCTCTAGCCCAGCAATGCCTTGTGAATCGACATTTGTAAAACCAATCAAATGTCCAGCAAGCGCGCCGCCAGTATAGATACGTTGCACTTCTTTTTCAAAACGCAGACCCTCAAGCCCTAAATCATAAACAGCCTGACGCTGACGCGGAGATACTTTACGGCGTATCCAGACAAATTTGCGGTTGGGGTCCTCTAAACGGGCAATCAATTGGTCGACATCTAAATCTTCAAATACTGTCGCAAGACCTTCGGCCACTTCGCGCGCATCCCAGATTTCCTGAGGTGCTGCGGCAAGGCTATCAATTGTCAACGAAGTTGCGAGCAACTCCCCATTTCGGTCCACAATATCAGACCGTTGTGCTGCAACATGTACACTTTTTTCAGCAACGCTTGCCTCATGCGTTCCGCCCATTGCAACCACGGAGGCACGCCATGTGACAACACCAAACATCAACGCAATCACACCCGCAACCATAATGGCCCGCAGCGCAGCCCAACGATCGCCTGCACCATCAAGATTAAGAGAATGAAGGAAGGAATTACTCAGCCGCATCCTGCCCCTCCACTAATGCAGCTGCATCATCACTCGCGCTCTCGGCAAGCGTTGCTTGCAGCGCCGCTTCACCCTTTAATTGCTCAGGACGCACAGGCCCCATTCCAAGTTTTTCTGCCGCCAATGGCCCAATACGCTCAGGACGAGACAAGTGCGCCTCTTCCGCTTTCAGCACGCGCAATTCTTCTTTTGCCGCCGCTATCTGCTGCTCAAGTTTCTGGATTTTAATTTCAGATGCTTGCGCCCCTTCTTTTGCTCGGTAAACCGAAACAGCCAGAAGGGCGATAACGACAAAGGAAATTGCAAATAAGCGCTTCATTCTGCTAGCAGCGCCTCCAATACATCTAATGAAGGGATACGAGAATTTAAGCCACTTTTCTCCCCCCATGTTGGTGCATCTGTTCGAATCGCCCAGCGCAATTTAGATGATCGCGAACGAGGGTTGCCTGCGACTTCCTCATCCGTTGGGTCTATCGCTTTGCGCGCAACAAGCTCAAATGTAGGTGATTTTCCAGCAGGCGCTTCTGGCGCATGACGAGAGCCGCCCCCCATTGCACCGCCGCGTTCCCGAAGGAATGTTTTAACTATTCGATCTTCAAGTGAGTGAAATGTAACAACCACCAAACGACCGCCTGACGTGATTATTTCTTCACTGGCGACCAGTGCACGCACCAACTCACCAAGCTCATCATTCACATAAAGGCGCAGCGCTTGAAATACACGTGTTGCGGGATGAGTCTTCTTACCGCGACGACCACCCACACTGGATTCAATCAAGTTTGCCAAATCTAAAGTGCGTGTAAATTTTTCTTCGTCCCTGCGCTTCACGATAAATTTTGCAATGCGGCGAGATGCTGGCTCTTCACCATAAAAATGGAAAATAGATGCAAGATCTTTTTCAGATAGCAAATTCACAGCATCTGCAGCTGAAGGGCCGTGCTGTTCCATTCGCATATCAAGAGGGCCATCGCGCATAAAAGAAAAACCGCGTTCGGCTTGGTCTATCTGATAAGATGAAACACCCAAATCAAGCATAACGCCGTCAACATATTCATGACCGGCTGCACGGGCCGCTAGATCAAGTTCTCCAAAACGTCCCGGAGCGGGCTTCAATCGAGGGTCTTTACCTGCATGATCCCAAGCGCGTTGCATCGCATCTGGATCTCTGTCCACCGCCAAAACAGTACAATCAGCAACAGCCATCACGGCACGCGAATAACCGCCACCACCATAAGTGCCATCGATATAAACACGACCATCTGTTGGAGCCAAAGCTTCAACAACAGGTTCTAGTAAGACAGGAATATGAGTACCTTCTTGGGTCACGCCACATCCTCATCATCAAAGTCAAAATCAATATCGGCCGCCTCGATCAAATCGCCGCTTTCCGCTGCAAGCTCCATAAATTCAGCTCGCTTCTCTTCTAAGCGCTCTTTTGACCAAATCTCAAAACGTTCTCCAAGACCAACAAACGCAACTTCCCCAGTAATACCGGCAGCATCTACAAATTTTTGAGGGAGAACGACACGGCCACCAGCCCCATCAAACTGAAGCTCTTTACACTCCCCGAGAATACCATATTCCAGCGCCTGACGACGCGGATCCATCGGCTTCATCTTACGGATTGATTTGTAAAGGCTATTCACCAGTTTTTTACTCCCGCCTTCTAAACAGTTTTTACTTTTACCAAATGACGGCCAGACGCAGATGAAATCATCACCACCCAAAGCTTTACGAAACGAAGCGGGTACGGATACCCGATTTTTCGCGTCGATCTTACTTTCATAGGTGGAAAGAAACATGCCCCGTCGGTAGCCCTGATAAAGTGATAAAAATTTGCTCTTATACGCGAGCGGTACTCATCACTTCAGGAACAACAGCCCCGCCCCAAAGTGATGTATAGGGATACCATGGGAATTGTTGGGACGTCGACCCTCTAAACCATTTATTAACTTTATTTAGCGCAGAACATTACGCATACATAATGAGAACATGTACTATTATCTGTGAATAGCTTGTGAAAAACCGGTCGAGCAACGTCAAAACCAAACCCAAATTCTCATTTTGAAACACTCTGGCAATGAAAGTGAATTCAAGACAAACAGCTCGCCTAAAAGAAGAAAAAATCAATATACATAGCAATTTTATACAAAAAACCACTACATACAGTAGAAGGTGTGCTCTACACCCATACACACTTCTACATCACCCCACACATTCCCATAAGAATTCCCACAAAATCCCAACACAATAAGAATGTTCTTATTTTAAATTTCCAAAATATTTTAAGAAAATGCAGCTTGACTCATGTGCGAACAAAGCTCTCCAATCTGAACATTAAAGAGATGCACATAAATTACTCAGCAACAGCCCGTTACACCCTATGGCGACGGCTAATTGCTGACTAGATGGCCTATAAGCCGGGTTCTGTCCCCCAACCCAAATTTCTTTGGAATGAGTGAGCGACCATTCATCTAGGATGATCTTTGCAGATCACCTCATGCGACCAACCCGAACAGCACGCAGAAACGCATGTGGAGACTAAACTCCTTCTGTTCCTATTCGGTCTTGCTCCAAGCGGGGTTTACCTTGCCAGTCTTGTTGCCAAAACCGCGGTGCGCTCTTACCGCACCCTTTCACCCTTACCATCAGCCAAAGCATCCGGCGGTTTACTTTCTGTGGCACTTTCCCTCAAGCCAAACACCAATGTGCATATAACTTGGGCGGGCGTTACCCGCCGCCTTGTTTCTGTGGAGCCCGGACTTTCCTCTCGCAATAAATTGCCAGCGATCGCTTAGCCACCTAGTCAGATGGCTCTGTTACCAAATGCATTTTGGAAAAGCTAGCTAAATTGTATTCTCTCGATAGATGCTGGCAATCTGAGCCACGCGACACAAAGTCTCTAAGCACGGCTCTCCCGTGACGTTATCCTGCATCCACCTCTGTTGGAACGCCCTTATAACGCAAGTAATTTCTTGATCAGAAGGAGAAGCATTTAGGCCGTAACCAATTTCAGCGAGAAGCTCAACACTCCCAACGCTTAAGGCCTTTTTGCTTTCATCAGGCCATAAACCAATACCGGCATGCGCCAATTTTTCCCAAGGAAATTTTTCACCTGGGTCATCCTTACGCCCCGGCGCAATATCGGAATGACCCACAATATCAGACTGTAATATTTGATGACGAGACAACACGTCTCGACAAAGAGCGATGACAGCATCAATCTGAATTTCAGGAAAATCTGGCAAACCATAATCATGGCCGCCATTCACAATCTCTATTCCAATGGAGCGCGAATTTATATCATCCAAGCCTCTCCATGTCCCGACACCAGCGTGCCAAGCTCTTTTGCTTTCATCCACTAGCTGAAAGATGCGGCCATCTTCCTCAACCATATAATGCGCAGCAACTTTCGCTTCAGGATCACACATACGCCCTAAAGCGGCCTGCCCTGTCTGCATGCCAGTATAATGCAAAACGAGCATCGACAATGGTTGTCGACGCTCGTCAAAATTGACACTTGGTGCCTGTATTATTGTCTCACGAATTAAAGCCAAAGCCAGTTAGCCTTATAATTCTTAATCAGGCTCGATAACCCAGCCATTTGCTGTTTTATGTGCTTCCAGCGTTTCGCCAGCTGCTTTGGAATTTTTTGTCCGTGTTGCCCCTGTGAATATCCGCTCAGTACCACCAGTTTTAGGTCCTGTGTTTTGGTGCTGATATTTAGATCCACGCATGATGCGCACACCAAAATTTAGAAACAAAGCCGCCACTGCAATCAAAACGCCAATGACTGTTGTCGCAAGCAACGCAGCACCAGCGGCAAAAACAACAAAAAAGCCAAATCCCGCACGCGCGAACCACGCACTAATACGCCGGATATAATAAGCTATTTTTGAGAAGAAATCATTGTTTGATGCAGATAGGGTCATTTATGGTCTCTGAGTTGGGGATACAGATAAGATGTGTGCTCAAAGGCAGTTCGTCAATCGGGGCTTATGAGAATTCCTCTTTCTGCGCGAATTCTTGCAAAAGCAGAAGTAATTGCAGCCGCTTTTTCATGCGCAACTGCCTCATAATCATCAGACGCTTTCTTTGTGGCAACAATACGATCAGGATGATGATCCATCATTAATTGTCTATAAGTTTTTCTGACCTCATCGTAATCGGCATCATGCGTAAGCCCGAGCACAATATATGGGTCATCTTTTTCGCTACCCATGTGAGTTGCCTGAATACGTCTGAAGTCATCATCAGAGAAGCCAAATGCATCTGATACAGATTTTAGATATTCAAGCTCTTCCAGCGTCATGATTTTATCAGCGAGCGCTATTTGGAACAGTCCGTCTAATATACCTTCGAGCAAACAAGGACGATCACCATAACGCCGCGCGATCTGCTTGGCATAAGATTCATAACCACGCACAGTCTGCCGCGCGAGATTGAAGACACGCCTTACAGAATCTTGATCCTCTGGAGCCGCGCGGAAAACACGAGAAAAAGTCTCCACTTCATCCTCAGTTACCAAGCCATCAGCTTTTGCCAATTTTGCGCCCAATCCAACGATTGCTGCTGTAAAACTAACATCACCCGGATCAGGTCCGCACACCGCATCAGCGCGCATAATCGCTTTTCCAGCGGTATGGCTCTTAGCGGGTTTCATATTTCCACATCGTGCAAGCGTCATCGTTCCTGAACTTGAAATGTTCGACGTAGGCGCGAATAAAGTGTGGGCTATGCTCGCGAGGCGAGTCCAAATACTCATACTGTTAGTATGCCTGAATTTTGCAAACTATTGAAGGGGTGCTCACGTTTTATTGATAAACGAGATGTCGCACCCTAAAAGCGATAGTGTAACGCTTACTTTTTAGGTATCCCAACACTCCTCAGAGCCTCTGCATTATCAGATACAGCATCTTTTAACTCTGCCATTTCCTCACGCATGGATTTTATCAACAGCACAAGCTCATCATGATCTAGCTGAGCTTCATGCTGGCCTTCTCGCAACTCTTCAGCGGCATCCTCAATCTCTTGCACCTCTTCACGAACATTCTCGTTCAGCGATTCAACAATAAGCGCCATAAACAAATTCAAGACCGCAAAACTAGCCAGAATAATATATGTCAGGAAAAACACCCACGCATAAGGATGGCCCGCATCCATGACAGGCTGCACGACTTCCATGCGCCAACCATCCATTGTCATCACCTGAAACAAAGACAAGGCACTCTTTGGAAGGGAACCAAAAAGATCTGGATTGGATTCAGCATAAAGCGTCGTCGCCATAACGGCGGCCACATAAACCATCAATCCCAGCACGGCGAGAATGGCTCCCATGCCCGGAATTGCCTTCAACAATGCCTCGACGATACGGCGCAACATTGGCACCACAGAAATCAATCGCAACACACGCATGACACGCATTGCACGCAAGACCGACATTGCACCCGCACCGGGGAAAAGCGCGACAGACACAATCACCAAGTCAAAGACATTCCAACCGCTATGAAAAAAGCGCCAGCGATACGCGATTAGTTTAAGTCCGATTTCTAGTACAAAAACGCTAGTCACAGCGCCATCGAATAAAATCATCGCCTGCATCATCGCAGGTGGCCAGACATCATATGTGCCCATACCAAGCGTAATCGCATTCAATACGATGACTGTCGTGATGAAAGGCGCAAACCATTTATGCTCAACAACAGAAGCCGCCCACTTACGCAGACCTATCAAATTGTCATCCGCAACCAAATCTTCGCCGTTCATTTAATAGAAACTCACTCTACTGGATTAGTTGTTGCGACACGCTCCATGCCCGCAATTAATGGTCGCCCCTTACCGATCGCAGCCTGAACAGCCGGAAGCTGCAAGGAGGCTTCATGATTGCTTTTATCCAACCAAACCTCTGTAATCCAGAGCAAATCACTCTCTTCTGTGCATTTTGCGATCGTATAGCTCACACATCCCGGCATATTTTTAGTGCCCTCTACAAGAATGCTCGCCAATTCATCACTTTTACCCGCCACAGCGGTTATTTTGCCAATCAATCCGTACACGTCCAACACCCTATAAATATGTATGACAGCCTTAATTGCTTTATCAAAACCAAAATAGAATTTTTACGAAGTATGATCAGAAACCACCAGCCATTTTCCATTTTGTTTCTCTAAGATGAGCGTAAATAACCCGCCCGCATCGCCAGCTTCAGGGCGGGTCAGATACCAACGCCCAAAAACAGTCGCATCAGTTTCAGTAAACAGCTTGAATTCTTGAATTTCTAGAGAGATTTTTCCCATTTTTTCAGGACTGTCATAACGAGATTTATATCTTTCAAGTGTCTCATTAAATCCCCAAGTGATATTGTCACCGGATGCAAAACGTAGATCTTCTGACGGCAAATAACCTTCCATAAAACCGTCAATATCTCCCTTATTCCAAGCAGCATCCTGCTTAGCAAGCAGAGCGCGAATATCATATTCGGCTTGTTTTTCAATTTTCGCGAATGCGGCCAAGCGCTCTTGCTCAAGCACAGCAGGGTCAGGTGCAGATGCACATCCGCCTAGTATAGCAAACCCTAGAAAAATTGACCCCAAAATCAAAGATGCACGCTTCATGAAAAATCCCCTCTTCACATAATAAAGAGAGGATAAACGGAGTTTGGGTATAAAGGCTAGCATTCAATCTATTTTTGCCGACCAGTAGAATTTATCGCTGCACAAAATGCCACGCAACAGCACGTAATGATATACATTTATTCAATTCGCACTTTCAGGCCATAACGCTCTTGAACAACTGGTTTTCCATCTACAATTTTAGGTGCAAACAACATTTTCGGAATATGTTTGATCAGAGAAGCCTGCACTTCATTCTGATCGCATTTCGCCTCCACTGAGATCGGTTGACCATATTCACTAATTGCAAAATTCACTTCACATAGTGTCGTTGGAACTTTTCCAGCATAATTTCTATTGTCAATAAAATCCTTATACACGTAGTGTAATGTTCGGTCCCGTATAGCAAAAGCATCTCTGTCAGCTACTTCAATATCAGCATCATGCGCGGCTTTATTTTCATCGACCCATTGGATTAATCGATCAAAAAAATTAACATCTTCTCCCTTTTTCTTGAGATGCTTACGCATGACAGGAAGAAACCCCTGAGCGCTAGAAAAATCCCTCAAGGCAACTGCTGATTTATAACCGATATCAGCAATTTCATAACGTTGCTGACAACCTAATTTGTTATCCATCAACTCACTCGCCAACGCATTGGCGCCTTTAAAGTCTTTGCTAGAATGCGCCTCCTTAAGCGCATTTTCAGAATCCTCGATATCTTTATTGGAACTAAAATTCATACATTTAGATTTCGACCAATCCTTCGTCACTGCCTGATTATTTGCATCAGCAACAGCCTCAGACTCTATTCCCATTACCAATATGGCAGCACTCATTCCAATACAAAATAGTAACTTCATATCCCCCCCACAGAACACTTATTGGTTCATAACCAACTCAAACGGGTACATCACTTCTTTTGTTTTAACGGCAACGCCACCCTCATAGCGCGGCGAGAAACGCACGCTGGCTAATGCTTCAACCATAGCTTCTTCAAACTTATCGAAACTACATTTCGCGACTAAGTTCTCCGGCTTCCCTTCCTCGGTCAGATCAAGAAAAACATAGCACATTGCATTTCCAGAGTAAGAACTTGCCGTTCTTTTGAGTTTCCAAACGGAAGGCTTCTTTATTTCGTACTCATCTCGATCAAGTGCGCCAATCAAAGCATCCGCCTTAGCTTGAGCATCTCTCTCGACATATGATTTATACTGCCATTCACCTGCGAGTAATTTTGTTTTGAATTTTGAGATGCTCTCAATTTGATAAGGTTTTAACCCTTTAAGGTTCAAGGACTTATCTAAAATTTCAACAGCCGTATCTATCTTCCCCTCGCTTGCGAAAATGACAGATTTATATCTTTGTAAAGTCAACCATTCCCAACAAGTTGCTCCAAAGCCTTCCAAAGGTGCGGTTGCATCATAAGCACCTTGCCAGTCTTTGGCCTCCAGCTTTTCATGAATTTTTCCAAGTTGATAAATAATTTCCCAACGCGCCAAATCAGGACTACAAGTTTCCTCAAAGGCCATCTTGGTTACATCTGGCTTCTGAGACTTAGCTGCGTATGCAACATTTCCCGAAAAGCAAACAATGCTAAAAAACAAAGTTATTACAAATTTCATTTTATGCCCTCCAACCAATCTCAGCCGAGCATTACACACGCAGAAATGGCATTCAAGCTGGAAGGCAGTTTTTTTAATCCATGCGTTTAAAGCGCATTTGCATCATAGTTAAGGATAGGGCCCAGCCAACGCTCAGCTTTGGAAAGGTCCCAACCTTTACGCTCGGCGTAACTTTCAACCTGATCTTTTTCGATGCGGCCAACTGCAAAATAAGCACTTTCGGGATGCGCAAAATAAAGACCAGACACAGAAGCAGGCGGGTTCATTGCGTAAGATGTCGTCAACTCAACACCTGCTCGCTCTGTTGCCTCCAGCAAATTAAAGAGCGTCTCTTTTTCAGTGTGATCAGGCTGAGATGGATAACCAGGCGCTGGACGAATACCGTCATATGCTTCTTTAACCAACGCTTCATTGTCGAAGGCTTCATCGGGTGCATATCCCCAAATAGATTTACGCACACGCTCGTGCAGCATTTCGGCGAAAGCTTCGGCAAAACGGTCCGCCAGAGCTTTGACCATAATGGATGAGTAATCATCACCGGCATCGACAAATTCTTTGGCTTTTTCAAGTTCGCCATGACCAGCAGTCACAACAAAGCCACCCATCCAATCAGCGCCCTCACCCTGAGGTGCGATAAAGTCAGAAAGTGCCGTTTGGCCGCGATCATTATCTTTGATCATTTGCTGGCGGATAGAGAAGAAACGCGCCGCCTCTTCGTCACGCTCTTCTGAATTCCAGACGATAATATCATCACCATCTGCATTGGCAGGCCAAAGCCCGACAACGCCTTTACACGTGAGCCATTGTTCTCCGATCAAACGCTGCAACATGGCCTGCGCATCTGCCCAGAGTGTGCGGGCTGCTTCGCCGCGTTTTTCATCTTCCAGAATTGCAGGGTAAGAGCCTTTCAAATCCCAACTCATGAAAAATGGCGTCCAATCAATATAACGCGCCAATTCAGCAAGATCGACATCATCAATTGTTGTCAAACCCGGCTTAAGCGGTTTAGGCGGCGTATAGCTAGACCAATCAATCTTTGTGTTATCCTTGCGTGCATCTTCGATCGGCATACGCGGTTTAGCTTTGCCACCAGAGCGGCGCTCGCGAATGCTTGCGTATTTTGCTTTTGCTTCTTCCCAATAAGCCGGACGATCGTCATCGGACAAAAGCTGGCCCACAACAGGCACGGCGCGGCTGGCGTCAAGCACGTGAATAACTGGCGCACGGTTAAATACTGGCTCAATCTTCACAGCCGTGTGCGCTGGACTTGTCGTTGCCCCACCAATCATGAGCGGTAAACTCATCTCGCGGCGCTGCATCTCCGCAGCCACAAATACCATCTCATCAAGTGACGGCGTGATCAGTCCCGAAAGCCCAATAATATCAACTTTCTGCTTGATAGCTTCCTCAAGAATTTTCTCGGCTGGCACCATCACGCCAAGGTCAATAATCTCATACCCATTACAGGCAAGCACGACACCCACAATATTCTTACCAATATCGTGAACATCACCCTTAACGGTCGCCATCAAGACCTTACCGTTGGACTCATCTTGTGTGCCAAGCTCTTCTTTTTCTTTTTCCATAAAAGGAAGCAAATGCGCGACGGCAGCTTTCATCACGCGAGCAGATTTCACAACCTGCGGCAAGAACATTTTACCAGCACCAAACAGGTCACCCACAACATTCATCCCGTCCATTAATGGACCTTCAATGACATGGAGTGGACGATCAAAACCCAATCGGGCTTCTTCAGTATCTTCAACAATAAATTCAGTGATACCGCGCACCAATGCGTGCTCGATACGTTTTTCAACAGATTGCTCGCGCCAAGACATATCTTTGACGACTTCCGCACCTTTTTGTCCGCGATACTTTTCAGCAAGATCAACAAGACGTTCCGTACTATCAGCACGGCGGTTTAATATAACGTCTTCAACAGCCACGCGAAGATCAGCATCTATATTGTCATAAATATCAAGCTGGCCTGCATTTACGATCCCCATATCCATGCCTGCTGGAATGGCGTGATATAAGAAAACAGAGTGCATTGCGCGGCGCACTGGTTCATTTCCACGGAAGGAGAATGATACATTTGAAAGCCCGCCCGAGATGTGACAACCCGGACACTCTTTACGAATCCGACGCGTTGCTTCAATAAAATCAACAGCGTAATTATTGTGCTCTTCAATACCTGTTGCGACCGCAAAAATATTAGGGTCGAATATGATATCGTTTGGATCAAACCCAACTTTTTCGGTCAGAACTTTATAAGCGCGCACACAAATCTCGACCTTACGGTCTTCTGTATCAGCCTGCCCCACTTCATCAAAAGCCATGACAACAGCAGCAGCACCATAGGACTGCACTTTGCGCGCCTGCTCGATGAATTGAGCCTCACCCTCTTTCAAGGAAATCGAGTTTACAACCGCTTTACCCTGCACACATTGAAGGCCCGCTTCGATCACATGCCATTTAGACGAGTCTATCATGATAGGAACGCGCGCAATATCAGGCTCAGCGGCGATCAGATTAAGAAATGTCACCATAGCCTTTTGGCCATCAAGCATTCCTTCGTCCATGTTGATGTCGATGATCTGCGCACCGTTTTCAACTTGCTGGCGCGCAACATCTACTGCCGTCGCATAATCATCATCTAAGATGAGCTTTTTAAAACGGGCAGAACCAGTCACATTGGTACGCTCACCAATATTGACGAAAGTGGCTGTAGTATCGGTCATATTTATTTCTTCTCAATTTCGTCATCGGGCTTATCAGAAGGACGCTTATCTTCCGGCCCATAATTACCTAGCGCTTGAACAAATGACACCAGCGCCATGACTGCCGCAAAACCAGCGATGATCACTTTCATCGTGTATGAAATATCAAATTTCTCGGCACTCGTATAAACTGCAACGGCTGCAACAAACCAAGCAAGCGCAACCGTAATTCGAAAAACGAAACGACCGATTTTAGCTTCACCAGATTGTAAATTGTCCGATTGTTGATCAGTCATTTCAAATGCTCTCTAGGCCAAAACAAACGGCTCAAGTCCAGACAAACGCATAGCCGGATCAATACTTGGTATTTTTCGCGGCGCGCTCGATTTTACGGCTTTTGCAATTGCTTCAATGTGTGCAGGCGTTGTCCCGCAACATCCGCCAAGAACATTGACGATACCATCTTGCGCCCAAGCTTTTAGGTGTACAGCTTGCTCGTCCGGTGTCACATCATACTCCCCGAATTCATTGGGTAAACCAGCATTTGGATAAGCCAACACGCGTGTATCAGCGACCCTAGACAGCGCGACCACATACTGACGCATGAGATCAGCACCCAAGGCACAATTTAATCCAATCGCCCACGGTTTTGCATGACGCACAGAATACCAGAATGCTTCCGTTGTCTGTCCCGATAATGTTCGTCCTGAGGCATCTGTGATCGTGCCTGACAACACAATCGGACGGCTCTCACCAGACTCAAATTCCCAATCTTTCACCGCTTTGATAGCAGCTTTTGCATTGAGGGTATCAAACACCGTTTCAATCAAAAACACATCTGAAAACTCAGCCATTGCGGCGATCTGTTCCTGATACGCTTTAGCAACATGTTCAAACGTGACTTCACGAAATCCTGGGTCATTCACATCGGGAGAAAGTGACAAGGTTTTGTTTGTCGGCCCAATCGCAGACCAGACAGCTTTGGGCGCATCTTCAGTTTCAAATTCATCTGCAACTTCACGCGCAATTTTCGCACCTTCACGCGCAATTTCTGCAGCAAGGGATTCCAATGCGTAATCAGCTTGCGCAATTGTGGTAGCTGAAAATGTGTTGGTTTCCGCTATATCCGCACCAGCATTAAAATAACGGCGATGCACTTCTTTCACCACGTCAGGTTTTGTTAAATTCAGTAGATCATTATTTCCTTTGAGGAAGCGATCCACATCTTTAAACTGCGCACCACGAAAATCTTCTTCAGTCAGCTTAAATGTCTGAAGCTCTGTTCCCATTGCTCCATCGAGAATAAGCACACGCTCATTCGCAATTTTGGTGATTTTTTCTAATCTTTGTTCGCGATTCATGCGCTTATGCCCTTGCTTGGCTTCACACCTAATAGACGACATGTCGCCAAAGACAGTCCCGCCCTATTCATGGTGTAAAAATGGAAATCTTTAACGCCTTCATCAACCAACTTATTGCAAAGTTCGGCCGTCAAATGAGCGGTCACCAAATCTCTTGTTTCAAGATCATCGTCTAACCCTTCATATAGTTCGGCATATTTGGGCGGCAAATAGGCACCGCACATTTCAGCCATACGCGCCAAACCCTTAAAGTTGGATTGCAACATAATGCCCGGCACAATTGGCTTATCCATACCAGCAGCTTCTGCTTTATCCCGAAAACGCAAAAATGTTTCTGGTTCGAAGAAAAATTGCGTGATCGCACGGTCAGCGCCCGCATCAAACTTGCGTTTAAGATTGGTCAGCTCGTCCTGCAAACTGCGCGCTTCAGGGTGAGACTCAGGATAGCAACCGACGGAAATATCAAAATCTGCAATTTCTCTAGCGCCTTGAATGAGATCAGATGCATAAGCATAACCATCTTCATGAGGGGTATATTTGGCACCAATGCCTTCAGCAGGATCTCCTCGCAATGCGACGATACTCGTAACACCGCGCTCCCAATAGCTTTGCAGAACTTCATTCACTTCAGCCTTGCTGGCTGCCACACAAGTAATATGGCCTGCTGCTTTGATGGAGTGAGACGTGTCAGCAGCGATTTTGCCAACGACATCTAGTGTCCGCTCACGGGTAGAACCACCAGCGCCATATGTCACCGATACAAATTTAGGCTGTAAGGGCGAAAGCCGATGAACAGAATCCCATAACCGGTTTTCAACCGCATCTGATTTTGGCGGAAAAAATTCAAAAGATATATTGAGATTGCTCACGCGTTTAATTCCTTAGAGTCCAAATGTTCAGTAGGCATAATTGGAACGATTGGTGATGTTGATTTATTTGCAGTCCAAATATTGACCGCAATTCCTGCTTGTTCTTGTTTCAATGTCGTAGTCGGAGCATCAAATCGTCGCGTAGGACCAACAATCAATCCAGCCCCTTCGCACCAATCTGCGAAATAATCGTCAGAGAAACCTAAATGACGATGCGCCTGATCTCGTCGCAAATACTCCAAATCATGTGGTGCAAAATCGACGACTAACAACAATCCATTCGGCATTAGTAATCGACTTGCTTCTTGAATCGCCCTTTCTGGCTCATCAAGAAAATGCAGAACTTGGTGAATAATGACGAGGTCCGCACTATTATTATTAAACGCGGTTTGCGTTGCATCTCCATGCCGGACATCGACATGAGAAAATTTCTCATCTGATAAATTTGAGCGCGCTATGGTCAACATTTGATGAGACAAATCTATACCATCAGCAGACTTCGCAAATGGCGCAATCAACGACAGCATACGTCCCGTACCTGTGCCCATATCAATGATGTGCTCAAAAGGTCCTTGGCCAATCTCGTCTAACACGGCTGCTTCAATATCCGCTTCTGGATAATGCAATGCGCGAATAGCGTCCCATTCTTTGGCAGAACGTTCAAAGAATTCACCGGCCTCTTTTTGACGAGCCGCACGAATTTCTTCAAGACGCACAAAATCTCTTTGTAGTCCGTCACCTTCTAGATCAATAAGCTTCAATATGGAATCAACGAGATCTCGCCCTACACCTTTGCGAGGCAATTTATAAAATACCCAAGCTCCTTCCGGCATACGTTCGACAAGACCTGCGGAAGTCAAAAATTTCATGTGGCGCGACAAACGGGGCTGGCTCTGCCCGAGAACTTGTGCAAGTTCTCCAACCGACAATTCCCCACGGCTAAGCAGTGCCAACACGCGCGCGCGTGTGGTTTCACCTGCAGCCCTAAGGCAATCCACCATATTATCTATGTATATTTTATCCATATGATCATATAAACATATCTTTATATGATCATTCAAGCGATATTATTGGTTTTTACAAAAACAAAATTGTATCGCGCTTGCGTTTTAACCCACCAACAACTATTTTAGAATAATCGTTCTATTTATTGTGACCTTTATGAAACAACGTGAGAAGAGATGCAGTTAAGACTATTGAATTTCGATATCAATAGACTCATATGCGAGCCTAGATGTGAGGGGAATTTCGCGAAATGAATAAATATGTATGCGTTTCAGCCTTAGCGTTCATTGGAATAACAGGCTGTGCATCTGCGGATGGCAATTTATCATCAGACGCAAATGACCCATTCGAGGGCTTTAACCGTAAAATGTTTGAAGTCAACAATACGTTAGACAAAGCTATTCTGGAACCGGCTGCCAAGGGATATCGGGCAATCACAACAGAAGATATTCGCGAAGGTGTCTCGAACGCACTGTCTAATCTACGAGAACCTGTCACATTCGCCAACGAAATTCTACAAGGCGACCTCGTCGCAGCCGGCGAAACAGCGGGTCGTTTTGCCATGAACTCTACATTGGGCGTCGCAGGCTTTGTAGATGTCACAGGAAGCTTTGGCGTCAAACGTACAAAAGAAGATTTTGGTCAAACTTTGGGTAAATGGGGCGTTTCAGGCGGCCCCTACCTTGTATTGCCGGTCTTAGGGTCTACCAACCCTAGAGATTTGTTTGGAAAAGGCGTTGATAGCGCATTGCAACCTCTCAATTATGCACAATTTGAGGGTGATTCAGAATTTAGAATAGCCAAGTCGGTCATTGGTACAGTGTCAGCACGAGAAGCTTTCATAGAAACTATTGATGAGCTGAAAGAACAACAAGCCGATCCATATACTGCTGTAAGGCGAATTTATGACCAAACTAGGGATGCTGCGATAAGAAATGGGCAAGAAAACCCCAATGCATACGAAGATTTGCCTAGTTATGATGAATATTAAAGATACACACAATTGAAGGCCTCCGGGAGGGCTGCAATGCATATACTAAAAAAGATCACTACGATCGCACTCGCCACGACTATGTTCGTTGGTGCAGCGTGGGCTGACGCAAACTCCGAAGCCTTTGTTGAAGAAAATGCGAACGCTGTTCTTCACACACTCAACCAACCAGAATTGACTGAGGCCGATCGCACAGCTCAATTCAACCTCTATATGAATACATTTGCGGACATGGACAAAGTCGCCCGTTTTGCTGTTGGCCGCTATGGTCGTCAGTTTTCGGATGCTGAATTCAAGGCCTATTCTGATGCCTTCATTACATATGCACTCGCTGTATACGAAGTTCAGCTCGACCGTTTCCGTGGTGAAGAAATTGAAGTAGTAGGCTCTGTCGATCTTCGCCCAGGTGATTCAGTTGTTAAAACACGTATATTGGCAACAAATGACAATAAAAAATTCAATGTCGAATGGCGTGTACTGAAAGATAAAGATTCAGCGAACTATCAAGTCCTAGACGTTGCTCTCAATATCGAAGGCAGCCAAATCTGGCTTGCCCAAGAACAAAGAGCGCAATTTGTGTCTTTGCTGGATAGATCCAACGGAAACGCGGAAGTCCTCATCGAGCGTATCAATTCGATGACCGAAAAACTGAAAAATGAAAAAGAATTGGCTAAGAACCAGCTAAAGCTGACGGGTGATGAAAGCTAACAAAAGCCAGTCATAGCCTTTACCAGCTATAGATCTATCTCGATCTAAAACATTAGCCTTCGCAATTTTTATTTACGGAGGCTAATTTATATTAGATATCTAAATACACCTTGTTACGGTTGTCTACTTTTGGCTGTAAGCCACCTGGGAGCGGTGTAACTTTCTCACCATAAATCTCTTTTTGAGCTTCCAATGCATGGCGCACTGCAGCTAGCATTTCTTCAGCACCATACGGCTTGTACAGCAATGCATTTGCACCATGACTCTTAGCTGTTTTCAACTCGCGTCCGGCGATATCAGACCCCTCTGTACCGCCTGTCATGGCAACTATCGCAACATGGGGCCACACATCTCGGACAAGCTTGATAACTTCATGTCCATTAGTGCCCGGCATAAAGAGATCCGTAATGACCACATCTACGTGATCATAACTTAATCGACCTATTGCATCTTGAGCGTTATCAAAAACAGTCACACGATAATCATTGGGACGTAAAACGCCTGCCGCGACTTTCCCGCATGTTTTACTATCATCAATCACGACAGCGTGAAGCCGCACCCCTCCGCCGGCCAAAATTGATGCGACATCGGAAACAGCTGAACGCGCTTCTTCAAGACCAAACGGCTTGCGCAAAACAAGCTTAACGCCTCTTTCACGTGCCTCAACCAAACCACTATAATTATCTGTTGAATCCGCTGTCATCACACCCACAACAGCTTTGGGCCAACGCTTCTTCACATCACCAATTAATTCAAGGCCAGATATACCGCCATAATTAATATCAATCAGAACAAGATCAAATTTAGCGTCGAATAATTCCGGCTTCCCTTTGTACTCACGTACAGATAAAGCGACCATACATTCACAGCCGGCCTGCTTCAGAATAGAAGACATAATTTTAGCTTGTGTAGCACTATCTTCTAACAATAAGCACTTGAATACTTGCATAGCTTAGCCCCGAGACGTTTGCTAATTCCACCCTCTTTGGAGGAATACTATTCCAATTGCCCTAATATACCCCTAACCAATTCTCAAAATACGCTTCCAGCCGGCACTAATATTTATAATTAAGAAAAAATGAAGATTAGACAACGTTGTAAACAGTAGTCACCAAGCAAGTATTCTATAAATACTATCTATTAGGCATAGTCGACTTAAAGCTAGGTCGCGTACTTCGTTCATCAAACCATGCCGACAATTTAGGTCTCATCTCACGCCACCGCAATTTGGGTAAACGCAATTCAATATATCCAATAGCAGACATAAATGAAATTTGTCCCAGATCAAAAGCTTCACCCAAAGCTGGAATCTGATTTTCCATTGCATTCAATGCACGATGAATAGTGTCGATGTTTCTATTGACCAACACCTTAGGCAAAGCCTCTCCAGAATGCTTTTCAAATGCAACCATCGCCACAACAGCATCCATCAAGCCATCTGCTAACGCCTGATTTCTCAAAACCACAAAACGCGCATTTTTAATCTGCGGAATTAGCTCAACCACTCCGCTCAGCGTATCAATGAATTCACAAATGACAGGACTGTCAAAAACCACCTCTCCCTCGACGGTAATCAGTGCCGGCACCTTTCCTAGAGGATTAATAGCTCTCACAATCTCCGCATCTTGCTGAGTGTCGACTTCTTGAAATGTAAAATCACCTTCCAGCTGTTTTTCTAGGATCGCAATGTGGACTTTGCGGGCATAAGGAGACGTATTTGAATAAATAAGTTTCATAATCCTATTTAGTTATCTTTCTCAAAACAGACTTGCTTCTCTCTCAAGCATCACTCTGAGGGAGTGTGCTTCATATTTCGAACTTTGTGTAGAAAGGTTAACCAAAAATCTGTTTTTATTCATATGTTGTAGAGAAAAAACAGCATAATTATGTACTTATATGGACAAGTCATTCACGAACATCTCATAGTTAACATTGTCAATGCCATAGGAGCTGCTTCCACATGCAACATGCCGGTCAGGAAATCTTGATTAAAGATGCGATCGTTTTCCTTTTCGCTGCTGGTCTTGTTATTCCTGCATTACGCTATTGTCGCATCCCCTCAGTTCTAGGTTTCATTCTAGCCGGAATTGCACTTGGGCCAATCGGGCTTGGTTCCCTCACACACCAATGGCCCTTTCTCAGCTATTTAACGATGAGCGATCCGGCAGCGGCAGCACCCTTTGCCGAATTGGGCGTCCTATTCTTGCTGTTCCTGCTCGGGCTTGAACTTTCATTTAAAAAGCTCTGGGAAATGAGAAGACTTGTCTTTGGAGCCGGTGGCTTGCAGGCAAGTATCAGCGCTGTCCTGATAGGCATTGTCGCCTATATGATCGGCCTGACAGCGCCTGCCGCCGCGCTTATCGGTCTTGCACTGGCATTATCATCCACTGCAATCGTGATGCAGCTTTTGATAGATGATCACCGCGCAACATCTCCAGCCGGCAGAACAGGACTAAGTGTCTTATTATTCCAAGACATTTTGGTTGCACCCATTCTTATTCTTGCAGGCTTTTTATCAAGAGATGCAACGCCCGCCCTTTCAGGAGCCATTCTTCAGGCCGCCTTTAACGGATTTGCCGCTCTGGTCGCCATTCTATTCATAGGGCACTTTCTGCTTCGCCCTCTTTTCCGACTTGCAGCAACAACAGGTGGCCGTGACTTTATGATCGCGACAACCTTGTTAACCGTGGTCGGAGCTGCCGTTATTACCGCAAGCGCTGGTTTATCTTTGGCGTTAGGCGCTTTTCTCGCAGGCTTAATGCTTGGTGAGACCGAATTTAAACACCAAACTGAAGTCGATCTAGAACCATTTAAAAGCCTTCTACTAGGCCTATTCTTTATGACTGTCGGTATGGGCCTAGACCTTCCAACAATGTTTAAATATTGGCCTATTGTCATTCTAGGGTTGATCTTGCTTCTTGTTATAAAGCTGGCCGTTGCTATCATTGCCTGTCGAATATTTACTGGCAAAATGTCGACTGCATTGGAGGCTGCTTTCCTTCTAGCACCAGCGGGCGAATTTGCATTTGTGGTACTGGCCGCAGGCAGCGAAGGCGGTGTCGTCACCCCCAAGGAAGCCGCATTAATTACTGCTATTGCCGGCCTATCCATGATGATCACACCCCTTATGTCTAAAATTGGCCAGATATTAGCAAAACGCTTTGATGTTGAAGGCGAAGAATCCGCAGAAGGCATAAACAATTACTCAGACCTTGAAGGTCATGTCATTATTGCCGGATTTGGCCGCGTAGGTCAGACAGTTGCGCGCATTCTGGAAGCAGAACAAACAAGCTTTGTTGCATTGGAAAGCCGACCTAAACGCGTCAACATCATGCGCAAAGAAGGTTGGCGAGTTTATCTTGGAGACGCGGCCCGCAAAGAAATTCTGGAAAAAGCCGGTATTCAAGGCGCTGCAATGGCTGTGCTCACCCTTGATGATGCAGGTTCAGTGGAAGCCATTGTCAGAACAATGCGCACCATTCGTCCACAAATGCCCATTATCGTTCGCGCAAATGACGCCATACATGCTCGTGAATTATATGCGGCAGGCGCTGATTTCGTCGTACCCGAGACAATCGAAGCCGGCCTTCAAATGGCGTCACGCACGCTACAAGAATTTGGATATGATAGCGAAACAAGTCGCGGCATCATCGCGCATGAACGCGACAGGGAATACAAACTCGCAACACAAGATGCAAAGGCAAATTCTTCATGACAACGGGCAACCTCCCTACAAACTCATCAATATCCAAGGAAGTGAATGACGAGATCCAGACCTATTTTAATGATTATGCGGATGCATTCGCCAGTTATGACTTCAAGGCCATTCGAAATATGTGGTCGCTGCCATGCCTTGTGACATCCAACAAAAGAAACCTAGCTTTCTCTGACCCCACGGAATTTTTGGAAAGCCTCACAAAGCTCGGTACGTTCGGCAAATCCGTCGGCATGACAAAAATGCAGAAAATCGTCGTCGAAAATTGCGAAATCGCCCCCGAAACTGTCAGCGCAATAACCAAGGATACGATATTCAACCAAGATGGTGAAGTAATCGTCAGCTGGGAACAGACATACATTCTCCAGCGCATTGATAATCAATGGAAAGCTATCGCAACCATCTCAACAGGCGAAGTCACAAGCTGGGCAGCAATGGGAAGCAAACTCGCTGTAAAGGCAGCCAGCTCCGACAATATCTATATCGACTAGCTTTGACTAACGCGTGTGATTATCAATTTTCAGAAATGAGTACACTGTATTGAAAGCTCTGGCTTTGTCCTGCCTGCAAAACAAATGTTGACGGACGCTCCATTATATCAGTCCCTTTGCCATCCACACCCGCCATACCATGCCACGGCTCAATGCAAATATAAGGCGCACCGGGCTTTTGCCACAGCGCGAGATTTGGTAAATTCTCAAATTCAAAATGCAGTTTAGCACCCGCCTGCGTGCCATAGCTTAACTTCGAACCTGCCCCAGCCGGAAACACCATCGCGTCATCTTCATATTGAGAATGATCAAGCTGCACTTTCCCGTCTTTAAATGGCGATGGCAAAAGCGCTTCAGCAAACAAAGATGTTTCGTTGAGACGCATCATTTGAGGCTCTGCGCCATTTTCCAGCGTGATAAAATGCGGTTCATCAGCGGACGCCCCCGGCAGTGGCCAGTTAAATGCAGGATGGAAACCCACACCAAAAGGCATGTCTTGATCATCTTGATTGATAACCTCAAGCGAATTTGTCAGCTTCGCCCCATCCAGAATATAAGCTGCCCGCAAAGTAAACTTGAACGGATAAACGCTTAGCGTGGCATCAGTCCATTCAAGCTCAAACACACAGCTTGTCTCTGTTTTCTCAACCAGCTTAAACTCGCTTTTGCGGGTAAAACCATGGCGTTGAAGCGTATAATCATTGCCATTGATAGACACTGTGTCATTGAGGGATCCACCAACTATTGGAAACAATAATGGCGCGCGCCCACTCCACCATGCTTCATCACCATTCCACAGCCATTGCCGTCCATCTTTGGAATTGATGGATTGAATTTCGGCTCCAAAAGTCGAGATTTCAACAATAAGCGCTTCGTTTTCAATTTTGATGCGTTCTGACATGATTTAAGCTTGAACTGGTTTCTGATTATACGAACATAAGGCAATAAAAAGGCCTCCAATGGAGGCCCTTCATTCTAATCGCGAGAGAATTTTTGGAAAGTAGGACGCTTTGGAGTAGCCCCTTCTTCACCCAAACGTTTCTTCTTGTCTTCAAGGTAGGATGAGAAATCACCCTCAAACCATTCCACATGGCTATTGCCTTCAAACGCAAGAATGTGGGTACACATACGGTCAAGGAACCAGCGATCGTGCGAGATGATAACAGCACAGCCCGGGAAGTCATCCAGACCCGCTTCCAGTGCTTGTAGTGTTTCCACATCAAGGTCGTTTGTCGGCTCATCGAGGAGAAGCAGGTTTCCACCTTCTTTAAGCATTTTGGCAAGGTGCACACGGTTACGCTCACCACCTGACAGCTTACCCACGATTTTAGACTGGTCCGTCTTGCGGAAGTTGAATGCAGACACATAAGCACGTGAGGACATTTCCACACCGCCAATGTCGATATAATCCAGTCCGTCAGAAATTTCCTGCCAAACATTATTGTCGTCATTCAAACTGTCACGAGATTGGTCGATATAACCCATCTGCACAGTATCACCGACCTTGAATGTCCCCTCATCTGGAACTTCTTTACCTGTGATCATTTTGAACAATGTAGTTTTACCCGCACCGTTTGGACCGATCACACCCACAATACCACCCGGAGGCAGACGGAAGCTTAGATCTTTGATCAGCAGGCGGTCGCCATAACCTTTGTGCAAGCCTTCAGCTTCCACAACCACATTCCCAAGACGCTCGCCGGGCGGAATGCGGATTTGCGCTGTTGTGACTTTTTCTTTTTCAGCTGCTTGTGCTTTTTCATTATATGCAGACATACGCGCTTTTGATTTCGCCTGACGCGCTTTAGGCGATGAACGTACCCATTCAAGCTCTTTGTTTAGCGTGCGTTTACGGCCAGCTTCTTCGCGTGCTTCTTGCTCCATACGTTTGGCTTTTTGCTCAATCCACGCAGAGTAATTGCCTTCATATGGAACACCCTGACCGCGATCCAGCTCCAGCATCCATGTGGTGATTTGGTCAAGGAAATAACGGTCGTGCGTGACGAGGATCACACAGCCCGGGAAATTCATCAGATAGTTTTGCAGCCAATCAACAGTCGTCGCATCAAGGTGGTTGGTCGGCTCATCCATCAATAGCATGTCTGGCTTAGACAATAGTAGCTGACAAATGGCGACACGGCGTTTCTCACCCCCAGATAGCGGCGCAACCAATGCATCGCGCGGCGGACAACAAAGCGCATTCATCGCCATTTCGATCTTGGAATCGATATCCCAAGCATCCATCTGGTCCACTTGCTCTTGCAGAGCCGTCATTTCTTCCATCAACTCGTCTGAGTATTCCTCAGCCATTTTCATGGAGATTTCGTTGAACTTGTCGAAAGCTTCTTTTTCAGGACAGCCAACAATCACGTTTTCCCAAACAGTGTCACCATGACTAAGCTGTGGCTCCTGTGGAAGGTAGCCGATTTTCGCGCCATCAGCTGCGCGTGCTTCCCCGCCATATTCTTTATCTACACCCGCCATAATGCGCATAAGTGTCGATTTACCCGCACCGTTGGAACCCACAACACCAATTTTCGCATCTGGTAGAAATGATAGGTGAATGTTTTCAAATACTTTTTTGCCGCCCGGATAAGTCTTGGACAAACCTTGAAGCTGGTAAACGTATTTAATAGCCATGTGCGCTGATAACTCTTCTAAATGGGGATGAATTGAGATCAGAGTTAATGCCGGAAATGAGCACGGAAAGCAAGTGTGATCAATGCGCCAATGACAGGTTGAATGAGAAGATAAGCACAACACCTCCCAAGATAAAAAAGAAAGCAGCTAAACCAAACAATATCGCGCTCCCTTTTTCTACCTCTTCCTTAGTATCCTGCAACAATTTAACGTCATCTTTCAGCAAATTCATCCTCTTCTCGTCAGCTGACTTTGATTTAATTAAAGCAACGATCACTTCTGACCCACTAGTCAATGCGCGAAGATTCAACGAGTATAAATATCCTGCCGACGCAATTGTTGCTAAAACCCCAAAAGCAAAAGCGCCCAAGCTGATTTGAGTAAGTAATGAAAATGAAATTCTTAAATTCACAACGCCATCTAGAATGAACATCGCCATTACGCCATTGCCGACAACCAGCCAGATAACTAACTGAATAGCCAATTGATGGCTTAATCTAACTCCCTCCATCATACTGGCGGTAATAAATTGGATTATTTCTGCTTGTTCTTCATCTGTGTCTATGTCAGTCATTAATCCCCCCAGCGCATATCAAATGAAACCACAATATCTCTTCATCTTCCCTAAAAATCAGCCATTAACCAAAACTCTCACAATGCTTTTTAACGGCATGTAAAACACAATCTGGCAGAACTATTCTCAGATTATTTTTAATTATTCTATTTTTAAAGTGTTGGGGAAGACAATAAAATGTCTCGGGTTCAGCGGATATTTATTGCTATAAGCATTGCGCTTGCTCTAGGCGCGGCCGGTGCAGCATTGCTCAATAAGAACACGCATATGGTTTTCCATTCCGTGAAGGTGAAACCCCAATATTACATGCCACCAGATATCCAACCCAATTGCGTCAATGAATTTGGTTGTAATATTAAAACCCGCATTCCCCTATGGCTACAAGATCACCTCACCGATGTAGAAATCACAAATCAATCCCAGCAGCATGTTGTGATCGTTGAAACGAATGTCGCCGTTTTAAAAAGTCTTGCTTATGGAACATTTGTCGGCACGCTTATATATGGCTTTTTGTTCCTCACAAATCTAACCATTCGTGCGATATACAGACACCGCAAATTAATCGTCAGCTATCTGCGATCTCAGTTTGCTATTTCAAGAGCTTAATTTTAAGCCTTAAGAAACCTGTTGAATGGAATTTTTCAAAACCTGCTTCATTTCATCAGCAGATAGTTTCACTGTCAGCTGATCTACAATCTCGCCGGAATCAGCATCAAGCAGAAGCGTGAAACCCGTTCCGCCTTTATATTTTTCATAAACAGAAGAGAAGTTATTCTCTGCTGCAATTTCAGCCGGCCCGCTGCCTTGGCCCAAGCTAAAATCCAGCTTCACAAATTTCACAGGTTTGTTTGCAAATTCTGGTGCCACTTGCGCCAGTTTTGGTTCCAAAATCTTACAAGCAGAACACCAAGCAGATGAGAAAGTTGCGGCAATAATTTCAGGCTCGCCATCATAGACATATTCAGATTCAGAGGCAGTTTTACTCAAAAAACCCATGCCGTTGAACGCAGCAAACCCACAGATTGCTAACACCATCACAACAGCGAAGCCGTATTTTTTAAGCAGTTTCATATCATATTACCTCTATCTATTTGCACATTTCATATCCCACAGCCTAAAATTTGGGAATGACACCAAATCACACAAAAGCGTGTTCTAGGGTCTCTCTGAGACAAATTCTCTTGGGTTTCTTTGAACACTTGCCACAAAATCGCATTAGGATAGATTGCCCTAAATATCTAAAAACGAGCATATCTCGGGGTCAAAATCATATCATGCTGAAACAAGTTTCTCTTCTCGCGCTTAGTCTCGGGCTAGCAAGCGCCTGTGCATCTCTTCCCGCAAGCAACCAAACAACTTCACCAATTGATGCGCCAACAAATAGCGCTATTGATGGGACACCCACATCAGCAGAAGCTAAAACTCAAATGAAACTTTTGACGCCTGAACGTATTGCCGGTTCCCCTTCTTTGACTGGCCCTTCTCCCAGCTCCGTAAAATATTCGCCCGATGGCTCAAAACTCACATTCTTACAAGCGCGCGAAGATGATCGCCAACGCCAAGACCTTTGGGCCTATGATGTCTCCACCGGCCAAGCGACCATGCTGGTCGATTCCCAATTGCTAGAACCAGAAGGCTTTGAACTTTCCGAAGAAGAAAAAGCCCTGCGCGAACGCAAACGCATCGCCGGAACCACGGGTATTGTATCCTATGATTGGGATAAACGCGGCGAACAAATTCTTATCCCAATTGGCGGCGACCTCTATGTTGTTAAACTCACGGGTGCCACACCAGAAGTTCAACAACTCACAGCCACAGAAGCCTTTGAATACAACGCAGAAATCTCTCCATCGGGAAACACCGTCTCCTTTATCCGTGATGGCGCACTCTATGCAATCAACCTCGCCAGCGGCAAGGAAAGCCAAATCTCTCCAGATGCAGATCCAGACAATGCTATCTCTTATGGTGTTTCTGAGTTTGTCGCCCAGGAAGAAATGAGCCGCTATGTCGGCACGTGGTGGTCACCTGATGACAAACACATTGTCTACACACGCGTTGATGAAAGCACTGTGGATATAATCCCGCGTTTTGATATCGCAGCCAATGATGTGACAGTCATCAACCAACGCTATCCGCGTACAGGTCGCCCAAACGCAATCGTTGATGTGTTTGTCAAAAACACACAAACAGGAGACGTTGTTCAGGTCGCGCTTGATGCATCACCCGACACCTATCTTGTGCGCGTCAATTGGGCAGGCAATAATTCTCTCTTCATTCAGCGCGTCAACCGCGACCAAACTCGCCTTGAAATGCTGCAAGTTGATCTTAAAACCGGCAGCGTGCGCGAAGCCTATGTTGAAGAACAGCCAAACTGGATCAATTTATCAAAAGACTTCAACGCGCTTGAAAATGGTGGTTTCATCTGGACCACAGAAGAAAGTGGTTACCGCCATATCACGCTTCACAATGCAGATGGCTCAAAAGCGCATCAAGTCACAAGCGGTGAATGGGTGGTCAAATCCATCGAAGCTGTGGATGAAGCAAATGGCTATGTGTATTTCTCTGCCAATAAAGATACCCCGATTGAAACCGGCCTTTACCGCACCTCTTATAAAAAAGCCAACAGCCCAATTGAACGCATCACAGAACTTGGTGGTTTGTGGTCAATCAACATGGCGGCAGATGCACAAACTTATGTTGGAACTTTCCAATCTCCAACAACACCGCCGCAAACTGCTTTGTATAAAGCGGACGGATCTCGCATCGCATGGGTAGAAGAAAACGCCCTTGATGAAACTCACCCCTATTTTGAATATCTAGACGCACATGTCACACCAGAGTTCGGCACTATTACCGCAGAAGATGGACAGATTTTGCACTATTCCATCACAAAACCTCATGATTTTGACGCCACTAAAACATACCCAGCCATCGTCGAAGTGTATGGTGGGCCGCATGTTCAGCGTGTAAATAAGCAATGGCTACTCTCTGATGTGATGAGCGCACAAAAGGGATATGTCGTCTTCCGATTGGACAATCGCGGCACATTCAATCGCGGCAAAAAGTTTGAAGATGTCATCTACCGCCTGACAGGTGAAATCGAAGTGCGCGACCAGCTTCAAGGTGTAGAATATCTTAAATCCTTATCCTTCATCGATAGCTCTCGCATTGGCCTGAATGGTTGGTCATATGGCGGCTATATGGCCCTAATGACCACGCTAAAAGCACCCGAAGGCACATTCGCGGCATCGGTTTCTGGCGCGCCAGTCACAGACTGGGCTCTGTATGATACATTCTACACAGAACGCTATATGGATACCCCTCAAGACAACCCAGACGGCTATGAACAATCCTCAGTTTTCCCACACCTGAAAAACCTCAACTCTCCCATGCTGATGATACACGGCATGGCAGATGATAATGTCACATTCGACAACTCAACCCGCGTTTATGCAGAACTTCAAAAGCTAAAAAAACCTTTTGAAATGATGACTTACCCCGGCCAACGCCACGGTGTCCGCGATACAGATATGAGCATCCATTTGATGAATACTCGCTATGCTTTCTTGGACCGATATTTGAAACCGAGTGAGTAAAGACTGGCGTTTCTTCCCCGACTTTATAATAGCCTATTGCAAGAAATAAAAACCTCTGACACACTCAAATCAGGTTTAACGTATTGAAAGGAGGTGGTCCGATGTCGAGCATTTTAACTGGTCAGGTTGGGTCTTTGTTGAATGGTAAACTTATGGGGCAGTCTTCATAAGCAAGCCATAAACCGGATTCTCATTCAGCAATATGTTGATGATATTGCGAGACCCCTCCGGATTTTTAAATGCGAGGCCGCTTCTTAATTGAAGCGGCCTTTTTATTTGCGACAATCTGGAATTTAATTTGGCCCAATTTTACCAATCACAATCCTTGCTTTATCAACATAAGTTCGAGCAATTTGACTTTCAGGGTAACGAACACGCGCCAACTCTGCGAGCGACAAACACGCCTGATATTGGCATGTTAGATAATTATGCTTGATAATCGCTTCCATCATTTTTTGCGGGGTTGAAGGCTGCCCCATGCGGCGCGATAAAGTAGCATGTTCAGTCGGCAATATGTGCGGCAACTCAATATCAATCTCATCGCACAGCTCAACATATTGTTTTACCAATCCCCATGGTGTCATAAACGGGTCATGTCCGGTCCTGATTTTTATAAGATATTCAATCTCAATGCGCGCAGCAGCTAAATCGCCATGATTTAAAGCAGCCTCCGCCTTAGCGCGTCGAGGCTGTGTAAACGCGCTGACATCAATCGCATCCTCCCCAAAATCTCCCGACCTTATAAACCCCTCAATACAAGGCCCCAGCATATTGATAGCGTTAAGCTGTTTGAGAATAAAATGACCAGCCCCATTTAGCGTGATCAATCTGGTATTCTTTCGCCCCGTCAGAAAATAAGACACAAATTTAGAGTCTGCTTCATCTTCAGGATCAAACACAACAAGCACGCTATTTTGCATACTATTTACTTGATTAAGGTCTGTATGCAGAAGTTCAATATCGGGATGGTAAGAACGCAGCCCTTCCATATAGTTATGGATAGGCAAACGCGGCGCTATCGCTAATATGCGTGCATTGAGTAAGCTTCCAAAGTAAATGGCAGCATACCCACCCAAACTCGTTCCATAAAATACAATATCTGAGTGCTGCGCAATAACCGAACTCACGGCCTGCAAAAAGCTTTCTCGTGATAAGCTTTGAAAGAAATCCTTGTGTGAGCAAGCAACATTTATCTGGCTAATATTTATCGACTTAAAAAAATGCCTGCCAAAATCATCCTCTAATATCTGCCCCATCGAATTGAAGGTAATGACGAGTTGATCAGATCCTCTGTCAAAATAAGAGATCCTATAGTGAGAAGCATCCAATAAAGTCTGTCCTGCTTCATCATTCAGCTTTGCAGATTGATCCATAAAATCAGATCATTCCCTTTAAATCACCAACAGCTTCGCGCATAATACTTCAAGCTTTTCTTTGTCTATGTCATCAAAAGAAGCGTGCTGTTCTGAATCAACATCCAGCACCGCCGCCAAGCTGCCATCTGCATTCAACACAGGCACCACGATCTCTGAATTTGAGCGGCTATCACAGGCAATGTGTCCGGGAAATGCGTGCACATCTTCAACCACTTGCGTCTCGCGCTTTGCGGCTGCTGCCCCGCAAACACCCCGCCCAAATGGAATGCGCAAACAGCCAAGTGTGCCTTGATACGGGCCAACGACTAGTTCATTTTTTTTAAGCGGATCAACAACATAAAAGCCAGTCCAGAAAAACACCGGTGCAAAAGCCTGCGCAAGCAGACATGCTGCCGTTGCATAACGTGCTGTCACACTCGTCTCACCGGAGACTACGGACAAAATCTCAGCGCACACCTCATCATATTTGGTGGCTTTATCGGCTGAATATTGCATTGGCGCATGAGACATGGGGTGGCATCCTAGAAATTGATCTATGCGTGTACATAACAACTCTGCTACAAAAACCAATATCCCGTCATCAACATGCCGCATTCTAAGCCAATGGTTAACCAATTCCTGCGTTTATTATAGATGTTTGCGTTATAGTAGTTAGGGCCGAATGCCATGTCCGTTTTCAAAAAATCCACTCTGATTTGCGCTGGTTTTGCAGCCCTCTCATTTAGCGTGATGAATGCCGCTTCCGCCCAATCTCTGCCTGTTCCTATGCCAATTGAAGAGCAAAGAGAGCTGGAAGATGCACGCCTACGTCAAAAAACAGATGAAGAATATGCAGGGCGCACACTGACCTTCACACAAGGTGTTCCCCTGGGTCGAAGCTCAGTTGCCTCCAGCCAAATCAACCCAATTTCGCGATCCAACACGCCCCAATTGCAGACCTTGCCATCCAATGCATCAGGTTACACGATTAAAGCAGGCTCATTTCAATCTTTTGAAAACGCTCAAAAATTACATGCCAAACTATACGCGATCGGGTCTTCTAAAATTATTCCGCGCCGTGCCAATGGCAAGGATTTTTACGGTGTCTATCTTGGCCCATGGGCCACAGAAGCTGAGGCATTTCAAGCCTTTACGCTAGCAATGGATGCCGGCATGCAGGACGGTCAAATCCTAGATCCGCAATAGCAATATCAATGTTTCAGTCCTCAATTAGTTTTGTATGAAGATGCTTGAGCGTTGCTTCAAACACAGTCTGCTGGTCTTGCGGCAAGTCTTTCAGTATTGTTTCCACGCGTTTGATCGGGTCATTTTCTAGTGCCGCTATGCCGGATTTAGAAAGCCGCATACGACGTTTGCGGCGGTCATCTAATCTCACCTCGCCAATCACTAACCCTTTCTCTTCCAAGGCTGCTAAAGCTCTTGAGGCTGGTCCTGCTGTGACACCTAAATACTTAGCCACACCGTTTAAATCACTTGCTTTTTCATCTGCACCAGCGAGAAAACGCAGCACAGACCATTGACCGGGATGCATGGCATTTGGGCCGCGTTCTTTATAGATCGCACGCGCTGTTGCTTCTAGCATTTGAGCCGTTTGCGAGAGGTCCATATGGCTTTTTCCTTTGCTCATCTGCTCTTTATTCAACTTTTCATTCAGGCGCAAAATCTATTCTTTTGAAATTATTCTCACATGTCGTAACGGCAAAGTGACTATGAAAATAGTAAAACATCTCTAAAACGGAATTTATGGAACAAGCGCTCTATTCTTTGAAAAAGTTCGACGATCCCCGTGTCACAGCGAAGGGTGAAACGCGGGCAATTGTGCCTTTTTCTGGCATTAAAACACTGTGGTTCAACACAGGTACGCTTTGTAATATTGAATGCGCGAATTGCTACATTGAAAGTTCACCCACCAATGATCGACTCGTCTATCTTACGCTTGCAGATATCCTTCCCTTTTTTGATGAATTGGAAAGCGAGAATGAGTGCGGCGTTGAGATAGGTTTTACTGGCGGCGAACCTTTCATGGCCCCGCAAATTATTGATATGCTAGAAGAATCTTTGGTTCGTGGGCACTCAGTTTTGGTTTTGACCAATGCCATGCATCCCATGATGCGCCCCCGCATTCAGGCCGGACTTATCAACCTAAAAGAACGCTTTGGAAACCAGCTCACATTGCGTGTCAGCCTCGACCATTTTACCTCAGAATATCACGATAAAGAACGCGGTATAGGCAGTTTTGAAACCGCGATGATGGGATTGCGGTGGCTATCAGAGCATGGCTTTCAAATCACGATAGCAGGGCGTGCTTTGTATAATGAGTGTGAACCCGCAGCGCGAAAAGGCTATGCGGAATTGTTTGATATTGAAGGATTTTCTATCAATGCCAGCGACCCGAAATCGCTGGTATTGTTCCCAGAAATGACGCCTAATTCTGACCCTCCAGAAATTACAACAGCATGCTGGGGCATTTTAAATAAAGACCCCAAAGACATTATGTGCGCCAGTCAGCGAATGATCGTCAAACGTAAAGGGCAGACGCATACAACCGCATTGCCCTGCACATTGCTGCCCTATGATACGCGCTTTGATATGGGCCAAACACTTCAAGAGGCCCGCAAACCTGTGCCACTAAACCACACATATTGTGCGACTTTCTGTGTGCTGGGTGGCGGGTCTTGTTCAGCCTAGTGTGCCTAAAATGTTGTGTTGGTCTCTATTTAGTGTCGGCCAATTGTTGATCTGCTTCGTATTCAAATATTTCTTCAATTGGTACTTCGAAAAGACGCGCGATTTTGAATGCGAGAGGTAAAGATGGGTCATATTTGCCCGTTTCGATGGCATTGATAGACTGACGCGACACATCTAGTAAGTCTGCAAGAGCCGCCTGACTAATTTTTCGATGTGCCCTGAAAACCTTGATATGGTTTTTCATATAATTCAGTCCATATTCTGTCGAAGTTTTCGTTCTTGAAGATGGATCATACCAGCTGCAAATCCCACTGCTAATGGTGGCGACACAAACAACAAACTCACAGTATTTTCATACGGTGCCATATTCATAGCCATATGATAAGCGGCCATAAAAAACACCCAACTTAGTCCAAAAAACAAAGCTGACGCTAAAGCCTTAAAAACCATGATTGACTGAAGTTCGTCCATCCGTTTCATTCTAGTGAATATAACCTTCATTACGGCTAGCGTTAAAATACCAGATATTAAGGCCATTCCAGCAGCAAGGAATTGATGAGATTCTGGTTTCAAAAAGAAAAAAGCCAATACCACCTGTAAGACTGCCCATAGAAGTACGAAAAGATAATCAAAATCTTTCACAATGCGTTGTTCAATCACAATCGCCTCTTTTGCGTTTATCGACATATCCATTCTAAGCCGCGCTCTTTTCGAATAAATGGCGAGCACACGACACTATCCCCTGACTGGCAAAGAACATCGGAACAACGAGGAATGTCCACATGTTTGGGACAACTTCAAACAATTCGAGAAAGCCCCAAAGCATACAAATTGAAAAGGTGATACCTGCGCCTAAAACAATCGCTTCGGTTTTTCTAGCTCGCGTATATTCATCCGTTTCCCGCAACAACCGCCAAGTAAGATAAAACAC
>JGI2924J29684_1078264_pt1 | contig 37708 bp, 44 predicted proteins | sample BenlonsequencITS_FD_29684 | JGI IMG/M metagenome (IMG submission 29684)
CCGCCGGGATCGGGCTGTTCGCGGGTACCGTCGTCGGCGCCGGACTCGCCTTCGCGATGCTCGGCTCGCGGCGGGCCGCGAGTACGCTCCTGCCGTACGTCGTCGCGCTCCGGATCGCGCCGGTGATCGCGATCGCGCCGCTGCTGTTTCTCTGGTTCGGCCGCGGGATCCCCGCCCGCTCGCTGGTTGTCACGACGCTGACGGTGTTCCCGATCACGATCGCGACCCTCGACGGCCTCCGTGGCACTCCCGAGTCGTACCTCGATCTGGCCCGGACCGTCGACGCCTCCCCGACCGCGGCGTTCGTCCGCGTTCGGGTTCCCGCAGCCGCACCGAGCGTTTTCGCTGGGCTCAAGATCGCCGCGACGCTTTCGGTCATCGGCGCGATCGTCGCCGAGTTCGTTACGCTCAACGCCGGACTGGGCTACCGGGTGTTCGAGACGGCGGCCTATCTCCGGACGGCCGAGACGTACGCCGCCCTCGTCGTCCTCTCGACGCTCGGTATCGCCTTCTACCTCGTCCCGGTCGGCCTCGAGCGCGCGCTCTGGCACTGATTCAGGCGACGTCCTCGAGCCCGAGGCGGGCGTGGACACGCCGCTGGACGAGGACGACCAGCCCGTACAGCGCCAGCCCGACGACCAGCAGAACGGCGAGTGCCGCGAGCATGACGTCGGGCCGAACGTTCTCGGATCCCATTAAGATTAGAAACCCCAGACCGCTGTCGGCGACGACCCACTCCGCGACGACGGCGCCGACGACCGCGAGCGTGACCGACTGTTTCAGCCCGGCGAAGACGTCGGGAATCGCGTAGGGGACGTCGACGTACACCAGCCGCGCTATCGGGCCGGCTCGAACCGACCGCAGCAGGTCGTGGTGGGTCGACGGCGTGCGATCGAGCCCGGCGGCGGTGTTCAACACGAGCGGGAAGAACGTGATGAGCGCGACGAAGACGATCGCTGTCGCCGTTCCGGTCCCCAGGTAGATGAGCAACAGCGGCGCGATCGCGAGCTTCGGCAGGACCCGGACGGTCACGAGGTAGGGGTAGACGGCTCGCCGGAACCAGGGGACGGAGGCGACGAAGACCGCGAGGACGATCCCCGCGGCGATCCCGATCGCGCCGCCGTAGACGACCTTCTCGAGAGTGTGGAGGGCGTTGACCAGATACAGCTCCGGGTTCCCCGCCAGCCGGGCGAGGACGGCGTCCGGCGTCGGGAGGAGAAACGACGGGATCTCGGCGAGGACGGCGAGCCCCCACCAGAGCGCGACGCCGACACAGAGCGCGGCCGCCGGGTAGGCGACGTCTCCGCCCGCGAGCCGGAGGGTGCGTTCACTCATAGCTCTCGTGGAGGGTGCGCCGGACGGCTGCGACCTGTTCCTGGAACGCCCGCGAGCCAAGCGACTCCGTGTCCCGCGGACTCGGCAGGTCGATGTCGAACGTCGCCTCGATCCGCCCCGGCCGGTCGCGCATTACGACACACCGATCCCCGAGAAACACCGCCTCGGGAACGCTGTGGGTGACGAAGACGACCGTCTTTCGCTCGCGGCGCCAGAGCGACCGGATCTCGACGCCGAGCTCGTCGCGGGTGATCTCGTCGAGCTCCCCGAACGGCTCGTCCATCAACAGCACGTCGGCGCCGAGGTGCAGCGCCCGGGCGATGGCCACGCGCTGTTTCATCCCGCCCGAGAGCGCGTCGGGGCGGGCGTCCTCGAACCCCTCGAGCCCCATCGTCTCCAGCAGGGCGCGAGCGCCCTCGCGGTCGGGCGGTTCGTCGGCCATCGTCCGGAGGAAGACGACGTTTTCGAGCGCGCTCTTCCAGGGCAACAGGGTGTGTTGCTGGAAGACGAACCCGACGTCCCCCGCAGCCTGTGCCGCCGACGGCGGGCGGTTGTCGATGGCGACCGCGCCCTCGGTCGGCTCCTGGAGCCCGCCGATCGCACGCAACAGCGTCGTCTTCCCACAGCCCGAGGGGCCGACGACGGTGACGAACTCGCCGTCCTCGATCCGGAGGTCGACGTCCGCGACCGCGGTGAAGTCGTCGAACGTCACCGAGAGGCTCTCGACGTCGATCATGGGTCGGTCGCGAGCAACTCACCCTGTTCGAGCGCCGTCCGCAGCCGGTTCCAGGTTTGCTCGCGCTGCCAGCCCCAGCCCCGTTCGCGGCTATCGTCGCTATGGCCGAACTCCTCGACCGCTCGTTCGAACGTCTCCCGGACGCGATCGGGCTCGTCGTCCCCTCGGTCGGCGATCCGTTCCGCGGCTCGATCGGCGTCGTCAGTCGCCTCGATCCATCCGCCGACGGTGCCCGCCAGAAACGACGCGAGCGCCGACCGTCGCTCCCGTAACGCCGACTCCCGGGCGACGATCGTCGGGCCGTAGATCGGGAAATGGTCGGTGGGAAACAGCGTATCGACGGTCTCACCCTGTCGCTCGAGCTGTCGCGGATCGGTGATCGACCCGGTGACGACGTCGGCCTCGCCGGACAAAAGCGCCGCCCGCTCCTCACCGGCCGTCGCCGTGATCTCCAGGTCATCCCCGAGGGCGGCCTGGGAGACGAACAGGCGACCGAGGACGCCCGTTTCGGAACGGGCGGGCATCCCGATCCGTCGCCCCCGGAGCTGGTCGACGCTGCGAAGCTCCGTCCCGAAGGCCTCGCGGGTGGAGTACAACACCGCCATCGCGCGCTGGTAGAGGACTGCGATCGGAACGACGGGAACCCCCGCCGCCCTGGCCCGGAGCACGGTCGCGGCCCCGGCGACCCCGACGTCGGCGTCCCCGGCGTCGACCGCGTCGACGGCGCGTCGGGACCCCGCGCGGTGGTCGAGCTCGACCTCGATCCCGTACTCGTCGTACCAGCCCGTCTCGACGGCCGCGTAGAAGGGAACGTGGAGCCCGTTCGGGTGCCAGTTCAACGCGACCGCGAGCTCCGACCCGGATCGTTCGTCTCCCGTCGCGGAGTCGGTATCCGAGCAGCGCCCGAAGATCGCCTCCGCTCGCTCGAGCAACGTCTCCGCGTGGCAGTCGTAGACGCGACGACGACTCGTGTCGAGGTCCGTCGCCGGCGTCCACGCCGACGGAGGCCGTCCCGTCGCGTCGGTGTCGACGGTGGAGCGTTCGACCAGCTCGTCGTCTTCGAGCCGGGCGACCGCGTCGCTGATCGGCGATCGACTCAGCTCGGTTCCGACCTGCAGCTGGATCGTTCTCGCGGGATCGTCCTCACGCTCGGCCCGCAACAGCAGGTACGCGAGGACTCGCGCGGGCGTCCGCCCCAGCCCGACGGCGAGGTCGTCGACGACTGCTTCGTCCTCGTCGTCGAGCACCCAGAACGTTCGCGAGCGCATTCGTCGTAACAGATCATGTGGGACCGCATAAGGATACCCCCGGTTTCGGCGACTGCCGGGAGCGACGGATCCTGTCGGTCGGCGCGTCTCGTCGTTACTGGTGTTTCGTCGCCGTGTGGTCGACCCGCGAGGGGTTGACCTTGCCGTGTTGCTCGAGCTCGTGGGCGTTGAGCCGCCGCTGGAGGTCCGAGATCGACGTTACGGCGAAGTACGTTTCACACACTGGACATTTGTCGACGAGTAGATCGTTCGAACTCATAGTAGTAGTCGAGTAGGCTGTTCGTCGAAGCGTTCGACATCTGAACAAGGGACTTACGAGAGATGACGAACGTCGTTGCGTTCGCCGGTCCCTTTTCACCGGTCGCGAGTGTACAGAATGCCGCGATATGCGCACTCACGACGGATGTTAGCGGGAATATTGGTGTTTGCTACCTCTCCATAAATAGGGACGGCCGGTGCGAGGATTCTTTACTATGGCAGGCAATAACTAACGTATGGATCCCTACGCGGACGATCTGCGACTCCCGAGAGCCACTATCGAACCGACGGAGCGGGCGACCGTGCGCTGTCGCGACTGCCAGGCGAACTTCCGGCGGCGCGACGCCGAGATTCCGAAGAAGGGGACGCTTCGCTGTCCGAACTGCCAGTCGGCGGCGATCGGCGACGTCGACTGACCGCCGACTTCCGCTTCGGAGACCAACGTTTTTGCCACGGTGAGTGGTACCTCGGGGCAGACGAATGCGACTCATCACTGCGGCTTTCGATGCTGTCCGTCAGCCTGCGTACACCGGTGAGAACCGATGCCTGCCGTGTACTGTCGTGAACGTCGCGATCGCGATCGTTCTGGCCGTCGCTCTGGGGATCGCCGCAACCCCACCGATCGGGGCAGTTGCGCTCGCGGTCTCTCTCGCGACGATCGTCCTCCGTGGCTACCTCGTTCCCGGAACCCCCGAACTGACGAAGCGTTACCTCCCGGCCCCGGTTCTGGAACTGTTCGGAAAGGAACCGATCGAAACCTCCTCGCTCGAGGACGTCGACCCGGACGAGCCACGGGACGTCCTCGTCGCTGCCGGCGTCGCCGAGCGAACCGCCGACGGTGCGCTCTCACTGACCGACCGATTCCGGTCGGCGTTCCGCGACGCGGCCGAGTCGACGGCGCCGGACGCCACTGACGTCGCGATCCTCGTCGGCGCCGACGAGGCCGTCGAACGCGGGCCGCGGGCGTACTCGATCGACGGGAGTCGTCTCCTTCGGTGGGAGTCCGACGCCGCGCTGGTCGCCGACGTTGCGGCCGCGTCGGTCCTCCGGGCGACCGTCGACGACTGGGACTCTATCGACCGCGACCGGCGTCTGGACCTTCTTCGACGGCTCCGCCTGCTTCTCGAGCGGTGTCCGGACTGCGGAGGGTCGGTCGTCCGGCGCCGCGAGCGCGTCGATCCCTGCTGCCAGCCGCCCCACGTCTCGGTCTGGTCGACCTGTCGGGACTGCGAGGCCGTCCTCGGAGACGTCACCGTCCCCGAGGCCGACGGCGAGGACTGGCTCGACGCGCTCGAGACGGAAGACCCGCCGATCGCACCCGATTGACGGCAGACGCTCCGATCGATCCGCGACGCACGGGGACTCGTCAATCCACTTCGTCGATCCGACGTTCGCATCTTCTAACCAACCCACAGTTCGAACGAATTATAATTTAAACAGAAAGTATATATAAACTTACTTTATTGATAGTATGCATGAAGCGGCGTACGTTTCTCGCGCGGGCCGGAACCGTCGCCGGCGGAGCGATCGCACTCGACCAGGGGGTGCGTCGCGTTCGGGCGCCGAGGACGATCACCGTCGCCGTCTACCAGACCGACGAGCTCACTGACCGGTTCGCCGAGACCGGACAGCGTCGAGAGACCGGCCAGCGACTCGCCGAGGACGCGGTCAGAGAGATCCTCGAACCCCACTTCGCACACTCGTTCGAGCTGCACGCGGAGGTGGTGACCGTCCCACAGCAGGTGTCGTCGCTCCCGCCGACGCTGTCGACGTTCGGCGACGAGCTGCCGGCGGCACAGCGATCGCTGCTCGACTGGATCGACCACGATCGGTCGCGGTCCGACGTCGACAGTCACGTCCTCCTCGCACACCATCCCGAACTCGGCTCGGGAAACGGGGTCGCGTCCCCAGCCGTTCTCCCGACCTGTTGCGAGCCGATCGATCGGTACGGGATCGTCTGGATGGCCGCCGAGCGATCCGCCCGCTCGGAGGCGGGCGTCGCGGAGACGGTCGCCCACGAGATCGGCCACACGATCGGGCTCCAGCACTTCCACGGGACGAACGTCGGGGACGCGATCTCGGTGATGCTGACGAGTTCCTACGCGGAACGCGTCGGCCGAAACCGCTTCGGAGAGCGCGTTCGCCCGGCGGGACGTCGGGTCTCGGAGCTCAACGACGACATTACCGATCACCACCTTCGGGTGTGACATCCGCCGGTACAGCTACGGCTATCCGGAATCGAACCACGGATATGACGAGCGATTCCACGCGGACGGCCTCGATCGTTCGAACCCTCTGTACCGCCGAAGGACGCGACGTGGTCTTTCGGTTCGGCGATCCGATCAGTGCTCCCGTCGAAAAGTACGACGGACGGTCGTACCGGAGCGACACGCTCCCGAAAGCGACGCTGCACGCGACGATACAGCGCGCGGACATCGAACATCTCGAAGGGGTTCTCGTGTGTCTCGCGAAGATCGACGTGTGCGAACTCGAACGCGTCGGGATAGACCCCGCGGTCGTGTACACGGAGCCGACCGACGGACTGTCGGAGCATTGTATCGTCGACGTGCGGGCCTCGCGGGAGTGGGTCGAAACGGAGTCCGAACTCTCGAGGAAGGAGGGAGAGCGCGCGGTCGAAGCGGGCCGCGAGGACGACGTCCTACCACCGTGGGACGGTCTTCCGACGGTCGTCGTCGACGTTGAGCGAACCGAAGAGTGTCTCGAACGGGCGTATCACTCCGATTTCGATCTGCAGTACAGTCCGCCGACCCACGAGATAGGCGACGTGATCGACGTTCGGATCACGTAATCGACGGCTACGTTACGCCCCACTGTAGCGGGCTACCTCGACGGCAGAAAGTGGAGTGCTCCGACAGGGATTCGAACCACACGAAACGCTCGCTGCGCTCACGTCTCTCCTTCGAATCCCGTGATTGATTTCACGGCTCACGAGGTGACTCACACACGCTCTGCGGTGCTCGTCGTCGAGTGGTTCGCCGTAGAAGTGCTCCGACAGGGATTCGAACCCTGGTCATTGCCGTGAGAGGGCAATATGATTGGCCGGACTACACCATCGGAGCGGGCGTCGTCTTCTGCCTGCACTCTTTCGTAACGCGGTGTAATGTTTAAGGGTTCCGTTTCGATCCGCCTCTGGCGTACCGTAACACGGCTCTCGGTGCCGAACGCGTCTCTGTTCGTCGGATACTGATCTCGAAGCAACGATACCTTTCGAGCGGTCGTGGGACCTGAAGCCGAACGCGTTCTTACTCGTCGAACGGCGACTTCGCCGCCTCGGGTTCATACCCCTCGAGGCTGATGATGTTCTCACGACCGACGCGGAGCTTGCTGATGCTGCCCTCCCGTTCCATCTCCGAGAGGAGCATGCTCACCTTCGATTTCGACCAGCCGGTCTCCTCGACGATATTGACCTGTTTCATCCGGCCGCCGTTCTCCCGAATGAGTCGAATCACCCGGTCCTCGTCGGTCAGGAGTTCGTCCTCGGTGAGCGCTTCGGAGGGCGCGTCCGTTTCCGCCTCCGAGTCGGTCGAATCCGCGTCCTCGGACGCCGGCTGCGGGCCGATCGGTTCGCTCGCCTCCGTCGGCGCCGTCTCCGCCGAGGACGTCCCATCCTGCTCTCGGTACCAGACGAGGGCGATCGCTGCGCCGAGGACGACCACGGTCGCGCCGACCAACACGGGCCAGGAGAACAGCGCGTTTCCGGTCGACCAGCCGGTCGTTCCCGCGGTATCGCCGCTTCCGACGTCGTCGGCGTCCCGGAGCACGGCGCTCGGGTAGCCGTCGACGAACTCCCGTTCACCGCTCCAGGTCATCGAACTGGCGTTTTCCATCGTCGTCCCCGCGTACTCACCTGCGGGTTCGGCGGCGGTGAACACGAGATCGCCGCCGGGCTCGATCACGAGCGACTGATCGTCGCTCAGATAGAGATTCTGGAAGACGTCACCGACGACGAGTCGGTCCTCCTGGTGTTCAGCGAACCCCTCCCAGACGAACGACATCTCGATGACGCCGATCGCACCGGGGCGGTACTCGGTCGTCGCCGAGCGGTTGAACGCGGTCGCCTCCATCTCCCGGTCGGTCGCCTCGGCTCTGGTGTCGGTCAGCGCCTCGGCCTGCTCGGTAAACCGCTCGTAGAGCCCGGTCTCCTCGGCCTCGAACTCCTCGGCGAAAGCCTCGAAGTTCGTCTCGTCATCGTCGTCCTCGAGCCGCTGCTCGTGGCGGAACGTCCAGGTCGCGCTCCCGTTCTCGTGGACGGTGATCTCGAAGGTGGTGCTGTCGAAGTCCTGTGAATCGTACTCCTCGACGGCGTGGGCCGTCGACGCGTGTTCGTTGCCCGCGGGCGCCTGCTGGCTCCCGCCGACCGCGCCAGCCATCGCTACGGGGAGACTGATCCCGGCGAGCACGACAACAATGACGAGGATCCCGACCCCGACGGGGATCGACCGACTCATTCGTCTCCTACTACGTGCCGGAGCTAAAAATGGTTGTGAATATTCGAGCGCCGCGCTTTTGCGCGCTCGGCTCCTCGAAGTCAGGTCGACACGCACAAGCCCCCCGACCCTGTACGGTCCGCCATGGTCACGAATCTCGCCCAGGGCGTCCAGGCGTTTACGAGCAACGTCTACCTCGTTCCCGGCGAGCGGACGGTACTGATCGATCCCGGCGCGAACTTCGACGTCGTCGACCGCCTCGAGTCGCGGGTCGACGACCTCGACGCGGTCGTGCTCACCCACACCCACCCCGACCACGTCGGCAACCTCGAGGACGTCACGTCGGCGTTCGACGTCGAGGTCTGGGGGTACGATCCGTCGATCGACGGCGTCGACCACGGGATCGCCGACGGTGAGACGGTGCAGCTTGGCGACCACGAGTACGTCGCCGTCCACACGCCGGGCCACAAGGACGACCACCTCTGTTTCTACTCGGCCGACGCGGGGATCCTCTTTGCGGGCGATCTCGTCTTCCAGAACGGTAGCTTCGGCCGTACCGACCTCGAGGAGGGTGACCGGGAGACGCTGATCGAGAGCATCGATCGCGTCCTCGAACGGATCTCCCCGGAGCTCGCGGAACTACATACGGGCCACGGGCCGAGCGTGACGACGAACCCCTACGATCACGTCGAGCTCTCCTCGCAGATGGCCCGTCAGGCCTAGACGCGGCCAGCGGCCTCGAGCAAGGCGTCGTAGGCGTCGGCGTAGGCCGCGGCGACCCGTTTCGAGTCCTCGCGTTCCTCGCTTTCAAGCGGCGGTAGCCGAACCCGCTCGAGGGGATCGAGGTAGTCGAGGACGCTCCCCACCCGTTTCTCGAGGCTTCCGTCTTTCGGGCTCGAACTGGCGACCTCGCAGGCCCGGCAGTACCGATCGCCGGGATAGATTCGGGCCCGACCCGGCTCGACGGCCGCGACTGCGGCGATCGACGCGGGGTCGATGGCGGGTAGCGGTCGGGCGATGTCGCCGTAGGATTCGACGACCGCGACGTCGGTCGCCTCGAGATCTGTCGCCAGTGCCTCGAACGCCGGCACGTACCGCTCGGCCGTGACGTCGTTGAGTTCTGCGACGGAGTCGACGGGGACGGCGTCCTCGAGGGGCAGCGCCGTGGCGACCCGATCGGGGACGTCGACGGTGGCGTTGCGAACGTACGTCGGCTCGCCGGGCGCCTCCGGGTCGTTGATCCTATCGACGACGAACTCCCGGTTGCTCTGGCCGAGCAGTCCCGTTCCGCCACCGGGACTGGGCCGCCACAGGCGGTGGACGGGGTTGAGCCGTTCCGGCGCGCGGCCGCGGGCCTCCGCGGTCGCGAGCCGCGTCGCGTCCTTGCCGTACAGTCGACCGTCGGCGAGCGCGCGTCGACAGTCGTCGTGGTCGAACCAGTAGTCGTTGCCGGCCCGGGGTTTGGCGCCGACCGCGCCGGTTCGCTCGAGCAGACCCGTCGAGAACGTCGTCTTGCCGGCGTCGACGCGATCCGACCCGACCACGAGGAGTATCATTCGTCTTTCAGTCCGTAGAACCCGGGCTCCTCTTCGTCTCGCGGCTCCGCGACCACGAGCTCGTCGGCGTTTACCATCACCCACGGGATCGCCCAGTCGAGCAGGATATCCTCGGTCTGGCGGTCGATGTCCGCGTCGGGCTCGAGCCCCTGGAGCAGGCGCGCGATCTCGTAGACGGTGTACATCTGATCGTCCTCGAGCAGCTCCGCGGGCGTGTAGAAGTCACAGGGCGGGAGCTGATCGAACTCGTCTTTCGGGACTGGCATGGGCGTTGCTATCGTCGCGGCGCCACAAGACCGCACCGATCTCTCCCGTCGTAGACGCCGCTTTCGACGGTCGGTCGCGGTAAAAAACGTCGGGATGAACCTAGTCGTCGCTTACTCGAAGTGGTCGAGGCACTTCTCGTACTCTTCTGCGGCCTTGTCCCAGTTGACGACGTCGAAGAAGCCGTCGATGAACTCGCCGCGGTCCGGGCCGTAGTCGTAGTAGTACGAGTGCTCCCAGACGTCACAGGCGAGGATGGGGTGGGCACCCCACAGCGCGTGAAGGTCGTGACGGTCGACCTTCAGGTTGCGCAGCTGCTTGGCGACGGGATCGTAGACGAGCAGTGCCCAGCCACCGGCGCCGCTCGCGGCGGCCTCGAATTCGCCCTTCCAGGCCTCGTAGGAGCCGAAGTCCTCCTCGATGCGGTCGGCGAGGTCGCCCTCGGGTTCGCCGCCGCCGTCGGGGGACATGTTCTCCCAGAACAGCGTGTGGAGATAGTGGCCACTGCCGTTGTGGGTGACGTTTTCCATCGCAGCGCCGGACGAGCTGAAGTCGCCGCTCTCGCGGTTCTCCTCGAGGGTCTTCTCGGCGCTGTTCAGGCCGTCGACGTACCCCTGGTGGTGCGTGTCGTGATGCCAGGTGACGACCTGTTCGGAGATCGCCGGCTCGAGTGCGTCGTAGTCGTACGGAAGTTCCGGAAGTTCGTGATCAGTCATAAGGACACCTCTATGATTCGTATCGATAGCTCGCCTGTTAAGCTTTGAGGATGGGAATGCTACCACCCAACAGGGGATCGGACCGGGAGACGTCCTCGCCCCCAGGTCTGACCACCCCGAGTTCGGCTCCGGCGATGACGGGACGTCGCGAGCTACAGCTCCTTGTGTTTCGCATGCTCGAGCCACTCCTCGAGTGAGGGCTGGCTCCAGTAGCGGACGGTGTCGCTGCGCGGATCGTGTTCGAGGAGACTGGTGTCGGCGAGCTTTGGGAGATGCGAGTGTTGAAGCTCGGCCCGGACGGCTCGCCGGTGTTGGGCGGCGTCGGTCTCGCCGTGGCCCGTCTCGTTCTCGAGCCGAACGATCCCGTCGGCCAGTTCGTCGACGCCGGCGACGCCATCGGTCCGTTCGGAGAGATAGTACAGCGCGTACCGCCGCCGTCGGCTCGAGAGCAAGTCGAAGATCAGATCGAGCGACGGCGGCGTCGCCGTCGAGACCGGCTTCGATCCCTGTCCTCGCTTACGCATTCACGAACCACCTACCGTGAGTTACCATTCGAAACCACCGGTCTCGACTACTACAGCCGATACATTAGATGTTCCGTCTATGTAAGACGGCAATATGGATAATTCAACGTCTGTGTTTCTATAGAAATAGCTCGGAACGACGACTCCGAGTCGTTACTCGTAGAGCCAGGCGGCGTCGTGCTGATCGTAGTCGATCAGTTCGTCCTCATCGAAGTGCAGCGAGATCTCGCGTTCGTTGGCTCCCTCGTCCTCGTGGTCGGCGGCGTGGACGACGTTCCGACCGAGGTCGAGCGCGTAGTCGCCCCGGATCGTTCCGGGCTCGGCCTCGAGCGGGTCGGTCTCGCCGATCATCTGGCGGACCTGACGCGTCGCGTCCTGGCCCTCCCAGACCATCGGGACGACCGGACCCGAGGTGATGAACTCGACGAGATCGTCGTAGAACGGCTTGTCCTCGTGCTCGCCGTAGTGTTCCTCGGCTCGCTCGCGGGGCATGTTCTCGATCTTGATGCCGACGAGCTTCAGCCCGCGGTCCTCGAGTCGTGAGACGACCTCGCCGACCAGGCCGCGCGCGAAGGCGTCGGGCTTGATCATCACGAAGGTCCGCTCGGCCTCACTCATCAAGCCTCACTCTCCTCGAGATCCTCGGTCTCGTCGCCCGCGGGTTCGTCTTCGGTCTCGTCCTCGGCGGCTTCGGTCTCGGCCTCGAGGTCCTCGTCCTCGGCGGCTTCGGCGACCTCGTCCTGATCGGCGTCCTCGCTGGCGGCAGTCTCGGCCTCGGCCGGCCCCTTGCCGGCGCGGCCGGCCTCGGTCCACTCGAGATCGCGAGGTTCGCGACCGAGCTTGTAGTTTTTCTCCGCCTTCGAGTCGACGAAGTGAAGCACGGTGCCGTCGTTCTGGACGTACATGATTCCCGTCCCGGGCTCGATCTCTTCGCCCGTGTAGTCACAGGTTCGTTTCTCGACCATTATTGTCCTCCGATGGAGTCCGCCTCGCGGGCGGTCTCGCGAAGCTGGAGTACGTCTCCTTCGCGGACCGGCCCGAGGCAGTTTCGGGTGATGATTCGACCCTGGTTTTCGCCCTCCTGGATGCGGCACTTGACCTGCATGGCTTCGCCGTGCATGCCGGTCTTGCCGACGACCTCGATGACCTCGGCGGGCGTGGATCCGCTTTCGTTCTCTTCAGCACTCATCTCAGGTCACCTCAGTCGAGATCCTCGACCTTGTTGGCGATCTCTTCGACGTCGTCGGACGCCTCGCCGGCGTCGACGATCGCAGCGGCGGCCGAGCCGACCTCGAGGCCGGCAGCGTGGCCGACGTCGTCCTGGGTCTCGACGAAAACGACGGAGATGCCCTTCTCGTTGGCGAGCTCGGGCAGGTGCATGACGATCTCCTCGGGGGAGACGTCCTCGGCGACGTAGACGAGTTCGGCGTTGCCGCGCTCGATCGCTTTGGTGGTTTCGTTGGTTCCTTTCTTTACTCGTCCGGTGTCTCGTGCGACCTCGAGGGCCTCGAGGGCGTCCTCGGCGAGGTCGGCTGGGATGTCCGTTGTAACGTAGACTGACATTGGTTGTTCACCTCTCCTACGCGTGGGCTCGCGCTCCCCTGCCATCCGGGCTGGGTCCCGGGCCGGCACAATGCCGGCGGAAGTCCTGTGAGGCTAGGAGCATCATCAACCCCGCGTAGGGTGTACTACCGGATAGCGGTGCCCACCTTAAAAGCGTGTCCAAACGCTCGAAGGGGTGGGATCGGTCCGCACGGCCGGTAGCGTCGGTTTCGGATCGAAACTCGTCGCGGGGCGCGACCGCGAGACCGTGGCCTCTTACCCGCGAGTCGACGACTCGAGGACATGATCGCGGACGACGCCGTCGTCGACCTCGCCCGGTCGCTCCGGGCGGAGGCCGCGCGGACGAACGAGCGACGGGCGCTGGTGCTCGCCGGCGACCGGGAGCAAGGGTACGACGCGCTCGAGGACGTCCTCGACGCGCTCGCGGTTCCGATCACCCGGACGACGCTGGTCGGCCCCGAGGATCGGCTCCGCTGTGAGCAGCTCCCACAGAGTCACGCGGGAGAGCTGCTGGGGACGACCCGGGACGTTGTCGTCCTCGACGCCCATGGAGAGCTCCGGCCCGACGCCCTGGGAAAGCTGGTCGGAACGGTCGACGGCGGCGGACTCCTGCTCTTGCTGACGCCGTCCCTCGAGGACTGGCCCGATCGGCGAGACGGGTTCGACGACTCTCTGGCAGTGCCGCCGTTCTCGCTGTCGGACGTCACCGGACGGTTCAGACGGCGGCTCGCCGAGACCCTTCGTGACCACCGCGGGATCGGCATCGTCGACCTCGAGGACGGCGTCGTCGACGACGGGCTGACCGAGCCCGCTCCGAGACGCGACGCCGAGGACGAAGCGCCCGACCCGCCACCGAGTCGTCGGTTTCCGACCGTGGCCTACGAGGCCTGTCTCACCGCCGATCAGGCCGACGCCGTCGCCGCGTTCGAGGCGCTGTTCGACGCTCCGGCGGCCGTCGTCCTCGAGGCCGACCGCGGCCGCGGCAAGTCGAGTGCGGCGGGGTTGGCAGCCGGGGCGTTCGCCGCCGAGGGCGAGGACGTGCTGGTGACCGCGCCCGCCGCGCGCAACGCGCGGGAGGCGTTCGACCGGGCGGGGGAGCTCTGTGAAACGCTTGATTGCGCCGACGTCGTTGAGCCGCGCCGTATCGAGACGACTACTGGCGGGCGCATGCGCTACCGAGAGCCGACGGCCGCGATCGAGCGGCTTGCGGACGCCGACGTCGTGATCGTCGACGAGGCCGCCGCGCTCCCGGTGTCGGTACTGCAGGATCTGCTCGCGGCCGAGCGGATCGCCTTCGCCACGACGGTCCACGGCTACGAGGGTGCGGGACGCGGGTTCTCGGTTCGGTTCCGTGATCGCCTCGCCGAGAGCGACCACGCGGTGACCGAACGGGTGCTGGCGGAGCCGATCCGCTACGCGGCGGGCGACCCTCTCGAGGTCTGGGCCTTCCGCGCCCTGTTACTCGACGCCCGCCCGCCCGTCACGCAGCTGGTCGCCGACGCCGACCCCGACTCCGTCGCGTACCGACGGCTCGAGCCCGAGGCCCTGCTCGCCGACGAGCACCTCCTGCGGGAAGCGTTCGGCCTGCTCGTGCTCGCACACTACCGCACCGAGCCCAGCGACCTCGCCCGGCTGCTCGACGCGCCGAACCTCGAGGCCCGTGCGCTCACACACGGGGGACGGATCGTCAGCGTCGCCCTGCTGGCCCACGAGGGGGACCTCCCTCCGGCACAGCGGGCGATGATGTACGAGGGCGGTCGCATCCGCGGGAACATGCTCCCCGACGTTCTCACGAGCCAGCTGCGGGACGAACGGGCGGGCGAACCCGCGGGAATCCGCGTGGTCCGCATCGCGACCCACCACGCCGTTCGCTCGCGAGGACTCGGCTCGCGACTGCTCGAGGAAATCCGCGAGGAGTACGGCGACGACGTCGACTGGCTCGGCACCGGGTTCGGCGCGACCCCCGGTCTCCTGGAGTTCTGGCGGGCGAACGGCTACTCGGCGGTCCACGTCTCGACGACCAGAAACGACGCCAGCGGCGAGTACTCCTCGCTCCTGCTCTCGCCGACGAGCGAGGACGGCCGAGAGCTGCACGACCGCCACGCCGCCCGGCTCGTGCGCCGGTTCGCCGCACTCTGTACGGACGTCCTCGACGACCTCGAGCCCGACGTCGCCCGCGCGGTCATGCGAAGCGTTCCCGACGACGCCGCCCCCGTCCTCGGGCTGACCGACCACGAGTGGCGGATCGTCGCCGGCGCCGCGTACGGGCCGGGGCTGTTCGACGTCGACCCCGGCCCCTTCCGCGAGCTGGTCGTCCGCTCCCTCGTCGAGCACCCCGAGGACGTCGCGCTGACCGACCGGGAGGAGCGCCTGCTCGTCGCGCGGGTCCTCCAGGGCCACGACTGGGAGGCCGTCGCCGACCGGTTCGGGTATCCCTCCACCGGCCAGTGCATGCGGGCGCTGGGCGACGCGCTCGTCCCGCTGGTCGACCGCTACGGGAGCGAGACGGCCCGCAAGGATCGGGAGCGGTTCACGGACGACTGACCCGGAACGTCCCGGCTAGGAGAGAACCCGCCGCAGGATCGCGTTCGGCACGAGATCGAAGATCCACGCGACGAGGCGCCACCGACGGGTGACGTAGACGTGCGTTCGCTCCCTGTGGATCGCCCGCGCGATCTGTTCGGCTGCGGTCTCCGGCGAACACTTCCAGAACGAGCCGTAGGCCAGCTCGGTGTCGACGAACCCCGGCTCGACGGTCGTCACGGTCACGTCCAGGTCGCGCCCGCGAGCCCGGGTACGCAACCCCTCGAGGTAGGTCGTGACGAACGCCTTCGAGGCGTTGTACGCCGGGACGCCGCCGTTGGCGAAGTGGGCCGCCACCGAGGAGATCCCGACGAGGTGGCCGTCGACGTTCCGGTCCTCGAAGCGGGTGACGGCCGCGGTCGCGATCGCCGCGAACCCGCGGACGTTGACGTCGATCGTCTTCCGCTCGCGGTCCCACTCCAGCTCGCGGTTCAGGGCTGCGGTGCCGGCGCTGACGATGACGAGCTCGACGGTCGGCATCGCGTCGGCGAGCGCGTCGAACCGCTCGCGGGCGTCCTCGGCGTCGGTAACGTCCATCGTCGCGACGTACGATCGGGTCGGAAGCTCCTCGCCGACCTCCCGCAGTCGGTCGGTGCGTCTGGCCGCCAGTCCCACCTCGTAGCCGTCGGCGGCGAGTTCGCGAGCCAACGCCGCGCCGATCCCCGAGGACGCGCCGACGACGATCGCACCGCGCGTTCGATCCATGGCGGTCGGTTTCTCGTCTCGCTCCTAACCGGTTCCGGAGGCGGTACGTCTTTGCCGCCGTCCCGCCTGGTATCGGCTATGGTCGACGTGGTCGCACTCCTGGCGATCGCTCTGCTCGTCGGCGGCGTCATCGGAACGGTCGTTCCTCTCGTTCCCGGCGGGCTGCTCTCGGTGTCGGGACTCCTGTTGTACTGGTGGAACTCCGGGTTCGCCGAACCCGGAACGGTATCGCTCGTCGTGTTGACGTCCCTCGGCGTGCTCACCCTGCTCGTCGAGTTCTTCGGCGGCTCGATCGCGGCTCGGGCCGGCGGGGCCTCCTGGGCCACGACCGGCGCCGCGGCCGTCGTCGGCATCGCGCTGATGATTCTCACCGGCCCGATCGGGCTGGTGGTCGGCCTGTTCGGTACCGTCTTCGTCCTCGAGTACGCTCGCGGCGGCGACGTCGACGGCAGCACCCGCTCGGCGTTTTACGCCACGGTCGGCGTGCTGGCCTCGACGGCGGTCCAGGTCCTGCTGACGCTGTCGATCCTGCTCGGGTTCCTCGTCGCCGTCTTCGTACTGTGAGCCCGACCCGACTATTGAGGTTCCTGGCACCGTAGATGGCGTATGCCCTGCGCCGAGGACGGCTGTGACCGCCCCGCCTGCGTCGAACTCCACATCCCATGGGACGAGAACAGACGCGTCTGTGCGGCCCACGCTCGCGTCCTCGGGCGTCAGGATGGGATCGTCGCGGATCCCGATCCCGACGGGGCCGACGAGCTGCTCGATGACGGGTAGCGACGAGCTACTCGAGGACGGATACCCGAGTGGATAACCGAAGAGATTTTACTAGTTATCAACTAATATGTCCGGTGTGTTTTAGATTTTCACTACCATCGTAGATTTGGTTTAAATCCGTTGGGACGCATAGGTGTGCGTATGGGGGACAACGACCACACCACCAGGCGAAGCGTACTCAAGCTTACCGGAGCCGTCGGCGCGACGGCGTTCATCGCCGGCTGTAACGGAGAGGAAGAAGACGACGATCCGGCCGAGGAGCCGGACGACGAGGACGAACCGGACGACGACGAGGACGTAGAGAACGGCGAGGTGATCGAACCGGGTACCACGATCGAGTTCGACGCCCAGACCGCGGGCTGGATCGGTATCGAACCCGAGGAGATCGCCGACGAAGAGAACCCGACGCTCGTACTCGAGGAGGGCGAGGAGTACGAGATCGGCTGGGAGGAAGGCGACGGTTCGGCGCACAACATCGAACTCGTCGACGAGGACGACGAGATCGTCGACGACTACGAGACCGACGAGGAGAGCGAGGGCGGCGAGGATCAGTTCATCGAGTTCGAGGCGACCGACGAGATCGCCGAGTACGTCTGTCGACCCCACGAAACGACGATGCGCGGCGAGATCGAGATCGAAGCGAACGGGAACGACGAAGACGACGAAGAAGAGGTCGACGATGACGAAGACGACGAGGAAGTCGATGACGAGGAAGAAGATGATGAGGAGGTCGACGACGAAGAAGTCGATGACGAAGAGGAGGATGACGATGAGATGGATGACGACGAGGAAGAAGCCGACGACGACAACGAAGACGATTAACCAACCCGACCCGGATCGGTCGGACCGAGAACCAGCGCGCCGGCCCGTTCGATCGGTCCCAACTGGGGTTGCTGACTGCTTCACGAGCGGCGGGTCTGCACTTCCTCCGACCGGTCAGGGGTGAGCGTAGTAGGCGACCGTTTCGTCGCCGTCCGTGCCGTCGATCCGGACGAAGCCGACGCGCTCGAACTGCACCAGCTCGTCGGTCGCGAGGTCGGCGACGCCGGGCTCGGCATGGCCGGTGACGTCGCCGTCCATCGTCCGCATCCGAACGGGAACGCTCCCCTCGGCGGGCACCCAGTGGACGACGTCGACCTCGCCCTCGCGGACGACGTCGATATCCTCGCCCGTGTACTGGAGCGTATCGCGGGTATACTGGAAACAGCCCAGCCCCTTGAGCCAGATCCGTTCCTCGCGCTGCGGGAGGTCCGCTGGCTCGAGCAGGACGGCGTCGCCGGCGGGGATCTCGCGGACGCCGCGGTCTTCGTGGTTGGGGTGTAGCGGCGGGTTCGCCTCATCGGGCGGACTCCCGCCCAGCGGGACCTCGATGCCATCTCGAACGAGGAACCGACGATCGGTGTCCTCGTCGATCAGGTCGCGGTTGTTGGCGTAGATCGAACTCATCGCGAGGTCGACGTCGCTGGTCGACGTGCCGAGCCCGACCATCGCGTCGACGATGGCTTCGCCACGGATCCCCCGCCGCCGAAGGCTCTTCAGCGTCGGGACGCGGGGATCGTCCCAGCCGTCGAGTCTCCCCTCGTCGATCAGCTCGGCGATCGTCGAGGTGCTCATCTTCACGTCGTAGGCGTCGATCTGGACGTGACCCCAGTGGACGACCTCGGGGTACTCCCAGCCGAAGTAGTCGTACAGAAAGCCCTGGCGCTTCGCCGAATCCTGCAGGTCGATCCCGCGGATGATGTGAGTGATGCCGATCACGTGGTCGTCGATCGCGGACTGGAAATCGAGCATCGGCCAACACCGGTACTCCGCGGCCTCCTCGCGGGGGTGTGGCGTGTCGATCATCCGGAACCCGACCCAGTCTCGCAGCGCCGGGTTCTTGTGCTCGATGTCGGTTTTCACCCGCAACACCATCTCGCCGCTGTCGTAGACGCCCGCGATCATGTCCTCGAACTCCTCGAGGACGGTCTCGACGTCCTTCTCGCGGTGGGGGCAGGCCTCGCCGCTGTTTTTCAGCTCGGAGAACTCCTCGCCCGAACACGAGCAGGTGTAGGCCCCGCCCATATCGATCAGCTTCCGAGCGTGGTCGTAGTAGATATCGAGGCGGTCGCTGGCTTTGAACGTCGCGTCGGGATCGAAGCCCAGATAGTCCAGATCCTCGAGGATCGCGTCGTAGGCCTCGAGATCTGGCCGTTTGGTCTCGGGGTCGGTGTCGTCGAAGCGAACGCAGAACCAGCCGTCGTAGCGGTCCTTGTAGGTGCCGATCACCGCGGGCATCCGCGCGTGACCGACGTGCCACGGCCCGTTGGGGTTCGGTGCACACCGCATCCGGACCTCGTCGTACTCCTCAGCGCGGGGGAGGTCGGGCAGGTCGTGGTCGTCGCCCTCGTCCTCGGCCTCGATTTCGGCGAGCTCCTCCGGGGCCAGCTCCTCGAGGCGCTCCCGCTTCTCGGCGTACTCGAGGTCGTTGACCCGTCCGACGACGCCGCCGACGACCCCCGGGATCTCGTCGCCGTGCTCGCGGAACTCGGGGTTGTCGCCCATCAGCGGCCCCATGATCGCGCCGACGTCGGCGTCGCTCTCGTGTTTCACCGCGTTCAACAGCGCGTGTTTCTCCGCCTCGCGTTCGACCCGTTCGCGCAAGTCGTCGTCCATTACCGTGGGGTATTCGCCGCCCGCTCAAAACCGCAGCGGTGTAGAGCTGATCGCGGTGTCGGCCAAGGATGGACTCTTCTCGACGAGGTCGTACTCGAGTTCGGCCCGCCCGTTCCGTTACAGCGGTTCGAGGAGAAAGCCCACGACTGAACTCGTGGAAGTCAGTCTTCGCTCCAGTTTTCAGTGAACGCGCGGAGTGTCTCGTCTGCGATCCCTGTCCGGGAGAAGAGCGTGGCAACGTCTCCCGGTCGAATGACCGTGTTCCCGTCGGGAGTGACCGCTTGGTCCCTGTCTTCGCGGTCGATCGAAACGACCAGCAAATCCTCCGTGATGAACCCCTCGCCGGTGGCTGCCTGCAGCGTTTTTCCGGCGATCGGAGCGTCGTCGGCGACGGGAATCTCGACCACGTCCGCGTCGTCGCTGAGATCCGCGATACCGGTAACCAGCGGCGTCCGATCCGGTTCGTCGGGACCGAATGGCGTGTAGGGCTGGATCCGTTCCCGGTGGAACAACCCCTCGTCGTCGATGTCTATCCCGAGCGCTGCCATTTCCTGTGCGATGCGTCTGATATCGCCGGTGTTCGATCCGACTACCGTCACGTGGAGGTTCTGTCCACCCGTCATTACCTCCCGGACACCGACGACGCCCGTAATGTCGAGTATCCGTTGTGCGAATCGTTTGCGATCGGTTGCCACTGCCGTACAGAGAAACAGATTGGTCAACCGTCCGTCGAGCTTCTCGTAGTCGATCTGCGCGTGGTATCCCTCGATAACGCCCGCCTCCTCGAGACGACGAATTCGGTTTCGGACCGTCGGCGGCGAAACGTCGACCTCTTCGGCGATGTCCGGTGCTGACGTGTGGCGAGCGTCCTCCGTCAATCGGTAGATGATCCGTTCGTCTATCTCATCGATTCGGATTCCCATGTATATATTACTCGATTGAATCGTAAATACAGTCGGGTCAAATTTGGCTTCTGATTAGGATCGGGGACTGTTTCGGTGAGATAGCCATCGGCATCTTCAGCCGCCTCCCGGAATCTCCCGTCCTCTACCGCTCTACCAAACACCGAACGGTTGAAAAGTAAAACTGATACTGATTATCGATGACAAAGAAATACGCAATATTATTTTTCTTCCGGAAACAACGTGACGTATGAGCAACGGAAACCGGGAGTTGCTGGCACGGGTCCTTCTGCCGGTCGCCAACGAGGAGGACGCTCGCGCCACGGCTCGCACGCTCGAACCGTACCGCCCGGAGCGGGTAACGGTGCTGCACGTGATCGAAAAGGGAGAGGGCGTTCCGGACAAAACGCCCGTCGAACAATCAGAGGGAGTGGCCGCCGAGTCGTTCGCGGCTGTCAGAGAGGTGTTTCCCGACGCCGACGAGCGGAAAGCGTATGGGCGAAATATCGTCGATCGCGTTCTCGAGGTCGCCGACGACGTCGACGCGAGCGCGATCGCCGTTCGTCCGCGTGGGGGGAATCGACTCACGATGCTTCTCACGGGAGATCGTGCGCTCAAGCTGATGACGCAGGCTGATCGGCCGGTCATCGCACTACCTCGACGGGACGACACATGAGCGGTGACGACGAGGAACTCGCCAAGGACCTTGGGCTCGTCTCGGCGATGACGATCGGGATCGGGACGATGATCGGCGCGGGTATCTTCGTGCTCCCGGGTGTCGCAGCCCAGGAAGCCGGACCGATCGTCGTCCTCTCGTTTATCATCGGCGGCATGATCGCGATGGTGAACGCGTTGTCGGTGTCGGAACTGGGAACGGCGATGCCGAAAGCCGGCGGTGCGTACTACTACGTCAACCGCGCGCTCGGTCCGGTGTTCGGCTCGATATCCGGGCTCGGCGACTGGCTGGGGCTCGCGTTCGCTTCTGCGTTCTACACGATCGGTTTCGGACAGTACTTGGGTGAACTGCTTGAGCTGCCGTCGGTGCTCTTTCTCAACAGCGTTCAGGTCGGCGCGATCGTCGCCGGTGTGCTCTTCGTCGGGATCAACTATATCGGCGCGAAAGAGACCGGGAGCATTCAGACGGTGATCGTGACGATTCTGCTCGGGATTCTCGGCATCTTCGCAATCGTCGGCTGGTTCTCCTTCGATTGGACGACCGTGACGGGATCGGGCGGATGGACGCCGTTAGGAACGGCCGAGATTCTGCCCGCTACCGGTCTCGTGTTCGTCTCGTTTCTGGGATACGCGAAGATCGCGACCGTCGGCGAGGAGATGAAAAACCCCGGCCGAAACCTGCCGATCGCCATCGTCGGGAGCGTCGCTATCGTCACCGTTCTGTACGGGATCCTCGTGACGATCATGATCGGGATCGTCCCGTGGCCGGACCTCGATCTCGAAGCCCCCGTCGCCCAGGCGGCTGAACTGTCGTTCCCTGGCGGCCTTGCCGGTATTGCCGCGACGGTCATGACGCTTGGTGCACTGCTGGCGACGGCGTCGTCGGCGAACGCCTCGATTCTGGCGTCGGCCCGCATCAACTTCGCGATGGGGCGTGACAAGATCGTCACCGGCTGGCTCAACGAGATCCATCCCCGTTTTGCGACGCCGTACCGATCCATCGCCGTTACCGGCGTCTTGATCGTCGGCTTCGTCGTCCTGCTGGGGAGGGATATCGAGATCCTCGCGGAGGCCGCGAGCGTACTCCATCTCATCGTGTACGCGCTGCTGAACGCCGCGCTGATCGTCTTCCGCGAGACCGACCACCCCGGCTACGATCCCGACTTCCGAGTGCCGCTGTATCCGATCCTCCCGATTCTCGGGATCGTCCTCTCGCTGGGGCTCATTTACTTCATGAACCCGGGTGCACAGGCGCTCGCCGTGCTGTTCGTCGTCGTTGCCGTCGTGTGGTACGCTCTCTACGCACGACAGAAGACGCCGATCGAGGGTGCTCTGGGCAAGTACGTTCGCGAGCGATCCGACGAGATGCCCGACATTGCCGTCTCCGCTGCGGAAGCAGCTTCTCCCGACACGACGGCGTACAACGTCATGGTTCCCATCTCGAACCCCCGGACGGAGACCGAACTGATCGCCCTCGGGAGCACGATGGCGAAACAGAACGACGGCGTCGTTCACGCAGTTCACGTTGTCCAGGTTCCCGACCAGACCTCGCTCGAGCACGTCTCGGATCAGCTAGATCGGATCGATCCGAACTCGGAGCAACTGATGGCGAGCGCTCGAGAGACGGCCGAAGAATACGGCGCAGAGATCGAAACCCACACCGTCGTCTCTCACCGCTCCTTCGAGGAGATTTTCGACGCTGCCGACCGTCTGAACGCCGACAACGTAATCCTCGGCTGGGGTCCAGACCGGTCGTGGTCCAGCGGCCGAACCGGCGGTGCGTTGGACGAGTTGACGATGAACCTCCCCTGTGATTTCCTCGTCTTCAAGGATCGGGGCTTCGATCCCTCGCGCATCCTCCTTCCGACTGCCGGCGGTCCCGACTCGGACCTGAGCGCGGAAGTCGCCAAGGCGTTTCGCGACGTTCACGGGTCCGAAATATCCGTGCTTCACGTCGTCGACGAACAGACTCAGCGGGCGAAAGGGATGAGCTTCCTCGGTGAGTGGGCCGACGATCACGGCCTCGGCGACGCGAACCTGCTCGTCGGAACCGACGGCGATGTACAGGGGAATATCGCCGACGCGGCTGACGATCACACGCTCGTCCTGATCGGTGCAACCGGGCGCGGACTGCTCTCGCGGCTGCTCGGTGACTCGCTCGTTTTCGAGGTCGTCGACGAACTCGAATGTTCCGTGTTGCTGTCGGAGCGTCCCAGAAAGCGCTCCCTCCGTGAACGCCTGGTCGGCCGTACCGAGACCGACCGGGCCGACGAGCAGGTCGAACCTCCGGAACAGTAGCCGCCAGCGTCCGGGCGAATCGAACGGAGCGTTCCGTCGATTCATCGCCTCTCGGGTGACGATTCGATCCAAAATTCCACCCGGAGCGTGGTCGGTAGCCGCGTTCGATCAGGGAGTCCGTAACGGCAATCAGCATCCGTTCAAAACCGCAGCGGCGTCGGCTTACGGCCTCGTCAGGCCGGGGCGGGCGGCTGTTTCGCCGTGTCGATCCAGAACTGCTCGATCGCCTCCGCCATCGATGCGAACTCCGGCATCGCGTCGGGCTTCGTAAGGTAGGCGTTCGCGTCGGCAGCGTAGCTCTCGGCGATGTCCTCCTCGGCGGCCGAACTCGAGAGCACGAGTACCGGTGGTGGGTAGTCGAGTTCCTCCTCGAGCACCTCGAGGACGTCGAACCCGTCCTTCCGGGGGAGGTTCAGATCGAGCAACACCAGGTCCGGACAGGGGGTCGCGTCCTCGGGCTGTCGGAAGTATCTCGCCGCTTCCTCGCCGTCACGGAGGATCCGAAACGAGATCTCGCTGTCGGTCGCACGGAACGCTTCCTGCGTGAGGCGGACGTCGCCCGGATTGTCCTCGATCAGGAGCACGTCGACCGGTTCGTCGGGCGTGTAGTCGTTCATACACCCTGTTCGGGACTGCGGTGCCTAAGCGCGGTCCCTACACAATTGGTACTCGATCCCCCTCGAGAACGGGGAGTTTCAGGGGCCAACACGGCCTGTTCTTTCTCGCCGTTCGGGACCGATTTTCCGAGTGAGTGGTCGGAGGGATCATTTATGTATCTCTACCTGGTTCATCTACTATGGGTGGACCGAAGCATGTGGGAGAAATACTTTTAGCCGAGGACAACCCGGGGGACGTCCGACTCACGAAGGAGATGTTCGAGAACGCGGGGGTGGACGGGACCTACCACGTCGTCGGCGACGGCGTCGAGGCGCTCGATTTCCTCTACCGACGGGGCGGGTACGAGAACGCACCCAGACCGGACCTGATCCTGCTCGACTGGCACTTTCCGAAAAAGAGCGGCGCGGAGGTGCTGGCCGAGATCAAATCGGACGCCGAACTCCGGGACGTCCCGGTGGCCGTGTTGACCGGAACAGAGCCGGAACTCGAGAAGATCCGTTCGGAATCGCCAGCGGCGGATGCCTACGTCCTGAAACCGCCCGAACCGGCGGAGTGTTGTCGGCTCGTCGACGGGCTCTGTCCGGACTGAGGCGGGGCGCCGGTTCCGACCCGAAACCGATCACGATCGAGCGGTCAGTAGCCGCGCTCGATCAGGTAGTCACCGATGTCACACAGCAACTCGCGGGCCTCGTTGTCCGGAAGTACCTCGAGTCGATCCTTGCCCTGCTCAACGAGCTCGCGGGCGCGGTCGTTGGCGTACTCGATCGAGCCGACGCGCTCGAGTTCTGCGACGGCGTCGTCGATCTCGCTTTCGGTGACGCGTTCGACGTCCTCGGTGTCGACCAGGTCCTCGAGTTCGATCCCCTGATCGCGGGCGTGGACGGTGATCAGCGTCTGTTTCTCCTCGACGAGGTCGCTTCCCCGCTGCTTGCCCAGTTCCTCGCTTGGCACGGTCAGATCGAGGACGTCGTCGTGGATCTGGAAGGCACGCCCGATGTCGAGACCGTAGCCGTACAGCGCGTCGATGGTCTCCTGGTCCGCCCCCTGCAAGATCGCCGGAAGACACGCCGACGCGGCGTAGAGGACGGCGGTCTTCTGTTCGACCATGTCGAGATACTCCTCGGGGGAGACGTCCTCGCGTTGCTCGAAGTCGACGTCGAGCGCCTGTCCCTCGCAGATCTTCGTGCAGGTCGTCGCCAGCACGTCGAGGGCGTCGACCGCTCGGTCGGACGTCGTACCGGTCTCGAGCATGATCTCGAAGGCCTTCGAGTAGAGCGTGTCGCCGGCTAGAATGGCCGTCTCGAGGTCGTACTCGCGGTGGACGGCCGGAACCCCCCGTCGAAGGTCGTCGTCGTCCATGATGTCGTCGTGGATCAGCGTGAACGACTGAATGACCTCGACGCTGACGGCAGCGGCCATCGCGTCGATCGTCTCCGGCGTCTGGTCGGCCCCGTCGTCCGCGGCCGGTGAGTTCGAGCGTCCGTCGAGGGTGGGAAACTCCCGGTAGTCCGTCGACAGCGGCTCGACGTCGGCGAGTGCTTCCGCGGTTGTCAGCAACACCGTCGGTCGGAGCCGCTTGCCGCCTGCGTCCAGCAGGTACCGCGAGGCCTCGTAAAGCCGTTCTGGCCGCTGGATCGGAAGCGCTTCGGGGATCGCCTCGTTGACCAGCTTGCGGCGCTGGTTGACGGCCTCGAGCACCGCTTCCTCGCGTGCCTCGGGAGTCGTCATATCAGTCGACAAGCTGGATGAGGTTCCCGTTGCGCGTCACGTGCAGGTCTCGTCCCATCTGGTACCCCTCGCTCTCGCAGAGGTTAACGTAGCTGGAGAACCCGCTCAGATCCTGATGGGCCGGGATGATGTGCTGGGGCTGGAGGGCATCCAGCATCTCGTAGTGGCCCTCCTGATTGAGGTGCCCCGAGACGTGGATGTCGTCGTAGACACGAGCGCCCTGCATGCCCAGCAGCTTCTCGGCCTGGTAACGCTGGCCCTCGTTGGTCGGCTCCGGGATGACCCGTGCCGAGAAGACAACCTTGTCGCCGTCGTCCAGCTCGTAGGGGGTCTCGCCGCGAGCCATCCGGGTAAGCATCGCACGGGGCTCACCCTGGTGGCCGGTGACGACCGGCAGGAAGTTCTCCTTGCCCTCGTTCATGATCCGCTTGAACGTGCGGTCGACGGACTTGCGGTGGCCGAACATCCCCAGATCGTCGGGGAAGTCGACGAAGTCGAGTCGCTCGGCGGTGCCGGAGTACTTCTCCATCGAGCGCCCGAGCAGGACCGGCTGCCGACCGATATCCTTCGCGAACTCGACGAGGCTCGTCACCCGCGAGATGTGACTCGAGAACGTCGTCGCGACGATCCCGCCGTCGTAGTCCTCCATACTGTAGAGGACGTCCCGGAGGTGTTCGCGGGCGACGTTCTCGCTGGGGGTACGGCCCTTCTTGCTCGCGTTGGTACAGTCCTCGATGTAACACAGCACGCCGTTGCCCTCGCGGCCGATCTCGCGGAACCGCTCCATGTCGATCGGGTCGCCGATGACCGGCGTGTGATCCATCCGCTTGTCGAGCCCGTAGACGACCGCACCCTCGGGGGTGTGGAGCACGGGGTTGATCGCGTCGATGATCGAGTGGGTGACGTTGACGAATTCGAGATCGACCTTGCCGGAGTCGCCGATCGACATCGTCTCGCCGGCCTCCATCTTCACGAGGTCGTTCTCGACGCCGAACTTCTGTTCGCCCTCGATCTGCTGTTTGACCAGTTCGATCGTAAACGGTGTGGCAACGATCGGTGCGTCGTACCGGTGGGCCAGCTTCGAGATGGCACCGATGTGGTCGAGGTGACCGTGGGTCGGGACGATCGCCTGGACGTCGCCCTCGAGGTCGCTCATGATCCGATCGTCCGGAATCGCGCCCATGTCGATCAGATCGAGACTGTGCATCCGCTCGGTTTCGACGTTGTCGTGGATCAGAACCTGCGAGAGGTTCAGCCCCATGTCGAAGATGACGACGTCGTCGCCGGCGCGAACGGCAGTCATCTGCCGTCCGACTTCCTCGTAACCGCCAATCGTTGCAATTTCGATTTCCATAGTTGCTAGCACTGAAAGCCGCGTGTGGACTCTCACTGAAACGGTCCGCGGACTCCCGGTTATGCGGCCCCGGCGTCTTACAGCGCGTCGGCCATCCCGCTATGCGCTCGCGGCGGTGTACCCCGCCAACCGGACCACAGGAACGCTGTGGGCCGCGAACGCACTTGCCCGCGGGTACGTTGGCCCTACCTACACGCTCGGGTGTTAAAAACGCAGTGGGTTGGGTCCCGGCGAGCGCGCCGAGCCGCCGATCGGATCTCGAACCGCCCGATCGTTTGCTTTCGACTGCGGGTGATTGATGCGTATCGAACGTGGTGGCGGTGGCTGCGCAATCGGTTCCGAAACACCAACGTTTCTTATCGCTCGCGGAAAACCACCGTCCGATGACGAAGGATCTCGAGCGCGACCTGGGGCTGTTTGCCGTAATCGCGATCAGCATGGGCGCGATGATCGGCAGCGGAATCTTCATCCTGCCCGGGATCGCGATGGCCGAAGCTGGCCCCGCCGTGATTCTCGCGTTCGTGATCGCGGCGATCCTGGTCGTTCCCGCCGCGCTCAGCATCGCCGAACTGGGGACGGCGATGCCGGAAGCTGGTGGGGACTACGTCTTCATCGAGCGGGGGATGGGTCCCGCGATGGGGACGATCGCCGGGCTCGGGACCTGGCTCATGCTGATGTTGAAGGGCGCGCTCGCGCTCGTCGGCGGCATGTTCTACCTTGAGGCCGTGATGGCGCTGCCGAGCGTCGAGGCGGTGGCGGTGACGTTCGCAGTCGTTCTCATCGCTATCAACCTGATCGGGGTCAAACAGACCGGCGGACTGCAACTGATCATGGTCGTCGTCATGCTGGTGATTCTCTCGGTGTTCGTCGCCGGATCGATTATCCGGGTCGACGGCGCGAACTACGATCCGTTCTTCACCGAGGGAATGGGCGGCGTGTTCACCGCGACCGCGACCGTGCTCGTCTCCTACGCCGGCGTCACGAAGGTCGCGGCCGTCGCCGAGGAGATCGAGGACCCGGGCCGAAACCTCCCGCTTGGACTCCTCGTCTCGCTGGTCGCGACCTCGATCCTCTATGCCCTGTTAGTGTTCGTCCTCGTCGGCGTCATCGAGGGCGAAGCGCTGGCCGGGGAGGAGGCGCCGATGGCCGAAGCGGTCGACCTGCTGTTTGGCGAACTGTTTCTGTACGCGATCGTCCTCGCCGCACTGCTGGCCCTGATAAGTACCGCCAACGCGGGCATCCTGACGGCCTCACGGTACCCGCTCGCGTTGAGTCGCGACGATCTCTTTCTGGACGTCTTCGAGTATATCCACCCGCGGTTCGCGACCCCGGTCGTCGCGATCCTCTCTACCGGCGGGATCATGGTTCTCGCGATCCTCACGCTCGACGTCGAACAGATCGCCAAATCCGCCGGCGCCTTCCAGATCCTCGTCTACATCCTGGTCTGTGGCGCCCTCATCGCCTTTCGCGAACGCGATCTGGAGTGGTACGACCCCGAGTTCTCCACGCCCGGCTACCCGTGGGTCCAGCTGTTCGGCATCGCTTCCGGCGTGTTCATCATCTCGCGAATGGAGTTGCTCCCGATCGTCGGCTCGATCGCGATCGTCATCGGCGGGTTCGTCTGGTACAGGCTGTACGCCAAGGAGCGCGTCGAGCGCGAGGGCGTCGCGAAAGGCCTCGCACGCCGGGAAGCCGGACGACAGTTCGTCCGCGACACGGAGGCCCAGTTCGAACGATCCGACCAGTACGAAGTCCTCATCCCGATCCGGCGGGACGTCACCCGCGAGCAAGAGGACGCCCTGATCCAGATGGCGGCACCGATCGTTCGCCGCCGTGGCGGGCGGATCCGCGTCGTCCGGTTCGACGAGGTACCCGACCAGGTTCCCCTCGACACCGCCGCCGACGAGCTCACCTCCGAGGACGTCGAGTTCGAGACCCGGACCGACCACCTGGTTCGGTATCTCGAGGTGCCCGTCGAGGTCGGCGAGATCGTCAGCCACGACAGCCGCCACGCGGTCGTCAACTTCGCGGAGCGGACCGGGGCGGACCTCGTGTTGGCTCGCCAGCGGCCGACGAGCCGGCTCGAGACCCTGTTCGGCCGGGACGCCGACTGGATCATGGAACACGCCCCCTGCGACGTCGTCTTCGTCCAGCACGAGCAACGCGGCGAGATCGACGAGATCGCGGTCGTCACCGACCGCAGTCCGTTCAACGACCCGCTCAAGGTCGAGCTCGCGGACGCGATAGCCGACACGCTGGGGGCGTCGGTCAGGTTCCTCTTTCCGGTCTCGGCGGACGCACCGGAGGAACTGCTCGAGACGATCGAGGCGTACCACGACGATCTCGACGATCTCTGTACCGTCCCCGTCGAGTCGACGATCGTCCGCACCGACGACGAGGTTGAGGGGCTCTCCGAAGCGCTCGCAGCGGCCGATCTGGTGATGCTGAGTACTGTCACCCACCGTCGGCTACCGGACCTGTTCGTCGAACGGCGGTCGGATCGACTCGCCGCCGCGATCGAACAGCCCGTACTGTTGGTCCACTCGAAGAAGACACGCCGGGGATCGTTCCTGCGACCGATTCTGAACCGGGTGCTGTTCGACTGACAGCCCCAGCTCCGCCTGGGCCGAAGCTCGTGTTAGCTGTAATGGAGGGCGCTAAGCCCCCTTCCTCAACGCCGAGCAACGTGAGGGCGTAGGGAGGGGATACAGCGCCCGCCAGTCCGGCCAACACGTTTAACAGCTGTCACCTCGTGCCACGAATGTACGTCGCATGGACTTCAGCCCGCGCTTCCGCCTCTACCCGACCACGCCACAACGAGAGGCGTTGGGCTGGCAACTCGACACCGTGCGACAAGTATACAATGACGGCCTCAAACGATACAACGACCTTCCACCAGCGGAAGAAGACGACCGCACCGTGAAACAACGCGTGCGACACGTCCGCGACCAACTCCCGGTATTGAAAAACTGGTGGGAAGAGTTGAACCTCGTCTGGTCCACCGTGTTGCAAGAAGCCGTCGAACGCATCCAGACAAACATCACCAACCTCGGCAAATTGAAAGCCGCGGGGTACGATGTCGGCTCGCTGAACTGGAAATCTCCGCGAGAGTATCAATCGTTTACGTACCGCCAGTCCGGCTTCGAACTCGACAAGAAGAGTGGCCGCTCTGGCCGTGGACGATTGATCTTAAAGAAAGTCAACGGGGAGACGTTGGAAATCCCGATCCGCTTACACCGTGACATCGACCCCGACAACATCAAAAATGTCACGGTAAAACGCGAATCCTCGGGCGCATGGTACGCCTCGTTCGACATCGAAGCAGAAACGCCCGAGAAACCCGATGTCGAAGACATCGATCCTGAGGACACCGTGGGTCTCGACCTTGGGATTGTGAACTTCGTGTTCGACTCGGACGGACGTGCCATCAACCGCCTTGATCTCTCAGACGCCCGCGAACGACTCGAACGCGAACAACGTCCGTTGTCGCGGAAACACTACGAGTCACGGAACTGGGAGAAACAACGCGAGGCAGTCGCCGCGGTTCACGAGTCGATACGCGACAAGAAACGCGACTACCACCACAAACTCGCACACTTCTACACGACGCAGTACGACGCCGTGTTCGTCGAAGACTTCACCATCCGCGAGTTGTTCGAAGGCCCTGACAACGCGCGGAACAAGGTGGAAGTGGGCTGGGGCAACTTCAAGCAAATTCTCGACTCTCACGGTGAGAAACACGCGTGCCACGTGATGGAAGTCCCCGCGTACAACACGACAACGGAGTGCTACTCGTGCGGTGTCGAGGTGGAGAAGGAATTGTGGGTGCGTGAGCACGCGTGTCCCTCGTGTGGATTCGAAACGGATCGGGATTACAATGCGGCGTTGAACGTGAAACGCCGCGGTTTACGCTTCGATCTCTACGTCCTCGAACCGTTCGGGCTCGAGCGGGCGGGCCTCGCTCCTGTAGGTCGCGTAAACCGAGTCCGCCCACTCACGGGCCGCCGGGGCGTCCGTGTCGACTAACACGGTCACGCCCCCGCTGTCGGAATCGTAGCCGCTGACGACGACCCGGTCGTCGAGCCGGCTGATCCCGTAGGGCGGGAGCTCGTCGTGGACCATCGCGGTCAGGTTCCCGCTCTCGAGGAGCCTGGCACAGCGCTCGGGATAGGTCGAGAGCATGTACGCGGCGACGTCGGGCGAGTCGATCAGCTCCGCGTCCATCCCGTCGAGGACGCGTCGACCGAACACGTCCGTACAGGGATCGTAGAGCCCGACGTCGAACCCGACGAACCGGAACCGGTCGGCCTCGAGAAGCAGCGACCGGAACCGGTTCACCGGGCGGTACGGGGCGTCGTGTTCGGCGACGGTAACGGTCGTCGTTCCGGGCCGCTCGAGGGCCAGCTCGAGGGCTGCCTCCGGAAGCTCCTCCCAGACGCCCCGTAACGTTCGCTCGGTTTCGATCAGCACGAGCAGCGTCTCCATCCCGCTCGCGACGGCCGCTCCGAGCGCGGTCGCCTCGTACTGGTGCCCGTCGCGGCGAACCCAGCTGCGCTGCTCGAAGGCCCTGAGTGTTCGCCGAATCGTCGACGGCGACGCCCCCGTCAGCTCGCGGAGTTCGGCCCGGGTCCGCGGGCGAGCCGCCATCGCGACCAGCGCCGGAACGCGGTGTTCCGACCGGGAGAGGTAGGCAACGTCGTCGATCGCGGACTCCCGCGGCGTCGCTGGTGTGCCATTGATTGACATAGTACGAGTACAGCCCATCCCACGATAATCATTTTCTCACTGACAGGCGACCGTTCGACGCCGCCGAACGTTGCCTGCTACTCGATCGTCGTTCCCGCCGTCTCGCCCGCGAGAAAGTCCTCGAGCGCCGCGAGTCCGAATATCGAGGCGTTGGCCTCGAGCTCGAGCAACGCCCGTACCTTCGCGGCCATCCCTCCGGTGACGTCCGTCGACTCGCTTTCGCCCAGGACGTCCGCGACGGTCTCGTAGGAGTCGATCCGCTCGACGACCCGGTCGTCGGCGTCGAGGACGCCCGGGACGGTCGAGCAGAGCCCGACCCGGTCGGCCCCGAGGGTCCGCGCCAGTTCGGCGACGAGTTCGTCGCCGCTGACGATCGTCGCGCCGGTGCCCGCGTGGGCGATCACGTCGCCGTGGAGGACGGGGACGAACCCCTCCTCGAGCAGCGTCGCGATCTGTCCCGTCGGCAGGTGGAGCTCGCCGTCGGCGTCGCGATGGCCCGCCGAGAAGGGATGTACCGGAACCGCGGGGACGTCCCGTTCGAGCAGCCGCGAGCGAACGAACGCGTTCAGCGTCGTCATCGCGCCGTGGATCTCCTGGACCGCCGTCGGGTCGCGGGTCCCTGCGGTCGTGCTGACGCCGTGCTCGCTGGCGTTGTGGTGGCCGAAGCTCCCCCCGCCGTGGACGACGACGAGTCCCTCGGCGAGCGACCCCTCGGGATCCGCGAGCGCCTCGGCGACGGCGTCGGCCGCCCGGTCGAGCGCCTCGCCGTCGAGGGTCTCGGCGCGGTCCTTGTCGGTGATCACGCTGCCACCGAGTTTCAGGACGATCATTCGAGGCGCTTCACCCCCTCGTCGGCGAGTTCGGCGCGAAACGTCTCCTCGCAGCCGGGCGTATACGAGAGGGCGGTCTCGGTCTCGTCGGTGGGATCGAGCGCGACGATACACCCCCCGCCGCCGGCTCCGGTCAGCTTCGCGCCGTAGGCGCCGGCGTTGCGGGCCGCCCAGACCATCGAGTCCAGCGAGCGCGAGGACACCCCCAGCGCCGACAGCAGGCCGTGGTTGAAGTTCATCAGTCGACCGAGCTCCTCGAGGTCGCCCGCCTCGAGGACGTCCTCGCCGTTGCGGACGACGTCACCGATCGCCCCGACGGTGTCCGCAGCGAAGGGGTACTCCTCGCGGAGCCGCCGGACGCCCGCGACGAGCTCGCCCGTATCGCCCGCGCCGCCGTCGAACCCGATCACGAGCGGGAGATCGGGTGCCTCGATCGAGCCACAGTCCTCGCCCTCGACGCGGACCGCCCCGCCCGTCGCCGAGCAGAAGGTGTCCGCGCGGGAGGCCTGACCGTCCTGGACCTCGTACTCCGTCCGGAAGGCGCGGTCGGCGATCTCGGTCGGCTCGAGGGTGACGCCGAGCTCCCGGGTCGCGGCGTCGATGGCAGCGACGACGACCGCCGCGGAGGAGCCCAGTCCCGCGCCGAGCGGGATGTCGCTCTCGATCGTGACGTCGAAGCCGACCTCCTCCTCGCCGGTGACCTCCCGCACCTGTTCGATCGCGCCGTCGACGTACCCCATCGCCGCCGAGACGAGCGACTCGGCGACGTCGACGTCGGGCTGTCCGTCCGCGCCGCCGCCGTACTCGACGGTAAAGCCGTCCAAGCTGAGATCCTCGGCATGAACGCGGAGCTTCCCGTCCTCGCGCCGCTGTACGCCGACGCGAGCCCGCCGTTCGATCGCACACGGCACCGCGGGCTCGCCGTAGACGACCGCATGCTCCCCGAAGAGATAGACCTTGCCGGGGGCGCTCGAGCGTGTCATACCCGGCCGTTCGAACGACGGCGGTTAATAGTTGACTGTGTCCGGATGCGACACTCGTCCAGCCGATCGAACTACAGCACGAGAACCGAAACGAGCCGGTAGACGATACCGATCGCGAACATCGCGATCAGGCCGATCGTCGACAGGACGACGGGAAGGGGCATCTTCCGTTCCTCGAACCCGAAGATATGCTCGAGCATACCGTTCAGTTCAGGCGGACGGCTCCTAATACTATCGTTCCGAAACGGCGACCGTCGAGAAAAGCGAACGGTTCCCGATCAGACCATGCTCTCGAAGTCCTCGAGCGCGTAGGACGGCTCGGCGCCGCGGCGGTCGAGAACTTCGTTGGCGAGCAGCCAGTAGACCACGGAAAGGGCCTTGCGACCCTTGTTGTTGGTCGGGACGACCAGGTCGACGTTGCTGACCTGGTTGTTCGAGTCACACATCGCGATGACCGGGATCCCCACGGTGATCGCCTCCTTGACGGCCTGGGCGTCGCCGATCGGGTCCGTGACGACGACGACGTCGGGTTCGATGTAGCCGTCGTACTTGGGGTTGGTCAGCGTGCCGGGGATGAAGCGACCGGTGCGGGCGCGGGCGCCCACGGCCTCGGCGAACTTCTCGGCCGGGAACCGACCGTACTGGCGGCTCGAGGTGACCAGGATCTGCTCTGGGTCGTAGTTCGAGAGGAAGTCCGCGGCCGTGCGGATACGGCCGTCGGTCTTCGAGACGTCCAGCACGTAGAGCCCGTCGGTTCGGACGCGGTGGATGAACCGCTCCATGTCCTTGGTCTTCTGCTGGGTCCCGATGTGGACACCGGCGCCCAGGTAGTCCTCGACGGGGATCAGCAGGTCGGCCTCCTCGTCGCTCATGACGTCGTCGTCGAGCGAGGGACCCGCGTCCTCTTCTTCGGCCTCGGCCTCCTCGGCGTCGGCGGACTGTTCGGCTGCTGGCTCGACGTCCTCGTCGAGGTCGGCGGCGGGGCCGGGCCCTTCGGCCGGCTCCTCGTCGATCTCCTCGTCGGCGGCGTCGAGCCCTTCTTGGGTTGCGTTGTCGTCTGTCATGTCGCGTCGTCTGCGATTCTGATGAGCTCGTTGAGCTTCGCGGTTCGCTCGCCGCCGACGGCGCCCGTCTTGATAAACGGCGCGTCGGTCGCAACGGCGAGGTGTGTAATCGTCGCGTCCTCGGTCTCGCCCGACCGATGGGAGACGACCGAGTCGTAGCCGTGCTCGGTCGCGAGTTCGATCGCGTCGAAGGCGTCAGTTAGCGTCCCGATCTGGTTTGGCTTGATCAGGATGCTGTTTGCCGCGTCGCGATCGATACCCTCCTGCAGTCGGTCGGTGTTGGTGACGAACAGGTCGTCGCCACAGACCAGCGTCCGGTCGCCGACCTCGTCGGTGAGTTCGGCGAAGGCGTCGTAGTCGGTCTCGTCGAGGGGGTCCTCGACGTAGACGAGATCGTACTCCTCGACCAGCTCGGCGACGTACTCGATCTGTTCGTCGGTGTCGCGGCTGACGCCGGCCGACTCGTACTCGTAGCTGTCCGACTCGTCGTCGTACATCTCCGCGGCCGCGACGTCGAGTCCGAAGCGGATCTCGAAGCCGACCTCGTCTTCGACCGTCGAGACGGCCTCGTCGACGATCTCGAAGGCCTCCTCGTCGTCGATCGAGGGCGCCCACGCGCCCTCGTCGCCTTTCCCGGAGGGAACGTCGCGCTCCTCGAGCAGGTCGGCGACCGCGGCGTGGACGGCCGCGTTTGCGAAGACGGCGTCCGCAACGCTCGGCGCGCCGACGGGCGCGGCGAGGAACTCCTGGATATCGGTCGCGTCGGCGGCGTGTTCGCCCCCGCCCACGACGTTGCCAAGCGGGATCGGGAAGTTCTGCCCGCGGAAGGTGCCACCGAGGTGCTGGAACAGCGGCGCGCCCAGCACGTCGGCACCAGCCTTCGCGGCGGCCATCGAGATCGCGACCGCGCTGTTGGCGCCGATCTTCGAGAAGTCGTCGGTGCCGTCGGCGGCCCGCAGCGCCGCGTCGATCTCGCGCTGGTTGCCCGCGTAGGTCTCGCCGACGAGCCGCGGCACGGCGTGTTCGCGGGCCGCGGCGATCGCCTCGCTTGCGGGCAGCTCGATCGCCTCGTACTCGCCGGTGCTCGCGCCGCTCGGTGCCGCGGCGCGGCCGAAGCCGCCGCTCTCGGTGAGGACGTCGGCCTCGACCGTCGGGTTGCCCCGCGAATCGAGGACCCGGCGGAGCCGGATGTCGGTAACCAGCGTCACTGTTTGGCACCCCGTCGGACCGTAAACGGCAGGGCGCCGGCGTCGTACTCCTCGGCGGCGATCAGGATCGGCTCGCTCTGGTCGGTCTCGACCAGCACCGGCGCGCCGTAGGAGATCTGCAGCGCTCGTGCGCCCAGGATGCGTGCCTTCTCGTATCGGTTGTGGCGTTCCTGTTGCATGATTACTGGTAGGGTGAGACTACGTCGACGAGGTCAGTGTGACTGACGAGCATCCGCCGACAGCAGTAGCGGTCGACGCCCAGCTCGTCGAGGACCTCTTGGGGGTCCTCGTCGCCCTGGTTCGCTCGCTCGTCGAACTCCTCCCAGTGCTCGCCGACGACGTTGCCACAGGTGAAACACCGGACCGGTACCATCATACCTGAATCACCTCAGCGGTAGGACTTCTGGTAGCGAGCCCGAGCGCCCGGGCCGCCCCACTTCTTCGGTTCGGACTGGCGAACGTCGTTGACCAGTAGCGAGCGGTCGAACTCCATGTAGGCGTCGCGGAGCTCGGCGTCGTTCGTGTGCTGGACGATCCCGCGGGCGATGGCGGTGCGGACGGCGTCTGCCTGTCCGCTGATGCCGCCACCCTCGACGTGGACCTCGATGTCCATCTCGTCGCGGAGCTCGTCGCCGGCGATGCGGAACGGCTCGAGCATCTTGAGCCGCGACATCTCCGGCTCGACCAGTTCGACCGGTTTCGAGTTGATACGGACGCGGCCTTCGCCCTCGCGAACGGTCGCGCGAGCGACGGCGGTCTTTTTCTTTCCACTCGTGTTCGTTACCATGTGACGTTAGCACCTAACTGTTCGCTGACCTCGTGCAGGTGCACGAAGCGGATGTTCGAGAGTCGATCCAGCGACGTATCCTCGAGGATCTCGGCCTCGTGGTCGTCGTCGTCCTCGTAGGGGTTGCCGACGTAGACACGAACGTTGTCGAGCGCTTCGCGACCGCGTGGCTTCTTGTACGGCAGCATGCCACGGATCGAGCGCTTGAAGATCATGTCCGGTCGCTTCGGGTGGTACGGACCGCTGTCGGAGCCAAGCTCCAGTCGCTTGCGGTAGGTCCCGAAGACGTCTTCCTCGTCGCCGGTGATGACGGCGTCCTCGGCGTTGACGACGGCGACGCGCTCGCCATCGAGGGAACGCTGGGCGACCTGGCTGGCGACGCGACCGAGGATACAGTCGCGGGCGTCGACGACGACGTCCGCGTCGAACTCTGCTAGACTCATCGAATCACCCGTACGTTGGATCCATCGGGGTTGTCCTCGAGCACCTGCTCGAGGGGGACGGTGTCACCGACCTGTTCGATCTTCGTCTCCGCGGACGACGAGAAGTCGACGGCGGCGACGGTGACGTTTTTCTGTAGCGCGCCGGATCCCAGCACCTTGCCGGGAACGACGACGGTCTCTTCCTCGCGTGCGTATCGCTCGATACGGCCCAGGTTGACCTCGGCGTGAGTACGCCGGGGCTTCTCGAGTCGATCCGCAACGTCTTGCCAGACGTCGGCGTCCCGCTCACGGGACGTCGACTTCAGCTCGGCGATGAGATCGTTGAGCCTCGGATTCGTTTTACTACTCATTGGTTTCCTCCAAATACTGCGAGATCGACGGACTCGGAGGTGTCGTCGATCGTGAAATCGGTTGATGATACGGTCGGACAGAACCACTGTGAGAGTTCGCCACTCCAGTCCGGCGAACTCTCCTCAGTGATTTCTGTCCGACAGTATGAGAAGTGCTGCAGGGATCCGAACCGTCGGGAGACGATACTCGACTCCCGTAGCTCAGATCTGTCCGTTCCATTTTTGCGGCTCTTCCGTTCGGTCGAGCCGAAAAATGCAGGGAGCAGGATTTGAACCTGCGGACTCCTACGAGACAGCGCCCTGAACGCTGCGCCGTTGGCCTGACTTGGCTATC
>JGI2924J29684_1078263_pt1 | contig 37699 bp, 26 predicted proteins | sample BenlonsequencITS_FD_29684 | JGI IMG/M metagenome (IMG submission 29684)
CCAGTACGACCCACGTACGCTGGGTGGTGTGAGAGGACAGCAAAGTTAGGGTAGCTCCCTATCTTTGCTTCCTACTCGATTTTATGCTTTACCAATAATTGGTGAAATACAATTAATATAGGTTTTTTTACAGTTGAATAAGGAATTTAGATGGTTCGTTAAAACTCTATTCCGCTGATGATTTTTTCCTCTGCGTCAGCTTTATCCTCCATATCGGCCTCTAGCTGCTCGTTTTCGTTGTTTTTATCCAGGACCAAATCCGCACTGATCGGGAAATGATCCGAACCGATGGATGGATGGACCATCATTTTTTTGAGGCGGAACTGGTGGCTTAAGAATATATGGTCCAAAGGCCAGCGGAGGAAGGGGTATTTGGCATGGAAGGTACTGTACATCCCGCGTCCCATCCGGGGATCGCCCATACCACTTATCTTTAGGAAAAGCTCCGTAGTATAGCTCCAGGCTACATCATTCAGGTCCCCCATGATGATGATGGGTTTTTTTTCGGATTTGGCCTTTTTCCCTACGATCAATATCTCCGCATCCCGCTCAGTGCTATGGGTGTTTTCTCCGGGCACAGGAGGGGTAGGATGGATGGCAAATAGCTTAATGAGTTGTCCATCAATCTGCAGATCGGCAAAGATGGAGGGAATGTCCTGATCAATGAGGTGATTGATTTCGATATTTTGAAGTGGGAATTTGGAATACAACAGCATGCCATAGGTATTTTCCAGTGGGAGGAGAACCTGATAGGAATAATCCACTTTCAGTGCTGCAATGGCATCTGCCCAGTGCTGATCGGTTTCGACCAACATGAAAAGGTGAGGCTGCTCTTTCTTGATTAATTGCAGGCATTTCTGGTAGTCCTTGTTGTATTGATAGACATTTGCCACGAGTACCTTGACCGTGGTCTTTTCATGCTTTTTGGCCGGTTTGACCATTTTGGTATGGAAGGGCGAATAGGGAACTATTTGCTTGAGAAGGTACAAAAACAGCAATCCAAGGATGATTACAATCCCTAAATCGACTTTTGATAAATGCTCATAACCGACAATTGTCCAGCAGATTAATAAAACCGATATTAACCATAACTTTTGGAAGCGAGGATAATCGAAAATCCGAAAAGTCCAATAGTCTTTTTTTACCAGTGGCATTAAAGTTGCGATAATTAGAAGAGCAGAAAACGCATATAGCACTGCTTTCATAGTATGGGCGATTTAAAGATGTACAATAAAAGCAAACCAGCTCTTATGCGCTGGGTTACAACTTACAATTTACTGTAAAAAAACTTATATTAAGGAATCATACTGTTTTTTAAGCAGTTATTATATAGAAACTATTTTTACCATTTATAACCATTAAAAACATATGTCACTAGATCCTTATCATATTAAAAAACAACTTGACACCGCCAAAGGGTCACTAAACTATTGGAGTTTAGCGGCACTGCAGGAGCAGGGCCACAAGATCAATGAGCTTCCGTTTTCAATCCGTATATTGCTGGAAAACGCGCTTCGGAACTATGATGACTTTGCGATCACCAAAGAGCATACCGAGACGTTGCTGAATTGGAAGCCTGAGGCTTCCGATAAGGATGTTCCTTACAAACCTGCCCGTGTCTTAATGCAGGATTTTACAGGTGTGCCCGCAGTAGTGGACATTGCCTCCTTGCGAGCGGAGGCAGTACGGAAGGGGAAAGATCCGCAAAAGATCAATCCACTGATTCCGGTGGATTTGGTCGTTGACCACTCTGTACAGGTAGATTATTTCGGGACGAATTATTCTTACAAGAAAAATGTGGATGTGGAATATGAGCGGAACGGAGAGCGTTATGAATTTTTAAAATGGGCCCAGAAGTCCTTTGATAACTTTTCGGTAGTTCCCCCAGGTATGGGCATCTGCCATCAAGTAAACCTCGAATATTTGGCCAAAGGCGTCATCGAACGCGACGGCAATGTGTTTCCCGATACCTTGGTCGGCACCGACTCACACACCCCGATGGTGAATGGCATTGGTGTCGTAGGCTGGGGAGTAGGGGGAATAGAAGCGGAAGCGGCCCTGCTCGGACAGCCCATCTATTTTATCATGCCGCAGGTAGTAGGACTTAAGTTGACCGGGGAATTGCCTTTGGGGACTACGGCCACGGATATGGTATTGACCATTACGGAGCTTTTGCGTAAACACGGTGTCGTGGGGAAATTTGTGGAGGTATTTGGACCTGGCTTGGACACCTTAACGGTTCCGGACAGGGCAACCATCTCCAATATGTCCCCTGAGTTTGGCTGTACGGTAACCTATTTCCCCATAGATGACCGTACCTTGGATTACATGAGCAAGACCAACAGGTCGAAAGACCAAATCAAGCTGGTGGAAGATTATGCCAAAGCCAATATGTTATGGCGAGAGGATGAAGAATCCGTAAAATACAGTAGTTTGGTCGAATTGGATTTGGGCACTGTTGAGCCTACCGTCTCCGGACCAAAACGTCCGCAGGACAAGATTTTGGTAAGGAACTTTAAAGAGAAGTTTGGCGAATTGCTGGAGGAAGTCCACGGGAGGGAGTATATCCCGATCGATAAAAGAGATAAGAGCCGATGGTTTAGCGAAGGTGGTGGACAGCCGGTGGATAAGCCAGGGGATCTTCCGGAAGATGTAGAAATCGCCACAAAAACCAAGAATGGTTTAAAAACAGTGGAAGTGAAGATCAATAACGAAGAGTTTGCGCTATCGGACGGGAGCATTGTTATTGCGGCCATCACTTCCTGTACCAATACCTCCAATCCAAGCGTGATGATCGGCGCCGGACTGGTGGCCCAAAAGGCCCGTGAGCGTGGACTTGACGTCAAGCCGTGGGTCAAAACTTCCCTGGCTCCAGGTTCTAAGGTGGTCACCGATTACCTAGAAGCCTCTGGGTTGTTGGATGACTTGGAAGCTTTGCGTTTCCATGTGGTCGGTTATGGCTGTACTTCCTGTATCGGTAACTCGGGTCCATTGCCCAAGCACATTGCCCATGCGGTGGAAGAAAATGACTTGGTCGTAGCTTCTGTTTTGTCCGGAAACAGGAATTTTGAGGCGCGTGTACACCCGCAGGTGAAAATGAATTACCTGATGTCACCCATGCTTGTCGTTGCTTATGCCTTGGCCGGAAGGGTAGATGTGGATCTCAATGAAGAGCCGCTTGGGTTTGACCCTAACCTGGAGCCGGTGTATCTCAAGGATATCTGGCCGAGCAATGATGAAATTTTTGAGGTGATGGGAAAAGTCCTAAGTCCCGGCGATTTTGACAAAAACTACGGAGAGATCTTCGAAGGCAACGAGCAATGGAAAAACCTGCAAGCGCCAAGCGATAAAGTGTACAATTGGTCTGAGAAGTCAACTTACATAAAGGAGGCTCCTTTCTTCCAAGGGCTCAGCAATGAAGTCCCAGAGCCCCAAAATATCCAAGGGGCAAGGGTGCTGCTGAAGCTTGGTGATTCCATTACCACGGACCATATTTCTCCGGCAGGGGCGTTTGCAGAAAGCTCCCCGGCAGGCCAATACCTTGTAGGACGAGGGGTGGAGAAGAAGGATTTCAACTCATACGGTTCCAGAAGAGGAAATGACGAAGTGATGGTCAGGGGGACCTTTGCCAATGTGCGGATTAAAAACCAATTGGCTTCACGAGAAGGAGGGTATACCACCCATATTCCTTCTGGAGAGGAAATGACGGTTTTTGAGGCCTCAGAAAAGTACCAAAAAGATGATACCCCACTGGTGGTATTGGCAGGAAAGGAATATGGGAGTGGATCATCCCGTGACTGGGCCGCAAAAGGAACCACACTTTTGGGAATTCATGCGGTCATAGCGGAGAGTTACGAGCGTATCCACCGCTCCAACCTGGTGGGGATGGGCGTACTGCCCCTGCAGTTTGCCGAGGGCCAGTCTGCTTCCAGTTTAGGCCTTGATGGAAAAGAGGAAATTACCATTGAGGGCATTACCGAGGGGTTGACACCATTGAAAAACCTCAAAGCCACCGCCAAGAAGGATGGAGGTGCTGTGGTCAATTTTGATGTGGTATGCCGCTTGGACTCCGAAGTGGAGATTGCCTATTATAAAAATGGCGGAATCCTCCATTATGTGCTGAGAGAGTTTTTGAAACAAGACTAATCCGAGCAACGCATTCGATCCGGCACAAAGTACCGGTTTGTGTTAATATCGGGTTTACGATAAAAAAGGGCTTCATGACACCATGAAGCCCTTTTTTCCATTTTAAAACCCAAAATTAACTTTTGTTCAATATTATTGACTTTTAGTCATTATTCTTCATCTAGCTTTAGTGCCATGGATTGGCCGGTATAGTGGATGGCTTTTTCAGTAGTAGCATCGGGCTTGTAGCCCGTTGGACGATCTTTTTGGACATAGATAACGTGGAAGGTTCGCGAGGTTAGCATTCCTTCGAATTCGCCTTCTTGTGCACCGATTGTCAGTGTTTTGGTGTTTTCGTCATAGGTTAATGGAATGATGGAAAACTGTCCTTGTTCATACTCGTAATTGCTGCCTTGATCTTCATACAGTTCAAAATAGCCATTTTGGCCCGCATAGACGTATAAGGTGATTTCATCGGCGGGTTTTTCATCGGTATACTCGATTTTAGGACCGAAGGGGATAATACTTCCTGCCTTTACAAATAAGGGAATTTTGTCATAAGGGGCTTCAATATTTTTTTCTACTCCTCCTGCTTGGTATTCACCTGTCAGCAGGTCGTACCAGCCTGTTTCCTTGGGAAAGTAAATGTCCCTGTTGGTAGCCTCGTAATGGTAAACGGGATTGACAAGAATGGAAGGGCCGAACATAAACTGGTCCTTGATTTGTCCCACACGCGGATCATGGTCAAAATCCATGATCAGAGGCCGCATAATCGTGTAGTCATCATGATGTACTTTTCCAGTTAAGGAATAGATATACGGCATCAACCGGTAGCGCAATTTGTTATAGAAGACGATGGATCGGTACGCGGGATGGCCTTCAGGGGCTATGTTAAAAACCTCTCGATAGGGGTATTGGCCATGGGATCGGTAGAGAGGGGTGAAGGTGCCATATTGGTACCATCTCGTGTTCAGTTCACGCCATTCTTCCAAGGCCTCCCCCTTAGGGTCGGGACGGTCGTATTTATCTTCGACAAAGAAGCCTCCGATATCCGTGGTCCAATAGGGCAATCCCGAAAGGGAGAAGTTAAGTCCTGCAGGAATTTGCTGTTCGAGCTCATCAAATCGGGCGGAAATGTCACCACTCCATGTGGCCGCACCATATCGCTGGATACCGGGAAATGCCGATCGGGTAAGGATAAATACCCGATCATCGGGATTGGTGGCTCGCTGACCATGATAGATACCTTTGGCATTGACCAGTGGATAGCCATTAAAATACTCGGTGGCAGTACCCAAGGCAGTGGGGTTCATGAGGGTTTTGCGGTGTTGGATGGAGGCATTGGACAGTACATCCGGTTCGGTCGCATCCAGCCACCAGGCATCTATGCCTTTTTGGTACAGTTTTTCGTTGATCTGTTTCCAGAAGAGCTCGCGAGCGCCAGGGTTGAATGCATCATAGAACGTGCTGATATATCCTTCCCCGATCCAATCGCGTTGGCGGTTGAGGATGTTTTGCTTGTAGAGCCAGCCTTTTTCGTCAAACTGTTTGTAATGTTCGATTCCTTCGTAGAATTTTGGCCAGACCGATATCATGATATGGGCGTGGTATTGGTCATGTACCTGGTCGATCATCCCAACTGGATCCGGGAAACGGGCAGGGTCAAAATCATGGCTGCCCCAGGCATCTTCCGGCCAATAGGACCAGTCTTGGACGATATTGTCCAGTGGAATATGCCGTTTTCGATATTCGGCCACGGTGCTCAAGAGCTCCTCTTGGGTTTTGTACCGCTCACGGCTTTGCCAAAAGCCCATGGCCCATTTGGGCATGATCTGGGCCTTACCTGTGAGCTGGCGGTATCCGGAAATAAGCTCATCCATATCCTGGCCTGCTACGAAGTAATAATCGAGCATTTTGCCCGCTTCAGAGCGAAAGGCATATGTCTCGGTGGTGCGGTACCGGTCGGGAGGAAGAAATTTTACGCTCAGGAAAGACTGGGTGGATTCGGGAATCCATTCGATCTTGAATGCTGTGGCTTTTTCCGTATCCAATGGAAGTTCAAAAACCAATGGTCCCGGGTTCCAACTTTCCCGCCAGCGGTCTACCAGCAACTGGCCATCCGCCCATACTTTTACATATCCGGAATAGGTCATGTGAAAACGATGTACCCCGCTTTCTCTCGCTTGAAGGCTTCCCTGCCAAGTGGCCGTGCCATTGGCCATATCAAAATCCTTGGGGATTTTGTTCAGGTCATCCAGAAAAGTATAGGCAATATGCCCTTCTTGTTCCTTTAAGCCTTCATTGGGCCGGTTCGGGTCATTGGCATAGGTGGCCGTAAGGAAGCCTTCCTTTCCGTTGGCATCAAAGAGCCTGAGTTCGGACAGCGGCATGGGCTCACGGTCATCCCCAAATTTGGTAATGGAATAATTGTCCCATAGAATGCCATAATTTCGGCTGGAAACCATAAAAGGAACGGCTACCACACTGTTGTACTGGGTAAGGTCTACATGGTAACCTTTATAGTTGAAAAGCCCTGTTTGTTGCTGGCCAAGGCCGTAGAAGGCTTCGTTTTCAGGACTTTTAAAGCGCTGTTGGATGGAAAATACCGCGTCATCTTCCAAATCGTCGGCAGGAGGACCAAATGCCTTTCCCGCTTTGGCTTCCTGTAATATCAGCTTTCCGGAAGCATCCTTAAAGGTAACCTCTCCAGTGGATTTTGAAATCCAAGCTTGGACTTTGGCGGTTTGGAGGCCTACCGAATCCGCTGTTTCCGTTTTTTCCCACGCGGGGGGACTGGGAAGTTGGTCGATGATCATCAGGCTGCTGTTGACAGGCCGCGTATCCAGAGGGGATGAAGTCACCCGGATGATGTTTTCGGTGATGACTTCCAGCCGGACTTGTTTAGGACTGTAGGGATCGTCAGAAGGGAGGGTAATGGTGATACCGTTTTCAGGTGGGAAGTTTTCTCCTGCTGATGGCGCACAGGCATACAGCAGGACTAACATCACAAAAGTGTAAATCAGTTTGGTAAGGGACATGATGGTTTTCAACTAAATAGGTTATTTGAGTTGTCCAAAGGTAAAAAAGCCCCAAAAGATCCTGCGTATCCAAATGTTTACAAAGGAGGGGTAAAATGTTAACAAGGGTGTTTTGGGTGTGAAAAATGGAGGATTTATCCCGTAAGCAAGGCGATCCTGTCCTGGGCCTAACCATTGAACAAGACATGCTGAATGTGCTTATAGTTCATCAAAAAGTCTTTGGTGACACGGTAGGTTTCCGTTTCCTCATAGGGAACCATTTTGATGCCCTGATGGGAAAATTCAAAAATACAGGCATTTGGATAGGCCAGTAGAATGGGAGAGTGGGTGGCCATAATGACCTGGGACTTTTGCTTTACCAACCTGTCCATTTGCGCCAAGGCATCCAGTTGTCTGGATGGACTTAGCGCAGACTCAATTTCATCAAAGAGGTAAAACCCATTTCCCCTAAACCTATTTTCCATAAGTGCCAGAAAAGATTCCCCATGAGAGCGGCTATGCAAAGAGCGATTGCCGTATTGTTGGTGGATATCTCCTCCGAGACGGTCGATTTCCGAGGCTACATTATAAAAAGACTCTGCTCTGAGAAAGAAACTATCTTTGGGTTTTCTATAGCCTTTTATGAAGGTGATATCTTCGGACAGTGTACTGTGACTTTCGTGTGTAGAGAAATTAAAGTTTTTGCTGCCGCCTTCGGCATTTAGCCCCATGCCTACTGCAATGGCCTCCAGCAAGGTGGATTTACCGCTGCCATTCTCGCCTACAAAAAACGTAACAGGGCATTCAAACGATAGCTCCTTTACGTTGGAAAGGGAAGGGATATCATATGGATAGCCTTTTTTATGGCCAAAATAAAGCTTCAAGGAGGTTAGAAAATTCTGATTAAGCTCCATATTAAGGGATTGAAAACCACAAGATAAAGTCAAATTAGCAAAAATCCAGCAGAATCGATAAAAATCACCACTGGGTCCACTTTCAAGTGCACGACAGCATTTGGTCTCATTTTTTCCTTGATACTCCCATTGCCCTGAAATTAACAAGATGGTAACTCAAACTCGTGCTTTTTAATTTCATCGCGAGCATATAAATCTTATTTTTGTTCACTGAATTGTTTTTTCACAAAACCATAAAAAGCTTATTAAACCACGACCAGCCCATAAAGGGCCAGTCGACCAACCTACAAAACATGAAAAATACGAATCCAACACAAACGGCAGCTTGGAAAAAACTTTCCCAGTTAGCTGACCAGAAAAAATCACAAACCATCCAATCACTTTTTGCAGACAGTAGTCGCTTCGATAAGTTTTCCGCCCGCTTTGAGGATATTTTGGTAGATTACTCTAAAAATAGGGTAGATGATGAAGTGTTGTCCACACTTTTTGAGCTGGCCAAGGAGACTGAACTCACGTCAGCCATCGAGGCCATGTTTACGGGCGGACACATCAACCAAACAGAAGACCGAGCGGTATTGCATACAGCCCTGAGAAACCGCAGTAACAATCCAGTAGAGGTGGATGGCAAGGATGTAATGCCTGAGGTCAATGCCGTATTGGAACAGATGAAGGTCTTTGCCGATAAGGTGAACAGTGGTGCATGGAAGGGATTCAGCGGAAAACCCATCAAATCCCTGGTCAACATCGGTATCGGAGGAAGTGACTTGGGGCCGGTCATGGTGACCGAGGCCTTGAAGCCGTACCAAAATGAACAGCTGGACATTCACTTTGTTTCCAATGTGGACGGAACGCACATGGCCGAAACCCTAAAGAAAGTAGATCCAGAGACGACCCTTTTCTTTATCGCCTCCAAGACATTTACCACCCAAGAAACCATGACCAATGCCCATACCGCAAGGTCTTGGTTCCTGGATCATGCGAAGGATGAAGCGGCGGTCGCCAAGCATTTTGTGGCACTTTCCACCAATGCGGAAGCGGTTTCGGCTTTTGGAATCGATACGGACAATATGTTTGCCTTTTGGGATTGGGTAGGCGGCCGGTATTCGCTGTGGTCAGCGATAGGACTGCCGATTGCCTGTGCCATTGGCTTTGACAATTTTGAGAAGCTTCTGGAAGGAGCACATGCTGTGGACAAGCATTTCAGAGGGACTGACTTTGAGTCAAATATTCCTGTGATCCTGGCCTTGATCGGAATTTGGAATACCAATTTCCTTGGGGCGGCATCCGAGGCCATATTGCCGTATGACCAGTATTTGCATCGTTTTGCCGCTTATTTTCAGCAGGGCAACATGGAAAGCAATGGAAAATATGTCTCCAGAAACGGAGAAAAGGTGGATTACACCACTGGCCCGATCATATGGGGCGAGCCCGGTACCAATGGACAGCATGCTTTTTATCAGTTGATTCATCAAGGTACGCATTTGATTCCTTGTGATTTCATTGCACCGGCCATTTCCCATAATCCCGTAGGAGATCACCATCCCAAGTTGCTTTCTAATTTCTTTGCACAAACAGAAGCCCTGATGAACGGTAAATCACTGGAAGAGGTGAAGGAGGAACTGACCAAAGCCGGGAAGTCAGCTGCGGAAATAGCAAAATTGGCTCCACATAAGGTGTTTGAAGGCAACCGGCCCACCAATTCCATTTTGGTGAAAAAGGTTGATCCTTACACGTTAGGTTGCTTGGTGGCGATGTACGAGCATAAGATCTTCGTCCAAGGCGTAATCTGGAATATCTTTAGCTTTGACCAATGGGGAGTGGAGCTTGGGAAAGTGCTTGCCAAGAAAATCCTTCCTGAGCTGGAAGGAGAAGAAAAAGTGAGTTCCCATGATGCCTCTACCAATGGCCTGATCAATGCCTATAAGGCCATGCGATAAACCTATTTGGTTTGTATACTCTTTAAAGCCCGGCGTTTTGTCGGGCTTTTTCATTTTCTATCTTTGATTTTCCAAAAGAAAATTAACCGTACATGCGCATTACCGACGCCCATCAAAACAACCTTAAAAATGTTTCATTGGACCTTCCCGAAAACCGGTTGATTGTCGTCACCGGACTGTCGGGATCAGGAAAATCCTCCTTGGCCATGGGGGTGATTGCCAATGAGGGATATCGCTATTTTCTGGAGAGCCTGCCAGCCTATAACCAGCAGCATGCCCAAGCCATTCCTACGGCCGAGGTGGAGCATATTTCGGCCTTGCCTCCTGTCATCAAGGTGGAACAGTCCAAGCGATTCCAATCCATCAATGCGACGTTTGGAACCCTCTCGGAGTTGACACCGCTGTTTCGGGTGCTGTTTGCGCGGTATGCAGGGGAGGAGACCATGAGCAAATCCCTTTTTTCATTTAACCACCCCAAAGGAGCCTGCGAGCACTGTCGTGGGATTGGTGAGGCGGAATACATCGATATCCATAAATTGGTGGGGGACGAAAACAAGACGCTGCGGGAAGGAGCGATTACGACCACCCTGCCCAATGGATACATCGTCTATTCCCAAGTGACAGTGGAGGAGCTGAATAAGGTATGTGCGGCACATGGATTTTCAGTGGATGTTCCGTGGAAGGACCTTAGTAAGGAGCAGCAAGACGTCATTTTATATGGCAGCGATCGGATCAAGGTATTTTACGGAAAGCACAGCCTGGAGTCGCGCCTCAGGTGGGAGGGGTTTAAGGCCAAACCCCGCGAGGAAGGATATTATAAAGGAATTATTCCGATCATGTCGGATATCCTGAGGCTGGATAGAAATGTGAGTATCCTACGTTTTGTGAGTGCCAAAATATGCCCGAGCTGTCATGGAGCAAGGATAAAGGCTGAGCACCTGAGGTACCGATGGAAGGGATTGAACTTTCAGGAATGGATGGACCTTTCCTTGCAGCAGTTGTATGACCGTTTGCAAGCACAGTCCTTGTCCGGTGGTGAAAAAGTACTGGTCGATAAGTTGTGTACCCAACTGCTGGACCTTATCCGGCTGGGAATGGAGCATTATCAGCTGAGTACTTCCAGTATGGATATTTCTTCCGGAGATGGCCAGCGGATAAAGTTGATCAAGCAGGTGAACAGTAGTCTTCAAGGGATTTTATATGTATTTGATGAACCTTCTATCGGTCTTCCTGCAGCTTATCAGCAGCATCTTCGCCATATTTTTGACCGATTGATCCTTCGGGGAAACACGGTGATGGTGGTGGAGCACGACCTGAATTTTATCCAATCGGCAGATTGGGTGGTGGAATTGGGCCCCAAAGCAGGAATAGAAGGGGGAGAAGTGATCTTTAATGGCTCCATAGATTCATTTTTAACAGCAGATCCCGCTAAAAGCCCGACCTTGACTGCGATTCAAAATCAGAATGAGCCGTCCAGAAAACCGGCAGCATCCCAGCAGGTCAATGCTTTTCAGCCCCAGCCGCAGACCTTGTCCGTCGTCAGTCGGAAAACCGGCAAGCTGTTGGAAACGATCACTGCTTTTTGTGATCAGCAAGGGTTAACCTTCCTGACCGTTACCGACCAGCCAATTGGGAAGACTCCTCGGAGCAATCCTTCTACTTACACCGGCCTGGCCGATGGCATTCGGGATTTGTTGGCCAAGACCTCAACGGCAAAATCGCTAAAATTGGCGAAAAGTGCTTTTTCTTTCAATAATAAAAGTGGCCGCTGTCCCAACTGTGAAGGAGCGGGCGTCATTACCCTGTCCATGAGCGTGATGGGAAATATCAACCAGGTATGCCCGGTCTGTCAGGGCAAGCGCTTTAAACCTGACGTATTAAAAGTCTCATGGCAGGGGAAAAACATCGCAGAAATCTATGACCTGAGTATCCGGGAAGCGGCTGAGTTTTTTGCCGAAGAAAAGAAATTGGCCAATATATTGGCCTTGATGCTGCAGCTTGGGCTGGGATACATCAAGCTGGGACAGCCTTCCAATACGCTGTCAGGGGGTGAAGCGCAACGGATCAAGCTGACCAAGCATTTTGCCAAACCTTCCAAAAAGACTGTTTTGCTGCTGGAAGAGCCCAGTATTGGCCTGCACCAGCAAAATGTCCAGCAACTGATGGATGCCCTGAACCAGCTAAAAAAGCAAACCGCCGGCATTGTATGCTTTGAAAACCACCAGCTTTTCCAATCCCAATGTGATGTCTGGGTGGATAATGCCTTGGCCGCCCAGCCAACGGCTATTCCATTGCCACCAGCACAGCGACGGGACATCATCGCGATCCACGGTGCCCGGACCCATGCCCTCAAAGATATCAGCCTGGAATTTCCCAAGGAACATTTGTCAGTGGTAACGGGCATTTCCGGCTCTGGAAAATCATCATTGGTCATCGACACCCTGCACGGATTTGGCCTGCAGGAAATGACCAAACAGTTTTCCAGCTACCAGCAATCAAGGGTCGGAGTAAATTTCCAGTTGGAAGTGGATTATATCGAGGGCCTTACCCCAAGCATATGCATCACCCGAAAAGAAAAGAGCTTTTCCGAACGGTCAGACGTTGCCCAGCAAACGGATTTCGACAAAACCTTACGTTTTGCCTTTTCCAGAAAGGCACAATACACCGGTTTGGATTGGTCGGCAAGTCATTTTTCAAACAATCATGAATTAGGTAAATGCGGGATTTGTGACGGGGTAGGACAGGAATTGCTTCCTGACCTTGATAAAATGGTGTTGGATGGAGGCTTAAGCATCAACGATGGACTGTTTGAGCACCATAAGGGCCTAGCCTACTATGGCCAGGCGAGTGGACAGTACATGGCCGTGTTAGGGGAAGTCGGTAAAGCATACGGATTTGACCTGAATACCCCATTCAATGAATTGACTCCTGTTCAAAAAGACGTCATATTCAAAGGAGTGGAAGGAAAAACCTGGGAAGCGACCTGGAAGTTCAGGACAAAAACCCGAGAAGGTACCCAGCAGGTAAACATGAAGTGGAGCGGTCTTTTCAAATACCTGATGGATGAGTACTTTCTGACCCGAAAGAACAAATACCAACCGCTGAAATCCTTGCTTTCGTACAATGAGTGCAGCCATTGTCAGGGAAGTGGCCTTCAGCCAGAAAGGTTAGCGGTGCAGATCGGTGGGAATTCCATTCATGCCCTGAAATCCATGGATTTCAAGAAGCTTGACCATTGGTTAAAGAACGTTGGGGCTACCGAAAGCATCGATCAACAGCTGATCGGGAACGTCAAGGCGAATTTGGCCAATACCCTTAAAAGGGCGAAGCAATTGCATATCGACCACTTGCAACTGAACCGAAAGTCGGCTACGCTCAGTGGAGGGGAGCAGCAGCGCGTCACGCTGATCAAGCAGCTCAACAGTCCTCTCAAGGGAATTACTTACCTGCTGGATGAGCCGTCTGCGGGACTGTCGGCAGACAATATTCCTGATTTGGTGCAGCTCCTGAGAGAATTGGTGGAAAAGGGCAATACCGTGATCGTAATCGAGCATAACAAGGAAATAATGCTGGCTGCGGAAAAACTGGTGGAAATTGGCCCCCAAGCGGGACAAGAAGGGGGATATATAACCTTCCACGGTAGCCCAGCGGCATTTTTGGAACGGCCGGATAGCCATCCATTTTTAAAGCGGCCAGCTCAGCCCCTGACTTTAGCGACAGGAAATCAGACGATTTTATTGAAGGATCTGGCGCGGCACACGTTAGTTAAAAAGTCATTGGAAGTATCTGTTGGGGGCATTACGGCCATTACGGGTAAGTCCGGCATTGGGAAGACGACCTTGGTAAAGGACGTCTTGATTCCAAGTATCGAACAGGAACATCCGGTGAACTGCGCAGCCATTACTTGGCCCAAAGCATACAGCGGTGCCCAGTATTTTGAGCCAAAAAAGTTGCAGGCCCATAACCGTACCTTATTGGTAGATTATTTGGACCTATTAAAAGACATCTGTAAGGTCTTTTCCAAGGAAACAGGACGAAAGGCAAGGGACTTTTCCTATAAAAACAAAGCCAGCCAATGCCCCAACTGTAAAGGAGCCGGTGTGGTATCCACCAGTTTGGATGTAGCAGCCAACCATATCGAAACATGCGAGGTTTGCCACGGCCAGCGGTATCAGGCCAATTTATTGGAATACCGCGTAGGAGGATTGCACATTGCCGAAGTGCTCGCCCTGTCCGTCCGTGAATTGCGAAGTTGGTTGGCCGATCACCAAGTAGCTACTTCGAGAGAAACGTTTATCCAGCAACTGGACGCCATTGGGTTGGCCCATCTCCGGTTGGATCAAGCGGTAAAATCCCTCTCATCAGGTGAGAAGCAACGATTGTTACTGCTCCATTGGCTCAAAAGCAAGACCCGGGACCAGCTATTGATTTTGGATGAGCCCAGCACGGGACTGCACTATGCCGATATCGACCTGCTTTTTGAGATCCTTTCCAGCTTAAGCCGCGATAACGATATCTTGGTCATTGACCACAATCCTTATTTATTGGAAAAAATTGGGGTGGGCGTGGTCTTAGCGTGATGGAAGATGACTTTCGAATGTTAAACTCGGAATATGCATCAGCTTATCTACATCACGGTGCACAAGTATTACGAGCTGAAATTGCTTTAAAATCAGCCGCTTCGCTTTAGTTTTCGGTATAACCGTGGCGATGCTATGCTTACACCTCCAAACTAACTGATTTTCTTGCACTTTCAACTCTCAATACGATTCCTAATGCATAAACCGGGTAAAAAATAGGGGAGTGTGCCTCCCCGTTTAACAAAATAAGCTGTCTCAAACCTTATTTTCTCTTTTTTATAGGGAAAGATTACGAGGTAACGATTTCATTTGGTTGGTTTATGAGACCGCACATATTTCGGATTAAACGCCCAAGTTAGGCAGCACAAAGGATTTTGTATTTGCATTTAACCTGATCCACAGGCCTGGGTTGGCGTTTAATTGTTGCAAGGCTTCAGCAGGATCAGCACTGATGGAAGTGTTCAGCACCTTGGCGTACGTGTTGACTTTGGCAGGTGCAGAATCGGCATCCACTACAGATTGAACCACCTTTTTGGCTTGCATGATGGCCGCTGGGCCCAAGGTGAGAATATACTCGGCAGACCGGCATTCTTTTTCATCGTCTTCGCTAACGACGCTTCCACCAGCTTTAAACTTGCTGATGTGGTGCTCCAGAATACTGCTGGAAATGGGAATCAATCCGGCAACATGTTGGGGCTTTGCACCGGAAAAGGGCTTGATATAGGCAAGGTGTGAGGCTTGGTTTTCCTCTGGGCCATGGCCGATAAAGAAGATATCCAACCCACCCAAGGATTCCAATTTGTTCAGGTAGGCCACAAGGGCAGATTCCAAATCCTCCGTATCGGTTTGCATGGGGGTAAAACTCTTTATCTTGTTAAAAAATGCCTCGCCCAAGATCCGCTCAAAATCCCTGACAAAACTAAAGCCATTGGCCATGCCCATCGGCGCCAGGGCATCTTGGGTAAATACATTCAACCTGGCGAGCAGCTCATCCTTTTCACCGGACTCGGCCAATTTTCCCAATAGACGGTGCAGTTCTTGGGCGCCCCTGCCGCCAAGGAGGGCAATGTTGATGTCCCCTTCTTTGGCTTCTGCCGTGGCATATAGCTCATTCAGCATGGCTTGGCCAACTTCCGCCTCGCTGGCCAGGACCGTCGGCGTAATACCATGGTCGGTAAGGGTAATGGTTTGGGCGTTTTCTTTGGACAGCCATACATTGTTGTTCTCTTCATCTCTGGAGAATGGTGTCTGGTCTGTGTTCATTGTCATTGCAGTTTATGGTGTTGGATTGGTAAAATTTCCCATTGATGGCTTATGCCGATCATAAGCCTATAGAATTGTCAAAAATACGTTTAAAAGAAGGGAATACCCGCACGAATCGTCATTTTTCTAGGTGTTTCGCCCATATTCTCCACAGTGCTGCAATGACGGAAATGTAAACGGTGAAGCCCAACCACTATCCATGGGATGCGTGATCCATCGTGAAGCAGCAGCGGTAATGGCCTTCAGTAAATCCAAAGAAATGGTGAATGCTCCGGGGAGAAATAGTTTGCATGCCAATCATTTATCAATTCGCCATCACGCTTAGCTATCTTGGTGAAGGTAGAGGTAATCATAATGAATAAGGGGTTTTTGATTGCTCAGCCCCTTTTTTTCGGCAGCCACTTTAGCACCATAAGCGGATTTTCCCAGCCCAATTTTCCTGCCATCTTCCGACAGGATACGGATAATGTCCCCTTTCGAAAAATCCCCACGGATCTCAAGGACACCGATGGGAAGGAGACTGGTGATTTTGTCAGATCTAAGGGCGTTTTCAGCACCACTATTGATGATGACCTCCCCAGTAGAGTAATGTTCACTGTGGGCGATCCACTTTTTAGGGCTTTGTTTGGCTTTGGACGGTTCGAAGTAGGTACATCGCAAGCGGTTGTGGAAATAGTCCACGAGGACATCTTCCCGTTTGCCATTGGCAATGGTGACGCCGATGCCCAAGTCCGCGGACTTCTTGGCCATGTTCATCTTGGTAAGCATCCCGCCCCGCCCAAAAGAACTCTTGGAGCTGGAGATGAAATTGGCCATGGAAGGAGTGTCCGCATCGACTTTTTCGATCAGCACCGCCTCCGGATCACTGGGATGGCCTTTGAAGATTCCTTCCACATTGCTGAGGATGATCAGGTCCTTGGCATCCAGCATGGCCGCCACCAATCCGGCCAGTTCGTCATTATCGGTAAACATCAGCTCTGTAACCGATACGGTGTCATTTTCATTGATGACCGGTATGATATTGTTTTTCAAAAGCCCTTCCAAACAGTTTTTCATGTTCAGGAAGTGTTTTCTGTCCCTGAAATCACTTTTGGTAACCATGATCTGGGCGATCGGCGTGTTATGATCCCCAAACAGCTGCTTGTATTGCCTGATCAATTCAATCTGACCTACTGCGGCTAAAATTTGTTTTTGGATGACCGGATCGGTCTTTTCTTCGAAAACAGTGGATGTACGGCCATAAGCCACGGCCCCTGATGTGATCAGGACGATTTCCTGACCTTGCTCACGAAGGTAAACCATTTGGCGAACCAAGGCTTTCATGCGCATGGTATCGGGAGTGCCATCGGCTTGGGTCAGTACATTGGAGCCTATTTTGATGACGATGGTATTGGCCTTTCGATGGATCATACGGTTAGTTTATAAAGCACCACCAAAAATAACAAGCTTTCCCGATATTTCTTGCGGGTTGTCCGGATGTTTATTGAAGGGGCATTCTCACGGATGGCACGGGAGCGTTTATGGTTCTGGCGGAATGCACAGCGGATATGGAATGTAACAGATGATTAAAGTAGGGAAAGTGACTGGAAAGCTATGAAAATGATGCGCTTTTGGTGACATTTTTACCCTTCCCAACTCTTTGAACGGATTTCTAAAATCAAGCCTTTCCGACCAAATTATCAGGCAATTGGGAGCCTTCAAAGTGTTGACCTATACCAAACGCTGAGTTTTTTTTAGCATTCACATAGAATTGTGATTTTAAAAATTGAATCGGTTTCCAATCGATTGGAGGTGCTATGCAACAATTGCTGATTGATCCCGAATTGTCCAATTAGTCCCTAGGCTTTGTGATTAACTTCAGCAGTGCATTTTTAATAGCCAGTAAAAGCAACATTAGCATGGCTAATTATTTCTGAGTATTCCGTGTGCAAAAAATTCAGCTAGATTATATAATTCATTTTGGATAAGTAGGAAAATGGTGGTAATATTCATTTTTTAGTTTTGGTTTCGGAAAAAAGTCAAGACTGAATTGGATTGAATTAAACGTTAGCTATGGGGCAATTGATCATTGATTTTAGTAATTGGATTTGGGGATGGCCATTGTTGTACCTGCTTTTGGGCGGAGGCACCTTATTGTTTTTATACTCTGGATTGATTCCCTTCAGGGGATTTGGCCATGCCATGAAGGTGGTCGGCGGAAAATATGATGATCCCAATGCCAAAGGCGACATTACCTCCTTTCAAGCGCTTTCTTCGGCCATCGCCGCGACAGTGGGGCTGGGCAATATCAGCGGAGTAGCCTTGGCCATTGGAACGGGCGGCCCAGGGGCAATCTTCTGGATGTGGGTGTCTGCATTTGTCGGAATGGCCACCAAGTACTTTACCTGCACGTTGGCCATCATGTACCGGGGAAAGGACAGCTCAGGCCATATCCAAGGAGGTCCCATGTATGTGATAGAAGAGGGGATGGGAAAGAAATGGCGGTTTTTATCGGTCATCTTTTGTGTGGCCGGAATCATGGGGTTGTTGGCGATCTTCCAGGCCAATCAGTTGACCGATGTCATCCGTGTGGTGCTGCTCAAACCTTTTGGGCTTGACCATGGTACGACGACCCGCTGGATCTTGGGAGTTTCCATGATGCTTTTGGTGGCCACGGTGATTTTGGGCGGAATACAGCGGATTGCTGCGGTTGCTTCCAAGCTGGTACCGTTTATGGTGACCCTTTATTTCATAAGCGTACTGGTGATCCTTTTCAGGTTCGGTGATGAGATATTGCCGTCATTTTGGTTTATCCTCGAAGATGCCTTTACCGGAAAAGCCGTTTTGGGCGGTTCTATTGGAGCGGTGATCATTACAGGTGCCAGAAGAGCAGCCTTTAGCAATGAGGCCGGTATCGGAACAGCCCCCATGGTGCATGGAGCCTCCAAGAACGAAGAACCGGTACGGGAAGGGTTGATCGCCATGCTGGGCCCATTTATCGATACCATCGTGGTATGTACCCTGACAGCCATGACCATCATGGTCACCGGCGTATGGGAAACCGGCGAAAAAGATGGGGTGCTGATGACCCTCTCTGCTTTTCAGAGTGGGATTCCTGTGGTAGGAAAGTACTTCTTAATGGCCGCAGTACTGGTATTTGCGCTGTCCACGATGTTTACGTACAGTTACTATGGCCATAAATGCTTCAACTACCTTTTTGGTGCGGACAAGGCCAATTATTATAATTACTTCTATCTGCTGACCATCGTTGGTGGAGCAGTCGTTTCCCTAAAGGTTGTAATGAGTTTTGTCGATGGGATGTATGCCGTGATGGCCTTCCCAACCATGATATCGGCCATCTACCTGTCCCCAAAAGTACGGGCAGCCACTAAGGACTATTTCAGACGGATGAAGGAAAAAAATACATTGTAACCCTCTTCTTTCCATCCATGGTGTAAGCACTTGACTGGGAAAGAACTCTTCCCAATAAATGGCTCCGAAGCAAACAACCAATTACCTATACCATGAATATCTTGATTGCACCCAACGCCTTCAAAGGGACCATCCCTGCTGATCGTGCTGCTGCGCTGATCGAGGAAGTGCTCCGCCAATACCTTTCCCATGCTGAATACCAACGGTGTCCTATTGCCGATGGCGGTGACGGGACATGTTTTTTGCTTGGTAACCAATTGAAATTAAATAAGATAGAGGCGGTAGGCCTGAATGCAATAGGATTAACTGAACAAGGTTTAATTTTTTTAAATGAAAGTCGAAAAGAAGCGTGGATCGATGTGTCCACTTTAAGCGGCTTGGCGGGATTGCCGCCTTTCGGGGTGAACGCCCAATTGACCAGTACTTTTGGGACGGGGCAATTGATAATGGAAGCCATACGGCGAGGCGCAGAACACATCATTTTGGGACTCGGTGGGAGTGCGACGGTGGACATGGGCACTGGGATTTTGCGGGCATTGGGCTATTTGTTTTTGGACAAAAACGGACGGGAGATCCCAATGTTCAGCCCTGGCTTTTTGGAGAGGATTGCCCATATCCAGCGACCGGTGGCCATGAACAAAGTCCGGTTTACGTGTTTATGCGATGTAAAGAATACTTTTTTCGGTAGCCAGGGAGCCATTCCTGTTTTTGGTCCCCAAAAGGGCCTGTCAGAAGCCGATCAGCATGTTTTTGAAAGTGCTGCAAAGGGCGTTTTTGAATTGCTGAAAGCCAAGGGGGATGGACAATTGACAGATCAACCAGGGTTTGGGGCTGCTGGTGGTATTGCGTTGGGGCTGAGTGCTTTTTTTTCCGTGAAGATCGAGGAAGGTGCCCATTATTTCTTCGAACAAGTGAACATGCAAGAAAAGGTGAGCTGGGCGGATTGGGTGATCACCGGAGAGGGGAAATTTGACAGCCAGTCTGCAGCGGGAAAGGGAAGCTATAAGCTCTTGGGCTTGGCCAATAAACATCAAAAAAAGACCTTACTGATCACTTCCGGAGGGGAAAAAGATGGCAAAGAGGCAGGATTTGACGACGTGGTGCAGCTGCCAAAACTCAACATGGATGACCTGGATTTCAAGCAAAAAGCAGCAGAAAACTTGAAAAGCTCACTTCAATTCTTCCTGGAGAAATCCAACATCTGAAAGGAAATGGGAACAGGTCAGAAACAGGTCATTCCGACGATAGGAGAGCTGTTCCCATCCATGGTTTGGTGGACAGGGAGATGCTTCCTACCGTCGAGATGACCGTTATTAACAAGGTACTTTAACCTTTCACTTCTTCGCGTCCATCAGCATGGATCGCAAAGCGTCCCTTGTCTTTGGGGTGGGTGGGTTCGTGGTTTGGCCACGGCCAGCCACCAAACTGGGTTTTCTGGAATTCCATCATGGCTTGGTGGATTTCCTGTGTGCTGTTCATCACAAATGGTCCATGCTGAACGACCGGTTCATTGATCGGTTTGCCTTGGAGGAAAAGCAACTCTGCCGGCTGGTCGCCATTGACAAAGGTGATTTCCTTTTCAGAAAACAGGTCTATGGAGTGACCTTCCGGTACCTCAAACCCTTCTGCTTCCAGCTTTTCACCTTTATAGAAGAACAGGGAACGATTGATGCCTTCAGCGGTCGCCGGAAGTGTCCATTTGGCATTCGGCGCCAGCTTTATCGTCCATATGGCCACTTGGTTTTCGGGATCTGCTGCCCACGAATCGGGATTTGGGGCAGGAGCCTTTACATCCCCATATTGGCCAGCGATGACCTTGATGGCAATGTCGTTTCCATTGGCATCTTTTTCTTTAATAACAGGAATGGTCTCTCCCCACAGCATTTTGAAATGGGCAGGAACGTTTTTGTTGGCCTTTGGAAGATTTAGCCATAGCTGGAAGAGCAGCAATGGGTTCTTTTCTTCCTTGTTGAGCAAAGGAAACATTTCACTGTGCATCACGCCTTTGCCGGCCGTCATCCACTGCACATCTCCTTGACCAAAACGGCCTGCAGCTCCCAAGGAATCCGAATGATCCGCAAAGCCTCGCTCGACCAAGGTAATCGTCTCAAATCCCTTGTGAGGATGGGCCGGAAAGCCGGGCACTTTGCTGCCATGGTACATTCTCCATCCATCCTTGATCGTAAAATCCTGTCCGATATTCCGACCTTCCAATGAGGCTTTTGGCCCAAGATCATCATTTCCCTCCGGAAATTCATCCAAATGATATGCACAGAACAAGAAGGGATCCTGGGTTTGCCACTGGAATCCAAGTTGTCTGATTTTTTTTACTGCTGTATCTTTCATATTGCCCTCCTAAGACTGGTTGAATTATATGTAAATGAATTTAATGTATATACATTTATTTGGAAAGAAAAGTTTCACTTTTATCAAAAAAATGCAGAGAGCACGTTTATCTCGATAAAGCAGCATCCTGCTGCAGCCAGTGTAGCAGTTTTTCGCGATGTTGGTATTCAAATCTCCGGTCGATCACCCTGAACGCTTCATCCAGAAGAATAAGGGTGGGAGGCGTGAACTTACCATTTCTACCTCCCAATAAAAGGGCTAAATCATGGATGCCCGGACGTTTGTCCGTGGCTTGGTGATTGACGAGGTCAAGGCCATCAAAGCGGACGGTGTCCCGGGTTTCAGCATCCATCCGGACCGCATAATATTCTCGGTTTATGGTGGTGATGACCGCTGCGTCGGTAAAAACCTTTTTGTCCATCTTTTTGCAGTAGGTACACCAGTCGGTGTAAAAATCGATAAACACCTTTTTGGGAGCCAGCCTTAAGGAATCCTCCAATTGTTCGAATGTCAACCAATTGATTTTTTCTTGGCCATGGGCAGTAGGGTGCAGGCCGGTTAAGACGCTGGTCAGCAACATGATCGGGAGCAGTAATGTTTTCATAGCCGTCTTCATTTTATCCGTTTAACTTTTCCATCCTTCATCTCCCTTACTTCAATGAAAATCCCCGATTTTCACCCCAAAGAAAAATGTCCGAGGCCTTGCTGGTCCATAAATATAATTGGAATCACGCAAAGCTCCCGTGTCAAAGTCTTTTTGGTAACTGTTTAACAGGTTCTGTACGCCTCCAGATAGCTCCATATGGAAACCTTTTATCAGGTCGAAGTGGTAAGCCAATTTGATATTGGCATCGAAAAACTGTTGACTGTCCACCAGTTCCATAAAACCTGATTCGCTGACTACATGTGGCACAATCATGGATCCGGTGTAGGAACCGGTCAGGTCGAAGTTCAATTTGTCGGTCAAGATCAGGTTGGTGGAAAGATAGCCGTGGGCATTGGGAGATCGTAAAAACTCCTCGGTCGTGACGGTCGGCTCGTTTTCATTTTCCATTTCTGGTTCGAAAAGCACCTGCGGATCATGATAAGTGGATCGCTGCAAGGTTCCACCTGCCTGTACGGTGACTTTTGGGGAAGGAGAGAGGTTCAGTTCGACATTTCCTCCTCTTACTACAGCTCCTGAACCGTTCCTGACTTCTTCTAAAATGGATCCATTGGGCAAGGTGGCTCCGGTGCTGACAGTGGTAAAAGGCCGCTTCAGTTGGGTATAGAACCCTTCTGCCAAAAAGCTAAACTGAAGATCACCGATGGAGTTGCTGAGGTTAAGGGAAGTAGTGTATGCATCGGAAAGTTCTGTTTTCAGCTCATCCGAAAGGATCACAAAGGTGGGTTCACCACCGACAGAGGAAATGTGCAGGTCTTCATTAAACGCCTGAGGGGCCCTGAATCCCCTGGCATAGCCTATCCGGAATTGCAGGTCTTCCCGGATATCGTAAAGAATATTGACACGTGGACTGAATACGCCCGTCGATACATCCACGTTGCGGACGATGGACGACAGTCCATAATGGCCATCCACGACGGTATGGTCAAACCTGCCTCCCGCCAAAGCGGTCAGGCGGTCGTTGGGGCGCCATTCGTATTGGCCGTAAAACCCGAGGGTATGGACGGACTGATCAATAAGACGTTGGTACCCGCTGATCTCGTCTTCTACATCGCTCAACTGGTATTCTGCGCCAAAAATAACCACGTCATCATGGGCAAAACTTCTGGAGAATTGGCTTCCTGCGACCATGGATAGGTCATGGGTTTTGCCGTAGGCGTTGGCGGCCAAGGAGCTATCAGCAGCGGTGCGGCCTCCTCCCAAACCGCCATAGTAGCTGTCCCTGATCGTTTTTTGCCCGGAAATATAGGTGGAAAAGTGGTTTTTGCTGTCTTTACTGTACAGGTCATAGGTCAGGCCTCCGATGATGGTATTGTGGGTGAGCTCCTCGGTAATGTCCGTAAAGTGGGGGGGGAGGTCCAAATGGTCCCCGCCTCTGCGGTACTCCTTGATGGCGCTGAAATCCAAACTTACCTTACTGCGATCGTTGGGTTTTAGGAAGGCTTTCATGCCAAATGTATTGTTTTCCAAACGCGTGATTTCGGTAAAGCCATCTCCATTGGCATCATAACTCCCCCGCTGACGGTACATCCCATGGAAGGTGACTCCAGTGCTAAGGTCTTCGCTGGTAAGGGAGCCGTTGAAATTCAAGCTATTGTCAGGAGTAGTGCCATCGATCAGGGAAAAATTGGATCCGATCTGCCAGGTATTTTCTACAGGTTCTTTGGTGATGATGTTTATGGTGCCGCCGATAGCATTGGAGCCATAAAGGGCAGATCCGCCTCCGCGAACGACCTCTACACGCTCAATGATGTTGGTTGGGATTTGATCGAGCCCATAGACGCTATTAAGGGAGCTAAAGACCGCCCGACTGTTGATCAAAATCTGGGAATAGGCTCCTTCCAGCCCGTTTAACCTTACCTGTGTAAATCCACAGTTTTGGCAATTGGTTTCCACCCGAACACCAGGTTGGTAGTTAAGCCCTTCAGACAAGGCCACGGATTGGGTGGCATTGAACAATTTGGGATTGAGTACATTGACCACGACAGGTGCTTCTTTTCGGTCCAGCTCATAACGCGTGGCGCTGATGACCACTTCATGCAGGTTCAGCTTATCTTCCTTGAGCTGAAAATTAACTTGGGTGGTGCTGCCCGCAGTGACGGCTACGGTTTTTTGGACGGTTTGAAACCCCATCAAACTTACTTTTAAGGTGATGTTGCCCTCAGGAATATCGTGAAGTTCATAGGTTCCGTTTTCTGTCGTCATCGTACCAAAATCCGTTCCTACTACCTGTACCGATGCAAAAACGGTTGATGAATTGGGAACATCCACTTGGCCCTCTACACTGCCTACATCCTGACCAACTGCCTGATGAAAGAGAAAAATATACAAGAATATGGTAATGACTTGTTTCATGTAGTATAAAATGGTTTTGCTAAACTTTTTGTTGATATAAGCGAAATTAAAAATTAAATTAGTATAAAAAAAAAGTTAGATTAGGCTAAAGTTAGGTTTCTGTTGTTTTTTTCTCGGATGATGACAAAAAATGCGCGCTACTGGTGATGTTCTTTGAAGGAAAACAGGCTAACAGCTACCGTTCATAAGTGTATTTCTCCTATTACATAAAAAATATGCAAACAATGGATGGATGGGTCATTTTACCGTAGGTATAGGCTTAACAGTATCCCAATTTAAATTCCATTATTAGACATGAAGTATTTTAGTGTTTGCCTAGTCTTTTTTATAACCTATTCCGTCACTACTTGGGCACAAACTTCACCATCAACTTCTCCAGCTTCCAAGAAAAAGGAACTACGTTTTCAGCTCAATGAAGATGGAAGCCACTATGTTAAAGGGACCTTTCTTAATCAAATTTGGCTCCGTAATACGTGGACGAATCCAGGTTCGCTGGTTTATGGCAGCCCGGATGACCAGGTTATGGACATTGGCCTGAGAAGGACCAGGATACAGGTTTTTGGTCAATTGACCGACAAGGTGTTTTTTTATACCCAGTTTGGCCAAAATAACCTGTCCTATCGCTCTCCGCGGAAGCAGGGGATATTTTTCCTTGATGCGATAGGGGAATATCAGGTAGTCGGTGAAAAAATGTCCATCGGAGCAGGTCTGACTGGGTGGAACGGGGTTTCACGGTATGCGAGCCCTTCCATTGGCTCCATTCTATCCTTGGATGCCCCCCTTTACCAGCAGGCGACCAATGATGTGAATGACCAGTTTGTGCGAAAGCTGAGTGTTTATGCCAAAGGGCAGCTGGGCCAGCTAGATTATCGATTGGCCGTGTCCAAGCCGATGTCCATTGAGCAGTCTTCCGTACAGGGGCCTGTGATTGCCGAAAATTCCCTTTTCTCTTCAGAAATAGGTTATGCGCAGTACCATGGTTATTTCAAATACATGTTTCTGGACAAAGAATCCAATACCACACCCTACCAGGCAGGATCTTATTTGGGAACGAAAAGTGTCTTCAATATAGGCGCGGGCTTTATGGCCCAAAAGGATGCCATGTGGCATTATGCCGAAAGTTCTACCGATACGGTCAGGACCAACTTGGGGATAATGGCCATCGATGCCTTCTATGACAGGCCCATAAATCGAAGCAAGGGAAATGCTATTACGGCATATGCTGCCTATACGTACAGCGATTATGGAAAAAACTACATCAGGAATGTCGGCGCCATGAATCCGGCCACAGGTGTCAATGCTGAAGGAACTCTGAATGGCCCAGGAAGCGCTTTTCCTACGATTGGTACCGGAAGCACCTTTTATGCGCAGTTTGGCTATCTCTTCAGGAGGGACCTGCTCGGTAATGCCGGGACCTTGCAGCCCTATGTCAGCAGCCAGTATTCCCAGTTTGACCGCTTGGATGACCCTATGGCGATGTATGACGGCGGGGTAAATTGGTTAATCGAAGGGAATCGGGTGAAATTGTCCTTTAGCTATCAAAGCCGGCCCATCTTTGCTGCCAACAGCCAAGGGAGCTATGTCGTGGATGAGCGCAAAGGAATGGCCGTGATGCAGTTCCAAGTGGCGCTGTGATCAAAAATCATTAAAAATTTATATAAGGGTTAAGGTAAAATGTGAAAAGGTGAAGGCTAATGGCCTTCACCTTTTTTATTATTCTGCAGTAAATGCTGCTTGGTAGTTGTTGGAAAGTTTCATCATCATATCGGGATTGGAGGCCCCGATCATGTACTTGGTTCCGGACATCAATGCTTCGTCAAATGTAATTTCTGCAAATAATGATTGGACATCATTTTTTATCCTGATGACATTTTCGGCATCCGTTTTTACCGTTACTGGACTTGCCAATTGGAGGGATACCGTTCTGAAGCTATCATTTGAACCTGTTTCGAAGGCAAATTCCACGGCATCCTCTCCTTGACCAACAGTACCCTTTGTTTTGGAGAAAATGTAACTGGTAAACCACATCCAAGAAGAATAGGCCATATTCTGGAGGGCGTTTAGTTCACCAGCGGTGCGTGTCAAGTCATCATTATATTCGGGATCTATTCCCAGTGCAAAGCTGACTCCCGTATATGTGCCATCGGGGATGTTTTTGAGCACAATGGTCTCACGTACGGAATCCGGTAGCACGAAGGTGTCCTGAACCAATTGTTCCTTCATGTGCTGGACCAAATAATAAGATTCAGGTACCTGATACTTAGTGCCGTTTTCATGAGTCAGTTCTACATTTGAAATCCAATAGCGTAGTTCATTGAACGTTAGCGCAGTGCCGTTTTCGGTTGTAAAGGTTTTCCCAAGCTCAAAGGCCTCTTCCCCAAAAGCGTGGTCTATACGAATGGAAAGCGCCGATTGATTTTCGATGGTCATGGCGTCATCAGTGTCATTGGTACATGAAGCCATGGCTCCAACGACTAAAAATGCTACTAATAATCTATTTAAGATATTTTTCATTTTTCTTTTTATGGTTTGATGAATGAAGTAAGTGTAGGGAGACCCTACGAACGTTTCAGGTTATAAAAAGATGTTTGGTGGTTTAATCGGCCTGTGGTCAAAACCCTTGCATGGAATTCCCTTCCCCCATGCCATTTTGATGATTGGAACCTTACTGAAGAATTGAAAAACAGGGAAATTCGAAAAATAGAGTATTTCCTGGTGTCTTTCACCTTTTAGGTTTTTTTCTTCATCCGAGGCATCAGCAGTGAGCTGGAGTTTACTGACCAGCACACAGTTTGCCCTGCATACGGTAATGGGGGCATTCCTGTCCACACATGCCACTTTTGCCAACTGTTCCTGATGAATTTTAAAATCCACGTAAACAATCGGAGCGGCCAGGATCTTGACCATCAGTAAGGCCACCAAAGCAAGAAACTTTAGGTTCATGATGGCTGATTGGTTTATAGTTTGAATGCTTTGATCAGCCCGATGCTGAGGCGGTTTTGATGCTGGATTTGGTTTCCATTCAGGTTTTGGTAGACCGGTGTTTGCCACATCACGCTAAGGGTCCATTCTTGCCGGTTGACATCCAACCCCGCTTGGGCAAAGGCAACCTTTCCGCCGGTAAGCTGCTGTTCTTCCCCTTTCCAGTGATCCTTCTGGGACTGCTCGTAGTAGGCACCGACATTGGGCACCAAGAGCCAATCTCCCTTGAATGATAATTGGTGAAAACCAATGGCCGAGGCATTAATACTGTTGCCAAATTGATAGTTTTGGGCTCCTTCAGTAGACTGCTTGTAACTGAACCCGGCATTTAGCCCTGTTTTGGTGTAGAACAATTGGTAATTCAGCCTGGCCACATAGCTCCAAGATCCCGTTCCAGGCTGGATGATTGGGTCAAACGCATCACCATTTGCAGCGATTTGACGGGATTGACCGGTGGGGGCGACGATCGCCAGTCCAGGACGGAAGGTGTGACGTGCCTTGTCCTGATAAATGTAGTGGATAAAATCTGCCGCAATGGTCAGGTCACCCCAGCCATGTACGTTCAAGGTGGTGTCTTGCACGGGATTGGGCAGGTCCAGCATTTTTTGGTAATGGACCCTGTTGGACTCATAGGGAAGGAGAAAAGTAAAGTTCCATTGGTTTTTCCAAGTGAAATTTCCCCTTAGCTCTACGGTTTCATAGGTTTCCCAGTCTTGATCCGTCTTGTTGACATACAGTCCGGTGCCTTCGGGTTCATGCATGACGATCATGTCCTGATCGAGGGATGGGGTTACCGCCGTTCTGGCTTGGGGGGCATATTTTGCCGTGGCTCCATTTTCGAATCCATTGGCCAAGCTGCTCGTGACCACCGCGGTGCCCGGGTTGGGGGAGGTGTAGCCGTATCGGTCGTATCCGCCAAATTGCCGGTGCCGGTAAAACAGCCCAATATAGCTCCGGTTTTGCAGCAAGCTGTATTCAAAGAAGTTGCAGCTGTCACAAGCCTGGGCTTCCTTGGACAGTAAAGGAAGGGAAAGCAGAATAAATAGTATGGATAATGTTTTTTTCATGATATTGGCTTACTCTTGATAAGCTTTATTATGGATAAATTGGTGATCGCTGAGGGTGGCCAAGAAAGCCAAAAGGGCCTCCCGCTCTGTATGGGATAGTCGAATGCCATTTTCCAGCTCCGGGGCAAGGCTTTCGTTGAGCTGTATGCCTTTTTCATAATGGTCCAGCACCTCGTCCAAGGTAGCAAACCTCCCGTCATGCATATAAGGAGCGGTGAATAGGAGGTTTCTCAATGAAGGGGTCTTATAGGCTCCACGGTCCATTTCGTCAAAAGAAATTCGGTATCTCCCCAGCAACAGGCCTTCCAGTTCATAAGGATCAGGATAAGTTTGGTCCAACCCGTTGTTATGGTAACGCAGGTCGGTAAACAAGCCTTCCTTATGGCAGCTGCTGCAGTGCTGCTGATAGAGGCGATACCCTTGGATTTCTTCCTCACTAAGGGTGGCCTCATTCCTTTTCCATTGGTCGTAGCGACTGTCTTGAGAGATGAGTGTTCGGACAAATTGGGCCAAGGCCCTGCCCATAAGGGCGCTGGTAATGGAATCTGTCTGAAAAGCAGCCTTGAAGAGCGAAGGGTATGCTGGGCTTTCACGCAGGTATGGAATGACCTTGTTCAGGTCTGCCCCCATTTCATCTGGATGGGTCAAGGGACCAAAAACCAGTGATTCCAAGTTGGTCGCTCCCCCGTCCCAAAACAAGCCATCGTGCCAAGCGAGGTTAAACAGCGTAGGGGAGTGCCTGTGGAGTGTTTTGCCGGACACCCCCGCTGCAGTCAAGTCTACCCCGTCACCGAAGGCCAGCGCAGGCAGATGGCAGCTGCTACAGGCTACTTGGCCATTGGCCGAAAGCCTCGGGTCATAGAAGAGGGTTTTGCCCAATAGGACGCCCTCCTCGCTAATGGGGTTTCTGGAGGGCTGTGGAAATGCTGGCTGTTGCAGGGTAGCAGAAACCTCGGGAAGGTAATATTCCGGGTTTGGTTTCATGGTTTCCGCAGCGTCTTGCAAGCATCCTGAGAGCAAACTTCCCACAGCCAAGGCCAAGATAAGGCGATATGTGACGGTTGTTTTCAATCCCGAATGATTTGACTACTGAAGGCTGAAAAAACCTTCCTGATAATTATTGGCGATGCTGATGGCTGTTTCTCCGCCCATGATGCTGGTGTTTTCCAAGTCATGGACGACAATTTCATGAGGAGCCGTAAACAACTGATCTAGGTTGGCCTCGAAGTCAAGCTCCACCACTACTTCTTTTCCTAAGGTTTTCCCGGCTGACGCGAGGTCAAAATCAATGGCCTTAAAGTTTTGTTCGCTTTCAGGGTCATTATTACCGATGTGGACGATAAGTCCTTGGCGGGCTGAACCCTCAAATTCCCATTCCCCCTCCAAAACGAAAAACTTATAGCCGGTATTCCAGTTCCAGGCCATGTCGTTGCTGGGATCCAAATCGCCCACTTGGTCAGTGGAGAGGTTTCGGGCCTTGTCAATGCCGATATAAAAGGTCAATTGGTCGTAACGGTCTGAGGGAATTTCTACGCTGAATTGCTTTTTCCCTGCCTCATCGATCAGGAAATAGCCATCTGGTACCGAAAAGCGATTGCCGGAGGTACTGTTCGTAAAGGTGATGTTGGAAACGTAATATTTGAACTTTCGCGGGGTAAAGCTTTCGCCAGAAGGCAAGGCAAAGGCAGGTCCCTCCAAGGCCAGTGGAGTGCCATCCAGGCTATGGGAAAAGTTAAAGGTCACCGCGATGTTTGAAGGGGTTTCCTCTTGGTCATTACAGCCCGTAAAGGCGATGAGTGTCAATACAATAATGAATATCTTTTTCATGTCGTTTGTTTAATTAAATGGATCCGAGAATTTCGGATTGGTAATGAATTTTTCATCCGTCAGGGTGTGCAGAAAGGACAGTATGGCTTCTTTTTCTCCGTCCGTCAGGTATAGTTTGATGTTCTCTCCAGGAGCAATCGTCTCATTGCTGGCCTCCAAAATGAGGATATCCAACGTGCTGTTCATCTGGATGTGTTCATCATAGTGCTCCAGGACTTCCGTTAGTGTTTCAAACCGTCCATCATGCATATAAGGTGCTGTAAGGGCGATGTTCCGGAGGGTAGGGGCTTTGAATTTTCCTTTGTCCTTGGGAAGTCCGGTTACTGCGGCCAAACCTTCCTCAAGGTAGGCGTCTTGGTCAAGGCCATTGTTATGAAAGCCCAGAAGGTTATTGCGGTCACCAGAGGTCAAAAAGCCCAAGTGACAGTCTCCGCAGTTACCGCCGCGAATGTGCAGGGAAGGTTCTGGGTGGGTGAAGAAAAGCTCCATCCCCAGTTGCTCTTGTTCGGTAAATTCCACCTCACCCCTGATCCACTGGTCAAACCTCGAATCACCTGAGATCAAAGTGCGCATGAACTGCGCAAGGGCCTTTCCGATCATGGTTTCCGTGATTTGATTTGAGCCAAATGCTTTCTCAAATCGCTCAGGGTAATTTTCGTCGGCTTGGAGTCGGGCCACAGCTTCTGCTATGGGCAAATTCATTTCCCGATGGTCCTCAATGGGTTGCAAGGCTTGCTCCTCCAGGCTGGCCGCCCTTCCGTCCCAAAAGAACCGGGATGTCCAGTGCAGGTTGGCCAGTGACATGGCATTTTTGTCGCCAGGGGTACCGTTCACCCCAGTGCTGATTTTCTTGCCGTCCGTGAAGGCTTTGGCCTGTTGATGGCAAGAGGCGCACGCCATGGTGCCGTCTATGGAGAGTTGTTTTTCATAAAACAGCATTCGGCCGAGTGCCACACCCTCTTCGGTCAACGGATTATTGGCCGGCATGGGCACATCATTGGGGAAGTACTCGGGATGCTCCAAGGTGATCACTGGGTTTGGCGTAGAAGGCTCTTCGGGCTCTTCCTTGCTACAGGCCCACATCAGCAAGCACAAGAGTACTGTTCCCATAAAACATGGGGCTTGGTATCGCATGGTCGGTTTGGATACAAGGTAAATGTTCCCTCAAGGCATGGTCCGTGCAGCCACACCGCGAAATTGCAGCGTAGGTGGATGCCCATTTCCTGTAGAAATACAGCAATCAAATTGCCCATCTGGGGACATTTCCAATGGATAATATTTAGAAATAGAAATTAGCTTACGGCTTTCGGCAATTTAGAAGCAAGGAATGATGGTTACTCCTTTTTCTCCTGGGAAAGCCAAAAGCACTTGAACCCATAAGATGCATTGGCCTCTCCAGGCCACGGCTCATAGAAGTTGTGGCCTAAAATGGCATCAAAGTCAGTCGCTACGCTTTTACACATAACGATTCTTCATGCATTAAACGGGTTATACCAATGGGGAAACTGCGTCCTGAGGTGGGTGAAAAATATCTGTGGTCGTGTTATAATACTTACCCCTTTGGTAAAATGAAGTGTTCGAAAATGGGGGGATAGTAAGTTGCTGAAATCCAAAATGGTTTTCTTGCAAAATGTAAAGGCCAAAATCTCGGCTGACATCGATACTGCCGGGTTGTTGCTCTTGTTGGTCTTGGGCTTCCTTTAGCTTCTCTGCCAGAAAGCATTTTCCATCACAGTGCAGTTCCGGTTTGTCCCTGTTGATGCATAGGTTTTCGGCGATGTACTCCTTGTTGAGGACATAGTCCATCTGGATCACTGAAAACACCATACTGTTCAGGACCACGATCATGGAAAGCCATATATGAAACAAGGATTTCAGCATTTGCGCACAAAAATAAGGATAAATTCTCTAAAAAGAAGCAGCTCTGGGGTTAAGATGGGATTAAAATCAACTAAAAGCCCAGGCCTGTCTGCAAACAAACCTGGGCCAGCACCAAATTGGGCTGTCAGAAAACGAAAAACTTGGTGTGTTTTTCCGGGATAGGGGTTGATTTATGGTGTATCCATTGCCGTTTAAATAGCTTTGCTGAAGACAAAGGTTTGGGATTTCTTACTTTTCATTCTATGGTCAAAGGCCGAACAAATATTGCGGATAAAGGCCCTTCCCAATGGCGTGACGATGATGCGGTTTTCACGCATGCTGAGCAGGCCATCTTCCTGCAGTTCGTTGAGCAGCTTGAGGTTGTCCATTTTCCAAATGATACTGGCTTCTTCTGTCGTGCCGGTGCAGATCAGGTCCAAGATGGTTTTTCGTGTTTTGATGTCCTCTGTAGTCATCAGGTGACCTTTGGAATGGGAGAAATGGCCCAGCATGCTTTGTTCCTCATACAGTTCGATGTTTTTGGTATTTTGAGCGTAGGCGTAATAAACATCACTGATGGCACTGCTGCCCAAACCGATCAACATGTGGGAACTGAAATTGGTATATCCCATGAAATTTCGATGGAGTTTTCCCGTGGCCTTGGCGGTGAGCAGCTCATCTCCCGGCAAGGCAAAATGGTCCATGCCGATTTCCTCATACCCCATGGCCATGAGCTTTCTTTTGCCGGTTTCATAAAGCTTTCGCTTTGCTGACTTTAAGGGTAGGTGCTGCTCAAAACTTTTTTGCGCCTGAAAGACCGAGGGTACGTGGGCATAGCTGTAAAAGGCAATCCGGCTGGGCATGAGCTTACTGATTTCATCCAAGGTGGTTTCGATGGTTTCTTCAGTTTGGTGGGGCAAACCATAGATCAAGTCAAAATTGATCTGTGAGAATCCTGCCAATTGAGCATGATAAGTAGCTTCTCTCACTGTCGATAGCGGTTGGATCCTATGGATGGCCTGCTGCACCTTCAGGTTCAAATCCTGAATGCCATAACTTACCCGTTCAAATCCAACTTCCTTTAAGGTCAACAGGTGTTCCAACGTGGTATTGTTCGGGTGGCCTTCAAAACTGAACTTTGCCTTTGGAACCACATCGGATGTCCCACAAATGTATTTGATCAAAGATCTTAGGTTATCAGCAGAGAAAAACGTTGGGGTGCCCCCTCCCAAATGGATGGTCGCGAGCTTAGGGCGTGCCGGTAACATTTGAAGATACATGTCCCACTCCCTTTTCAATGCCTCCAAATAGGGCACTTCCTTTTCATGGTTTCTGGTAATGTATTTGTTGCAACCGCAGTAGGTGCACAGGCTGTCGCAATAGGGCAAATGGATATAGAGGCTTATGCCTTCTTTTTGCCCAAATTGCTGATAGGCTTTTAGGACATTGTTTTTCCAAGTGGGGGCGTCCACATTGTTTTCCCAAAGCGGTACCGTCGGATAGCTCGTATAACGGGGTACAGCGACGTCATATTTAGCGATCAGGTCAGCAGAAATCTTCATAAAATCATTCGATTAATGACACAAAGCTATTGAATGCGACGACGATTAGGGGTGACGGAGGTCAGGTTGAAGACTGATAAATGTCAGTCCAGGTTGGTTTAAGGTGAAAAATAACTAAAACAGGTATTAATTTATTTTTATTGGTGATAATGTGTTTGTATTAGAATGATACAAGTAAATATCACATGAAAAATGTATATGGTAATGGCTGTTTTTGTGATAATCACCATGCTTTTTATCAGCATTTTCCTTTGTCAAGACATGCTCAAAGCATACGTCATAAGTACTACTAAATGGATACGTTTTCTTGTCTAAAAAGTAATGCCTTCAAAGGAAAAAATTGACGATGTTTTCCCATTCTTCTTCTAAGCTACAAGAGGGTTTGGTTTTTCCGGCATTACGGTACCAATATGCGGCATTCCATTCATCTCCTTCCTTTCGGTGGAGGTAGGCATGGACGTAGGCGGCATCTTGGCCACCCAAGTCATTCACAAGGTCGTGTGCATGCTCCCAATTTCCTTTTCCGTCGTACCAAAGCGCCTCCAGCATGATGCTGATGCCAGCAGGTGGTTGGGGTTGGGAAAGACTCTTTTTAAAAAAGGCAAGATCCATAGTTTGGGGATTGATAGGTGAAAAGCAAAGTTATAAAATCAGGAGAGAAATTCCAGGTGATGGCCAAGGGCAATGGTGGAAGATATGGTGTTAACGAATTTTAAGATGCTGTGCAGCAGCTTTTTGGAAAAAATCCATTTATTTGAGATATGAAGTTTTCGATGATTTTTTGGATGATTGGCTTGGCCTTGAGTGGGCCTAAAGGGTTCCACGCGATTGAGGTACCGTATGTATATGGGAAACCGGAATGGGGATGGGGCAGAATTTACTATGCGTACGGCGCTCCCTATGATTCCTCCAAACCGACTGTTTTGGTGGTTTCTGATGCCATTACCTCAATTACAGCAGATGATGCGTGGCCAGCTCCCCTTCGACTCAAATTCAACGTCGTCAGGGTAATGGGGAGGGCGGAGCAGTTTGGCTTTGGCGAAAAGCTATGGCAAAAGGACCGTATCGACTGGTCCATGGCTTACCGCGTGTTTGAAGCCGACCAACTGGTAAATGACCTGGAAGCGGTGAGGGATGCGGTGGCCAATGGCCAAAAAGTCACCTTGTTTGGGGTTTCATCTTCCGCTGAGTTGTTGCACCGATATGTCGCCAGATATCCTAAACGGGTGGATGGAGCCATTAGCATCGATCCGCTGTTGCTGGAATTACAGCATTCCATGGGGATAACCCCTAAAAAAGCCCCTGAAAGCATCTTTTCCAACATGAAGGCAGCGGCAGGCGGAAAAGCCACAGCAGTGGCGGTGGCCATCCGGTGTTTTGAGCATTTATTTGCCTTGCAGCCTATCGGAAAAGAAAGTGAGTACCCGCCCAAAAATACCGGATGGATGGGAGAAAAGGCCCTCCCGGTAATGAAGGCGTATTCACAACGTCCATTTCAGGTAAAAGGCATTCATTACGATCAGGTGGCTACGTTTGAGGGAAAATCGGTGGTTTTTTCAGGTGTGCAGGACAGTTTGACGGACCAAAGGGTGGATCAGGTGTTGGCGGCACATTATCGGGACGGAGATTTTTTTCTGTTTAATGATGGCCATGGTTTACCACATTATCGGCATTATCCTGCCTTTGTCAGGTTTGTTCAGGCATTTTTGGAAGGGGATATTGCCCAAAAGCAAGCGGTTTATAAAGTACTTTGGGACCAAGGAATGATCTATCCGAAGGAAGATCCGTGGGCGTTTTAAAAATGAAATCTTCCCATAAGGCGTGCAAGGGAAGTAGATGTTGGGCTTGCCTGAACGCGGCGCTAGCGGGTGGCCTTTGACCGCTGTCTTTGGGAACTTCTAGTCATATTTGGAATAAGTTTTTGTATCTTTTGAGGTGTTATTAAAATACAAACCGCTTATGAACGCATCATTTTGGCGCCCACTGCTTTGTTTGGGCCTGCTTCTGCAATGCTCCGTTTTAGTTGCCCAGACACCCAAAAGACCGCCCAACATCATTGTGATTTTTGCCGATGATCTGGGGTATGGCGATTTGGGTTGCTATGGCCATCCCACCATCCAGACCCCATATCTCGACCGGATGGCCAAAGAAGGGATGCGCTTCACGCAGTTTTATGTAGGAGCGGATGTGTGTACGCCCAGTCGTGCAGCACTGCTTACCGGCAGGTTGCCCATTCGCTATGGCATGGCGGGGGAGGAGCGGGGCGTTCTTTTCCCGGATTCTTCCAAAGGCCTGCCCCACACGGAGGCAACCATGGCTTCTGCCTTAAAAGCGGCCGGATACAGGACGGGCATTGTGGGCAAATGGCACCTCGGCCACTTGCCGGAATATCTTCCGACCACTCACGGTTTTGACTTCTATTTTGGGATTCCCTATTCCAATGATATGCGGCCCAATCCTCACAACCATGTACCGCCATTGCCGCTATACCGTAACGAAGAGGTCATTGACCTTGACATCGACCAACGTCAGCTGACCAAACGGTATACTAAGGAGGCGATCAGGTTTATAGAAGAAAACCAGGAAAGGCCTTTTTTCCTGTACTACCCCAATAATTTCCCCCATGTGCCTTTGTACGCTTCGTCGGATTTTGAAGGAAAGAGCAAGCGTGGAATTTATGGGGATGTGGTATCGGAACTCGATTGGAGTGTGGGAAGAATATTGGAAAAGTTAAAGGCCTTGGACCTTGCAGAAAACACTTTGGTGATTTTTACCAGTGATAACGGCCCATGGCTTTCTCAAAAGGAAAAGGGAGGATCAGCAGGGTTGCTCTTTGAAGGCAAGGCTTCTACCTATGAAGGGGGAATGCGCGTGCCGGCAATTGCCTGGTGGCCGGGCACCATAAAGCCCAATCAGATCAGTACCGCTTTGGTGGCATCCATGGACCTATATCCTACTTTTTTGACCATGGCCGGGCTGAATATGCCTCAGGATAAAACGTTGGATGGGGATAATATTTTGCCTATTTTGAGGAACGAAACAGATGAAGTACGTGAAATAATGTTTTATTATCACCGCAATAAGCTTCATGCTGTCCGAAAGGGACCTTGGAAGGCTCATTTTACAACCAAGCCCTCCTACAGTCGTGAAAAGGCTCAGGACCATGAAATTCCATTACTTTATAACTTGGAAGAGGATCCTTCAGAGCAATATAATGTAAACGAAGAATTTCCGGCAATAGTAGCCTCACTTACGGAAATCTATCAGAAACATGTGAACAGTTTCACCCCGCCTCCCTCCATCATGGAGGAACGTATAAAGTGAGTGGGTCTGATAGGTTATTTTTACCAAATACTGATACTAGTGAGCATAAGTTGTCGTTGAAATATTAAGGATTTGGAAATCCATAAGACAATAAGTCCTGATCTGGCTCAGCAAGGTAAACTAGCTTTGGAGACAGGCCAGATTGGGCACCAACTAGAAAAGGCGTTTTGGGGACGCCTTTTTTTTCGATAAAACAGGTCAAACGATGTTTCGGATCAAGCCGAAAAGTTGGGGCATTTTATACCATAATGAAAATTGGTAGTTCCCCCAGGGCAAACACTTTTAAACTGTTAATAAAGAGATGTCAGCCTGAATTAAAGAACTTCAAGGGGCTAAAAGCGATTTCCCTGATGGTTTGTCAAATGTGGCAAACGCATTTAATAATAATTTCGTGTAGATGAGCTATCATCCGTGCCGCTGGCACTCCTTCGGGAAGTTGAGGAGCGCTTAAGTTCCTGCGGATGA
>JGI2924J29684_1078262_pt1 | contig 37660 bp, 32 predicted proteins | sample BenlonsequencITS_FD_29684 | JGI IMG/M metagenome (IMG submission 29684)
GGCCAAGGCTGATGCCCATTAAAGACAATGTTGACATAGTCCGGATCCATAATTCCTAAATCAACATTGACCTCATGAGGTTTAGGGGTACCGAACAAGATATCTTGGGTCATTTCCAAACCGATCTGAGCATTATAAATGGTGGCCAAGCCTAAGCGCATTGCTTTAAGGGCCAAAGAAACATGATCCCCATCAACATTAGTCAAGCAGCTGGCAACCGAATTTTGTTCTTCATGGTTAACCCCAGCAGGATAGATATGTAGATCTTTCCATACCTGTTTGCGTTTTTTAGGAGCAAAGGCTTCAACCATCAGATTAGGTTCATCCGCTCCAATACTCATTTGGGTATTAAGCAGATCTGCTAATTGTATGGCCATCTGGTTAGTATCCTGATTCGTATTGAGTCCAAGTTTTTCACACATCCATTTAAGCTTATTAACATCTGTAACTTTAAAAGGGGTTTTTCCTTCTCCCGTTGCCCGTAAAGTTCTAAATGCTTCATAAGCATGATGGCTATAAGTTCCTGCTCCCATTATGTTTTGGAGAAGCAGTTTTCTCATAGCCATAGCATCTGGGCCAATGCCACAGACCCCTTTATCCTGCCCTCCTTTTTCACTAATGCGACAGGGACCTTGAGAACATTGTTGACAGGTTAATCCTTGCAAACAAAATTTACAACGGATTTTCTCCTGCTGTACCCAGCGGTCAAAGACATTAGACATTCCATCCTCACGGATACGCGGCATCATCTCTTCTACTGAGTCATGGTAACTCAATCGCCCTTCAGTTCTCTCTTGGATAGTTTCCGTCATTTCCTATCTCCCTTCTATCATTACTAAAAAAATTTTGCCCATTAAACACCCTATTTATGTACTGGTTCTACTTGTTTGTATACCAAGTCAATGGGGTAGTGTTATCGTCTACTTCATATTTTTTTCAGTAAATCTACTCTATATGTAATAGTAAGTATTTAAAAATGGAAAGCTAAAAACACTATAAAACTGATTATTGGAGGGTTCCTAATGAACGAAGGTACGGATATAAAAACTAACCCCGATTATTTAAAGGCTAAGAATATTGTTTATTATATCTTAGGTGTCCTGGAGGTCTTATTTGCCTTCCGCCTAGTTTTTAAGCTTCTGGGAGCAAATCCAAAAAGCCCCTTTGTTTCATTTATATATTCAGTATCTCAAGCCTTCTTAGTTCCCTTTAATGGTATTTTCCCACCTGCTGTTACCAAAGGAATTGAAACTCAGTCAATTTTAGAGCCAACCACCATTATTGCCATGATTGTATACGCTATTATTGCCTGGGGGATAGTAAAGTTAATTGAGATTAGCAAATCTTCTTCCTCAAATACCGGTATTCGTTAATTAGCTTCATAAAGAACTATTCACGCCAAAAAGTTTGGCCTCCCCTAACGAAACCTTGTTAGGGGATTGCCTTTTATATAGTTCAAACGATTTCTTACAAGGATCTCCTTCTCTTCAATCTCTTGCTTACTTTCATTAAGGGTGATAGACTACAAAGATAATTGTCACAACAATATTTGATAAACAAAAATATTGTTGTGACAATATTAATTGAGGAGGAATTCACATTTTCGAAGAGAATTTAGGATTTATTATCGGCAAAACTAACTCAAAAATGAAGAATAACCTTGCTAGAGCATTAAAACCCTATAATGTTACACACGAGCAATGGCCATTACTGAAATGGTTGTGGGTAGAGGATGGCATTTCTCAAAGGGAATTAGCTGAGCGAAGTTATAAGGATCAACCTACGATCACTAGAATTCTCGATAAACTGGAGCAACGCGGGTTGATTCGTCGTCAAGCTGATTCCGGGGACAGACGGGTTTCTCTAATTTACCTGACAAAGGAAGGCCAAGAAATCGAGGCCTCTCTCAAACCTCTGGCTCGTAAGGCCTTGGAACACGCCTTACGTGGACTATCAGAAGAAGAAAGGTCTCAACTTACCAATTTAATGAACAGAATTAGTGCTAATATCGATTAGGAGGATAACCATGTTTGACAATATCAAGAATTCGCCGAATTATCGTTGGTATGTCTTGGCGACGGTCGCTGTAGGAACCTTTATGGCAACCTTAGACGGAAGCATCGTAAATGTAGCCTTACCCACAATTTCTCATCAACTGAACTCCAATCTTTCTACATTACAATGGGTGGTTACCGCCTACCTTTTAACCATTACCAGCTTACTGCCGGTCTTCGGGCGTCTTGCCGATTTAATGGGACGCAAAAAGGTCTTCGGCTATGGCTTTTTAGTTTTTATTCTTGGATCCGCCCTCTGTGGATTGGCTCAAAACATCTGGTTTTTAGTAGCTACTCGAGTGGTGCAAGCCCTAGGCGCCGCAATGCTTATGTCAAACAGCCCAGCTATTATCACCGCAATATTTCCCCCAAAGGAGCGAGGAAAGGCCTTAGGTCTGACGGGAACCGTCGTAGCTCTGGGCTCTCTGACAGGACCAGCCTTGGGTGGTATACTTATTAAATTAGCGGGCTGGCGCTCTATTTTTTACATTAATGTCCCGATAGGGCTTCTTGGTTTCGCTGCTGTACTCCTAGTCCTTCCCAAAGACGTACCTAATAAAGAAAAAGAGCCCTTTGATTATCTCGGTGCTTTATCCTTTACCCTTGGAATGATCTTTCTGCTTCTCGGAATTACCAATGGAGAAGATTGGGGTTGGTCAAGTTTACCGGTACTCATGAGTATTATTATTGGAATCATACTATTAATCTCATTCATTCTAACTGAGCGCAAAGTAACCCATCCTATGATTAATTTATCTCTATTTCGCAATCGTCCCTTCCTGATCGGTAACCTGGCAGGTGGGTTATCCTTTATCGCTATGTTTGCTAACAATATGATTTTGCCTTTTTATCTACAAGGTGTTTTAAACTACGATCCGGCTCAAGCAGGTATGCTCTTAATGATCTTTCCCATCACAATGGCCATCACAGCACCAATAAGCGGTAATGCCTCAGATAAATTCGGCCCTGTATTCTTGACCACAACGGGTTTGACTATTACTGGTGTGGGCTTGCTCTATTTTTCTACCCTTTCAGCATCAGCTAGCTTCTATCATATAATTCCAGGTGCCATACTTACCGGGTTAGGAGCGGGAATGTTCCAATCTCCCAACAATAGCAGCGTTATGAGTTCAGTTCCTCCTCAAAAGCTGGGGGTTGCCGGAGGAATTAACAGTTTAGTTCGCAATTTAGGTATGGTCATTGGCATTGCTTGGTCTGTATCCTTATTTGATGCCTTAGGCGGGGTCGCCTCACCAAATCCTTCTCAAATTGACGCTTTCATGTCTGCTTACCATTATGTTATGTTAGTAGCTATGGCTATTGCCTTTACAGCTGCTGTAATATCCTTTAATCGCAAGAGTTACGCTAAGGCTCAGTAAATCTATAAACTATACCCGAACAACAAGGCGCCGAGAATGAGTAGTTCTAAGGCGCCTTGTTGTTCGGGTAATTATCGAAAAATAATCTAAATTTGATTTATTCAAAAGGAATTAATCCCTTTCCGACGAAATATCTAATTACGACTCTTTTAGTTAGCTTCAAAAAAAGCCACTGTTTTAAATTGCATTGGAAAGGGACAAATATGTCTAAGAAAGGTATGGAAAACTTCCTTGATCCTAAGTATTTGGAGGAAATTCTTGCTAGTTTTTCCAAGGCCACTGGGTTACACATTGAAGCCGTTAATCGCAAAGGGGAAACTCTTGCGATCTTAGGCAATAAAAACAGAAGTGATTTTTGTCAGTATATCCGTAGTAATAGTAAAGGCGAAAAGAGGTGTTTAACTTCCTATAGAGAGGCCACGGTAGAGGCGGCTAAATGGAATGAGCCTTATTTCTTCCGTTGTCATGCCGGAATTGTAATTTGGGCCGTCCCAATTATTGTTGATAATGTATTTTTGGGAAGTATTATTTGCGGGCAAGTACTATTGTGGAAGCCCGATGAATTCTTTCTTAAGCAATTAAAAAAGAGCAACCCCAATCTAGACTTTGAAACTTTAAAAGAAAAGGTTACAAGCGTTTCCATGTCTTCACCAGAACAATCCCAAGCCGCGGCAGATATGCTGTTTGTTGTCGTAAATCACTTAGTCAAACGCAACCTTCATACCATGGAGAAAGAGCATGCCTATCATTTACAACGCCTACAAATAAAGACCGATCTCGAGAATAGAAAGAAAAAGAACACCACCGAGTTCACAGATTATGCTACCTATTTAAAAAACGAAAGACGTTTCCTTAGCTATATAAGGCTGGGAGATAAAACCAGAGCTGAAAGTACTTTGAAAAATTTATTAACTGACCTCTTAACTAAAACCGCAGGTGACAAAGCTACCATTAAAATACGGGTTCTAGAATTAGCCTCCCTATCGTCGAGGGCTGCTGTCGAAGGGGGCGCAGATGCCGAACAAGTCATGGTCAAGCTTCAGGATTTTAATAATGAGGTTAATAGCATTGAGCGTATCGAAGAATTCTTTTTCAAAGTGCATAAAATAATCGCAGAATTTCTGGATGGGATTTTCAAACTGGCTGACAAGAAGCATCTAAGTTTAGTTAATAACGCCCGAAACTTCATTATGGAAAACTATCACAAACCCCTTACCCTAAAAGCAACCGCTGACCATCTTTTTATTAGTCCTTCCCATTTATCTCGTTTATTTCGCTTAGAATTAGATTGTACCTTTAATGATTATCTTACTAGGGTTCGCGTAGAAAAAGCTGTAGAACTAATGAAGAAACCAGAGTTTAGTGTTGAACAGGTTTCTAAAGCAATTGGTTTTAAAAATCAAAGTTACTTTGCTGAAGTATTCCGAAAATATATTGGTGTTACTCCCTTGGTCTATAAAAACAGCTTATTTTAGGGGCGATTTAATTGATCTTTGACGATATTATTCATTCAATTGCCGAAGGTGAATCTGAGGATACCATAGAATTAACCAAACAAGCCTTAGCACAAGGATATTCTGCTTCTTCTATTCTTGAAAAAGGACTTATCAAAGGTATGGATATCATTGCTGAAAAATACCGCACTGAAAAGGTTAATGTCCCAGAAGTCTTAATGGCTACCCAGTCAATGCATGCCGGCCTATCCGTTATTGAGCCGATCTTAAGTACACCCGCCAAAAAGGAACTCGGCAAAATCATCTTAGGTACGGTAGCCGGAGACTTACATGATATTGGCCTCAGTATTATTAAAACCATGGCCATGGCAACGGGTGCAAAGGTTATTGATCTAGGGGTTAATGTCACCCCTAAGAAATTTGCCAGTGCCGTCCGCAAGGAAAAACCCAATATTTTGATGATCTCAGCCTTACTGACCACCACTATGTCAGTTATGAAAGATGTGATTGATGAGTTGGAAGCTCAGGGATTACGTCAGGGACTAAAAATCATTGTAGGCGGAGCACCGATAACTGATGCCTTTGCTAAAGAAATAGGGGCAGATTATACCTTTGAAGATGCCATCCAGTTTCGAAATTTTCTTAACGACAATTTAAACAAATTGTTAGTTTCCAAAGGGCCAGCTCGTAAAAGCCGATCTATCCACGAGTAATGCTCCTTAACAACTCGTCTTCAGAAACCAATGGCAACATTTCAAAGGGAGGTCACAAGGAACAATTCTGTTCCTGCGACCTCCCTTTGATTATTCTGACCGCTCTGTTGCAAAAAACACCCAGGCCTGCACAACCTGGGTGTCTTAATGAGATGATATCAGGATTTTGGCTTATTACTTCTCCTGCGCCAGGGCTTTATAAATGCTAAAGCACATGGCCACCATGATCAACATGAAAGGGAATGCCGCGACAATAGAAACTGTCTGCAAGACTGATAATGCCGCCGTTCCACCTCCAACTAGGATTAGGATGATGGTGAAAGCCCCTTGAATAATCCCCCAAAAACTGCGTATTTGCTTGCCTGGGTTCATGTCTCCATTAGAGGTCAGCATGGCCAATACATAGGTTGCCGAGTTGGCAGCCCCTACAAAGGAAGCCACGATCAACAGGATAGCTAAAGGAGCCGTTATTGAGTACAAGGGCAGCTGTTGGAGTGTCGCAAAAAAGGCAGTTGTATAATCCGCGTTAACAGCGGCTTGAATAGCTCCGTTGGAGAGCTTATCCAAGTTAAAGGCTGCACCACCGTAAATTGACAACCAAATCATAGAGAATCCTGACGGAAGAAGTGTTACTGCCAAGACAAATTCTCGGATGGTCCGTCCCTTAGAAACCCGGGCAACAAATTGTCCGACGAATGGAGCCCAGGCAATCCACCAAGCCCAGTAGAAAACAGTCCATCCTTTTAGCCAATCCATGTTGCCCATCCACAAGGTTTGGCCAACAAAGTTCTGCAAGTAAGCGCCCAGAGTATCCGTAAAGTTGTTTAGAATTAAAACCATACCACCAAACAAGAAGATGAATACCATAAATCCAATGGAAAGCCACACCTTAATATCTGCGGCAATCTGCATAGCTTTATGCAGCCCGGAGATGGTTGCCAGGGTGAAGAGTAGGGTCATCACGGCAATAATTACGGAAACAGTCATCGGTGTGGCCTGGATACCCCAGATATATTGCAGCCCTGTGGCAATCTGATTGGAGCCTAGACCTAAGCTTGTGGCCACACCGAAGACCGTGGCGAACACAGACAAGATGTCAATGGCTTTTCCAATCGGTCCGTAAATCCGCTCACCGATTAAGGGATAGAAAGCTGAGCTGACGAGGAAGGGCAGCCCCTTACGAAATTGGAAGTAAGCCAGAGCTAAGCCGCCAATGGCAAAGATTACCCAAGGATGGATTCCCCAATGAAAGAAAACAATTCGCATTGCTGTACGCATAGCTTCCGGGGTGGCAGCCTCACCTACCGGAGGTGCCAAATAATGCATCATGGGCTCAGCAACTGACCAGAAGACGAGGCCGATACCCATCCCTCCGCCGAACAACATTGAAAACCACTGAAAGTTACTAAACTCAGGCTTATCGTCATCTTTACCTAACTTAATTTGACCAAAACGGCTAAAGGCAACGGCATAAACGAAAACTGTAAAAAAGCCTACGGCTAACAAATATAGCCAGCCAAAATCAGTTGTTAAAAATGCAAATGAAGCACTGGCGACTTTACCCATTTGTTCGGGGAGAAACATTCCGAATAACACGAACAATACGATTATGACAGAAGAAATATACATAACAGAACGACTTGTCGTTGTCTCCTTACTATTTGTCATAAATAGCATTACTCCTCTCTAACCATAATTAATTGTTGTATTTTTCTGGTTTAAATGCGTGGCCAATAAACTTTTAAGAGGGACTTGAACTGGTTGTTTTAACGGCGAATAGCTCTAAAGCTCCAACTTCTTAACTAGAAGTAAGTAAATACCTATCCCCCCTTTTTAGCCAAAAAAATCCTAGGGACTTTAAAAGTTGTGTATTATTAAGGCCCCTAGGATTCAATTACAATAAATAAACCCTATTTTTGAAACTGTATAAACTACTATATTTATTTTGCTAACATTCTATCGGCAAGTGCTACTGCTTCGTCCGCAGATTCTGCCCAACCGTCAGCCCCTATTTCATCAGCATAGGCTTGACTGGTAGGACCACCGCCAATAAAAACTTTGAATTGATCTCTGAGGTTATGCTCTTTCAAATAATCGATGATATCCTTTTGGGCACTCATAGTTGTCGTCAAGAGAGCGCTTGCTCCAATAATGTCTGCTCCAACTTCTTGAGCTTTTGCAACGAACTCTGCAGCCTTTATATCCGTTCCAACATCAAATACCTTATATCCGGCTGCCGTGAACATCGCCCCGGTTATATTTTTGCCGATATCATGAATGTCACCTTCTACTGTTCCTAAGACAATCTTGCCCTTATTTTCTCCTTCGCTCATACCTAATTTAGCAATTTCAGGTTCAAGAATACCCAGACCGACCTTCATCGCCTCAGCGGACATCATTACATCCGGTAAAAAAACTTCCCCTGCTTTCCATAGCTCCCCTACAACTTCAATTCCTTTAATTAAGCCTTGCTGCACAGCGTCAACGGGATTGATTGATTCCTCAATAGCCTTTTGGGAAAGCTCTTCTACGATATCTTCATCACCATCGATAATGGCTTGCTTTAATCCTGCAAATAGTTCACTCATTTGTTTTATCCTCCATTTCTCTCAGTTAGTTTAATATTTTTAGGGCGCTATCCCTTCTCCAAAGCGGAGTACTTGTCAACGGAAATTAGGATGTCAGTGCTTTAACGAGTTGATTATGATCGTTCAGCAATAAAGTCCAGTAATTTTTTATCAATCGACTCATCTAGCACAGGCGGTACGTAATTGGCCAAAACCTCTTGCCATTGTTTATGAGCCCTTTGGTTGGTGTCTAGTTTGTCTCTTGACCATGCATCAAAGGCAGAACGATCACTTAATTGAGGAGAACGGAATTCTTTCTTATGATTTCTTCGAGTGTGTTTTTGGGTAAGGAAGTGTCCGCCCGGTCCTACTTTAGCAATCGCATCGTAGGCTAAACCCTCTTCATCAAAGTTGAACCCTTTCAGATAGTGCAAAAGCATCCCAGCCATTTCATCATCCATCATAAACTTCTCGTAAGATATGGCCATGAAATATTGTAAAATCCCCGCCGCATGCAGTACAAAGTTAATACCTGTTATACTAGCTGCCATCAAGGTCATCATAGATTCGTAACCGGCTTGGGCATCTACAATCTTAGAATCATTCAGGCCACCGCCCGATCGACTAGGGATACCGTAGAAACGAGCAATTTGAGCACTTGCTGAAATAAACAAGGCTGTTTCCGGACTGCCGATAGAAAGACTGCCAGTGCGCATATCACTGAGAGCTGAGGTTGAACCATACACTACAGGTGTGCCGGGATTAATACTTTGAGCTAAGGCTATCCCAGCCAAGACTTCAGCATTTTGCAGTGCTAAGGTTCCAACCAAGGCTGCCGGTCCTGTAGAGCCGGCCATGACCAGAGAAGCAATCACAACCGCCTGCCCTGCTTCCGCATAGGCCATCAGGGCTCCTAACATTCTCTCATCATATTTCAACGGAGTCAGGGAATTAATCAAGGAAATGAGTACCGGTTTTTCTTTGATGACATCTTTGCCACCAAAAAGCAAGGCTGCCATCTCCACAGAGTCCTGGGCCCGTTCCCGTCCTTCAGCGCTGCCCATAAAACACTTATCTGAATTCTTGATAGAGCTATAAATCATTTTTAAATGCCTGATTTCATCGGGAATATCTTGGGGCTCAGCCACCGTGCCCCCTGTCATATGCATGTTTTTACTAGCTCCGGCTAATTTAACAATATTATCGTAGTCCTCCATCGTACTCTTGCGGCGAGTACCGTCGGCCAGTTGGATAAAAGGTGCCCCATACCCTGGCATATAAATAATATTTTCGCCGCCGCAGACTAAATTGTGCTCAGGATTTCGTGCATGGAGGGTAAAGTGGGCAGGTGCCAGTTTTACCTTTTCCTCAATGAATGCTCTCGTAAAATAAACTCGGTTTCCTTCTACTTTCAGCCCTTGGCTTCTAAAGACTTCCAAAGCTGGTTCATATTCAAAATCCAGACCAATCTCTTCAAGAATCTTAATGGATTCATTATGGATAATCTGAACCTGCTCTTCAGTCAAAACATTATATTTTGGTAACATAGTTTAAACACCCCTTTAAAGTTTGATAATTATTAGGGTAGACCTCCCTGCCCCTGCTTTAGGCGGCACCGTCAGAGGATGAAAATTAGCCTTTGCTGACTTTCTAAAAGATCTTCAATAATGGATGCTCGGACGTCCCCAGCTTAACTCCGGTCAGCTTATTATTATAGGCCATCATCGCATCTGTGGTTGCCATGGCCCTATACACCCAAGGTGCGTTGATCATGGGGCCGTAGAGAATGAAGCTGGCACCCTGAGTTACTGGATAGGTAAAGACGGCAGCCCCGGCTACTTCGAAAAACGGAGTTCCTTTGGATCGCATCTTTTTCCACAAATAAACTGCGTTAGAAGGGGCGCATCCTCCGGGATAACCAAATTCTTGATTAACCACATGAATAGCCTCACTTGTCCAGCTGGCACTAGGAACGTCCAATACACCAGGATCAACCAAAAACTGCTCAATTCCTGCTCTCTTAGCGGCATCAATTAAACCTTCTTTTTGCCCATCCCCCCTCAAAAGCTTAATTCTGGCTTGGGGCTTTAAAGCTTTATTACTAAAGGCCAAAATGACGGCGGTTTTGATTCCGCTATCTTTTATCACGGCTAACTCTTCCTCCGAATAATGTTCCTCAATGGAGTTGTAGATCAATCGTTTTCGGATTTCAGGATCCTTGCCTAGCTCTTTCAAGGCACCAATTCGCACTGCCGGACTGATACTGTCTAACAAAAAGGGAGCCTGGGAATTTTTCATGACAAATTCTACGTATTTAGTTAAAGCTTCTACGGATTCCCCTAAGACATCCAGAATAAAGGGATTGCCAGTTTCAGCACTCAGCTCAGCTTCTCGATCCAGCAGAGCTTTAGCAGCTGCTTCATCAAAAATCCCCTTCTTATCATCTTGGACTATTTTATGTCCCCGATAAAAGATACTGCCGATAAGCACAGTAGGATATTGTCCCGGCTGTCCACCTACTTTCACTCCATTGATATCATAAACATGTTGTTCTGTATCATACTTGAGCATTTAAATCCCTCCATTATTTTGTTTGTGGAACGACGAAGTAAATTGGTATATCGAGATACGAACTTACATGATTCAAGCGCACGTCTTTATCTCAAGTAGCCCCCTTTACATGCTAGTTGCCTAAACAATTTCTTAGGCTATGTTCTATGTATTTATCATAACACTATACATCTAGCGTATTAACACTACATTTATGCTCGTTTTACCACATTTGAGGCCAAAAATGAAAATTCCGATTATTTGATTTTTGCTAGTATTTTCACATTTAATGATATTTTTCAATTGTATAGTTTTAAAAGATTAAAACCTGTTATAAAAAGGCAACAAGCTCGCAAGGTTTCTTGCGGGCTTGTTGCCTTTTTATCAAATTTCTTAGCGGCTATCACTTTTCAGATCTGCCTGAAACTCCTATTCACGAAGGTTATTCGTCATTTCTTCTCGAAAGGCCTTAATAATTGACACAGCCATGGCCAAGATCACAAACATAAATGGAAATGATGAAGTAATCGAGGCTGTCTGCAGCGCACTCAGTCCACCGGCGATCATCAAAGCAATAGCAACGGCGCCTTCAATGAGTCCCCAGATAATCTTCAATCCGGCTTTAGGATTCAAGTCCCCGCCTGAGGTGAACATAGCCATAACAAAGGTTGCAGAATCCGCAGATGTAATAAAGAAGACCGCTATGATTAATGTCGTCAGGATTGTCAGAACACCTGACAGGGGATAATAATGGAACATAGCAAAAATAGCTGTACTTATATCTTTAGCGACTTGAGCCCCTATAGTGCCATGTTGAACAACATCAATATACAGTGCGCTGTTGCCCATGATTCCTAACCACATGAAGCTCATCAAGGTCGGTGCAATTACCACACCGAATATAAATTCTCTTACTGACCGACCTCTAGAAATACGGGCAATAAATGCACCCACGAACGGCCCCCAAGCAATCCACCATGCCCAGTAGAAGATGGTCCAGCCCTCTAACCAACCCGGATTAGTTTCGTAGGTATCAGCCCAAAAACTCATTTGAAGAATGTTTTGAGCATAGGATCCAATTGTTTCTGTAATACCATTAAGTACAAACTTAGTCGGCCCCATGATTAGCATAAAAGCTAAAATTATTAGGAGTAGAATTATGTTTGCATTGCTGAGAAATTTAATGCCTCGTTCTATTCCAGTTACTGCAGATGTTATAAATAATACGGTAATAACTACAATAATAGCAACCGTTGTCGTAGTTCCTGTCGGAAGACCATAAGCATAATTGAGCCCAGTACCAATCTGCATAGCGCCTAATCCCAGTGAAGTTGCCACACCAAATATTGTCGCGAATACCGCCAAAGTATCGACTAACTTTCCAACCCAACCCTTAATTCCCTTTTCTCCAATTAGCGGATATAGAGTAGAACTCACTAAAGCAGGTAAACCTTTTCGGAACTGAAAATAGGCCATTGCTAAACCTACAACCGCAAAAACACTCCACGGATGCAAACCCCAGTGAAAAAACGTGTAGCGCATGGCTATCTGAGCTGATTCAACCGTAGAGGGTTGACCAAAAGGTGGATTAGTATAGTGATTCATTGGTTCAGCTACTCCCCAAAAAACCAACCCAATTCCCATACCAGCCGCAAAGAGCATAGCAAACCAACTTATAGTACTATACTCTGGATCCTCGCCATCTTTGCCTAAAATAATACTCCCGTATTTGCTCAAAGCAATAAACAGTGCAAAAAACAGGAAGAAAGCTACTCCCAGCAAATAACTCCAGCCGAAATACTCAGTAATACATTTCTGTACCGTACTGAACAGTTCACCCGCCTCTTTAGGCTGAATTAGTGTGAAGAAAACAAACATAGCCATGATCATCACAGAAGTTGCAAAGATGGGACGATCAATTTTGCCAAGATAACTCTTTTTTCCACCCATTCTTACGCCTCCGAATAAAATTATTAATTCAAACTTCATATTATATTCTTATATTAACATCTTTCTCTATAACTAAATTGCTACAAAGATGCTCCTTTTACTACATTTATGCTATTTTCGAAAATTCTAACTACTTCATTCTTTATTCTTGAAAGCGTTTGAATAAATTGAAACGCCACTGGATCGAGATTAGTAAAAAAGGCCGGACTTTGCCCCCTCAATGCAATGATAAGAGCCTCTCACAATTAAGTGAAAGGCTTATTAAAAAATTCTAAGATTTTGTTTGATCAAAGTGGATCTTTTGTTAACTAACGCTATAACCCATTCTCTTAAATCGGAGATTAGGCTACTTATAAAATAATTAGTTATTAGTCCGGCAACTTGGAAAGAGCTTTTTTGTTGCAAACAATTACTAAAACATCTTTTTCTTCCACCAGGGCATTGGCCCCTGGAGCAATCACAATTTCCTCTTTACTTTTTTTGATGGCCATCACATTAATCTTATAGACAGCTCTTAAGTTCAATTTTCCGAGAGTTTGATTCACAAACTTTGAGGGGGCAATTATTTCAAAAATGCTGTAGTCTAAGGATAACTCTATAAAATCCATGACATTGGTTCGGATAAAATTGTTGGCCAAGCGAATCCCCATATCTTGTTCCGGATAAACAATTTTATCTGCCCCTATTTTCTCTAACACCTTGCCATGTTGTACGGACTGAGCCTTAGCTACAACATAGGGTATGCCCATTTCTTTGAGCATTAGGGTAATTAGAATATTTGCCTCCAGATCATCACCGATTGCAACAATCGCGACATCTAAATTTCGCACGCCAAGTCCCCTGAGGGTATCCTCCTCACGCCCATCAGCCTGGACTGCTTGGGTCACATCCTGCATGACAGACTGAACAGCCTGTTCGTTCTTATCTAAGGCAAGAACCTCATGCCCCAAAGCAGTAAGAGTTTTAGCAACACTGGTTCCGAATCTACCTAAGCCAATAACTACAAATTGTTTGCGCAAAACTTTTCTCCTCCTACCCAATTAAAATCCGTTCGTCTGGGTACTTAACATGTCCGGCCTGTTGGTTCTTTTTCTGGGAAAGTACAAATGCCAAGGTTAAGGGCCCAACCCGGCCGATAAACATGGTTAAAATAATCGCCACTTTGCCGACAGAGGAAAGAGTGGGGGTAATACCCAAAGATAGACCCACAGTTCCAAAGGCAGAAGTCACCTCAAAAAGGACGGTCAGCAAATCTGAGTTCTCCGTGTAGGATAGAATTGATAAGATTACGAAAACCAGAATTACTGCTGTAGTTGTAATTGCCCAAGCCTTTTGAATCACATCCCTAGGCAAAGTCCGCCCCTCTAAAACTACATGAGGATCACTGCGATAGGTGCTTAATACGGATAAAACGATGGAAATAAAGGTCGTAGTTTTAATTCCGCCCCCTGTCCCCCCCGGAGAAGCTCCAATAAACATGAGTACAATCACAGAGAGTAAGGTTGTGTCATACATACCTGCCAGATTGATGGTGTTAAAGCCCGCTGTCCGAGGAGATACGGATTGAAAGAAGGCTGCCAGTACCTTTGTCCCTAAAGGAAGGGGCCCTAAAGTCATAGGATTTGAGTACTCCATAATAAAAATAAACACTGCCCCTAATAAGATCAGCGCCCCGGAAACCTGAAGGACGATTTTTGTATGAAGTCTAAACTTTTTCCGATGTTGCAGTATTTCTGCCAAAACAATAAAACCCAAGCCTCCGCAAATTATCAAAAGCATGATGGTAATATTAACTATCGGGTCGCCCACAAAAGCTGTTAAGCTAGAGAAATTGCCAAAAAGATCGATACCCGCGTTATTAAACGCAGAAATTGAATGAAACACACCATAATATAATGCTTTACTCCAACCATAATCCGAATGCCACCGTAAGGTGAGAATGACTGCGCCAATGGCCTCAATGGCAAAGGAAATCTGCAAGACAGACTTAGTTAAGCGAACAATCCCTTCGACGGAAAACTGGTTTAAGGCCTCCTGCAATAACAATCGTTCCTTAAGAGTAATTCTTTTTCCCAAAATCATGGCAAACAAAGTTGCAAAGGTCATAAATCCCAGTCCACCCACTTGAATCAGGAACAGGATGATCCATTGCCCAAAAATCGAAAATGTCGTCCCCGTATCCACAACCACTAATCCTGTCACACAAACGGCCGAAGTCGCTGTAAACGCTGCATTTAAAAAAGGCAAACCCAATCCATCCTGAGTTGCTTGTGGCAAAGTCAGCAATAAGGCCCCAAACAGAATTAGAAGAGCAAATCCAAAAACTAAAACTCTAGACGGTGACATAAATTTTCCCAATGCGTTCAATTCCTATTCCCTCCAAGTGAGTCTATTACAACAAACGATATCCTACCCCTGATTCAGTGATAATATGCTGTGGACGGGATGGATCAAGTTCCAACTTTCTCCTAATCTGGCCAATATAAACCCGTAAATACTGTACTTCCTTCTCATAGGAGGGTCCCCATACCGTGCGCAGTAGATAGCTGTGGGTTAATACCTTTCCAGCATTAATCGCCAAATTCTTAACAATTTCATATTCTGTCAAGGTAAGCTTGATCTCTTGATCATCTCTGGTAACCCGGCGATGCAAAAAATCGATGGACAAGTCAGCAAAATGCAAAACCGGCTGTTCCTCTACTCCTTTGCTGTGACGCATTGCCGCTCGAATTCGAGCCAGTAATTCACCCATGCCAAAGGGTTTCGTCACATAATCATCTGCCCCAACATCCAGAGCGGTAATCTTATCATTCTCTTGTTCATTGACCGATAAAATGATAATAGGTACTTTTGTCCATTCTCGCAGTATACGCACTACCTCTATCCCGTCAAGATCAGGCAACCCTAAATCCAGAACTACTAAATCCGGACTGAAAATAGCAACTTCCTCAAGACCCTCTTTACCCGTCTTAGCATCTTTGACCACATATCCATGACTGGTTAAGGCCACTCTTAAAAATTTCCTGATTTGGGTTTCATCATCAATAATCAGAATCCGCTGACCTTTGTTTTCCATCTTACTCCCCTTCATCCATCTCGGGTACGATCCCCAAAAATTGGTTGGTTAATGGCAAAGTAAAGGTAATTGTCACCCCGCCGAGTGTATTGTTTTCGGCCCAAATGTTTCCGCCATGTGCTTCGATGAATCCTTTACAAATGGCCAGTCCAAGCCCAGTTCCACTTACTTGCAGCGGGGAACTGAGCCGATAAAACTTATCAAAAACCTTGCTTAAATCTGTTTCAGGAATGCTTTGACCCCGGTTAGAGACCACAATTTCCAGATGATTTTCTTGTTGCCGGATGGATACCTTAATTTTACTTGCTGCTTCAGAGTACTTAAGGGCATTATCCAGCAGGTTGACCAACACCTGCTCGATCAAGATTCCATCTGCCTGGACTAAGGGCAGATTTTCCTGGATATTAATGTCCAGAGGTCGTCGAGTTAAGGTGTCTCCCAATCTCTTAATTGCCACTCCGACAATATCTTGAAGATCACACCAATCTTTCTTTAAGCGCAGCATCCCACTTTCTAACCGTGCCATATCTAACAAGTTACTAATAAAACGATTCATTCGTTCAGCTCCATGAAGAATGGTTTTTAGCAACTCTTTGCGAACCTCGGGGCTATAGACGAGATTTTGATCTTCTAACAACCCTGTGACTCCTCCGATAATAGAAGCCAGAGGTGTGCGCAAATCATGAGAAAGGGAATTAAAAAGTGCCGTGCGTAAGCGTTCAGATTCAATTAAGGAAAGAGATTCTCTGGCCTGCTCCGCCAATTTGACTCGATTGATGGCCATAGCAGCTAATCCTGTAAAGGCTTCTAATAAGCGAAATCTTTCAGGATCTAAATTCGCCTTTCGGTCACTGCTATATATTCCCAGAACTCCTTGCATTCCCTGCTCTGTGCGCAGTGGCAGGTATAAGGCCTTAGCAGTTCCCAAAGTCTCCGTTCCGCTGCCTGCTTTTAGTCCCCTTTCATAGACCCAAGTGGCAACTGAAAGTTCCTGCCGATCTAAGAAATCATCGGATCCGGAATTCTTTCTTAAGGCAAGTTGGGCCTGTTCATTGGGCAAAAGCAACATTACTTGTCCCTCTAGGGTTTTCGAGACATTACTGACGATACTGTCTAACACGGCTTCTAGGTCATCGACAGCGGCTATATCCCGGCTTAGAGAATAAAGTGCAGAAATGCTGTTCTGCCTTTGCCGGGAATAGTTTACTTGCTTTTTTAAGCGGTCTGATAGAGTTCCCGTAATCACACCTACCCACAGGAAAATAGCAAAGCTAATGAGATAACGAAGGTCTGCCACCGTAAACTTAAAAATTGGAGGGACAAAGAAGAGATCAAAGGCAATCGTTCCCATTAAGGCCGTTGCAATGGCTGGCAGAGTCCCCCAGCGAGCAGCACTGATTAGAATAGGAAGTACGTAAGCTAAGGAAATATTAACCAGGCCAAAAAAAGGACTTAATCCCCTAAAAAATAAGGTCATGAGAGTAATCATCAGGCCTGAGACCAAATAAGGAATAATCTGTGGAAAAATCCTCTGCTGAGTCTTAGCTCCAGTATCTTCGTTTTTCTTCAATCTATGAATTTGCGACAGGCCTACCTCCTGCTTATTCCCAGGGATAACATGGATGCTAATTCCTTGACTTTGTCGAATTACCTTGTCCACGACGGATCCATGCAAGATCTCCCAAAAACGGGTATGCTCGGGCTTGCCAATAATTATCTGGGATACATTGCGTTTTTTGGCTGCTTCTAGAATTGCCTCAGCAACACCGTTCCCTGTTAAACCAATAATTTCCGCACCTAATTCCTCCGCCAAACGGAGATTTTTAGCCATAGAATCTTTTTCTGCCTCACTACTGGGGAAGCGGCGCAGAGTTTCCACATGGACGGCTAATAACTCCCCTTGTACTTTCTCTGTCATTCTTTTAGCTATCCGAATTAACTGCGCTGAAAAGGGACTGGCACTTATGCAGACCAAAATCTTCTCTCCTGTAGGCCAGGGTACGGCTATCCCGTGGACTCTCCGATAAGATTCCAGCTGACGATCTACGCGTTGCGCAGTATAGCGGAGAGCTAATTCTCTCAAAGCGTTAATATTGCCCATCCGAAAGAAATTTTTAAAGCCCTCTGTTTCCTGATCGGGAACATGCACCTTACCATCTTTTAGCCTTTGAATTAACTCCTCGGGGGGAATATCGATCAACTGAATTTGGGAGGCTATTTCTAGCATCTGGTCAGGTACTGTCTCTCCTACAGTTACCCCAGTAATTTGAGCTACGATATCATTCAGGGTTTCTAAGTCCTGAATATTCATTGTCGTATATACATTGATGCCTTCTGACAATAATTCTTTGACATCCATATAACGTTTTTTATGCCGTGATCCCTCTGCGTTCGTATGAGCCAATTCATCAATTAAGACAAGTTGTGGATGCCTTGTCAAGACAGCTTCCAGATCCATTTCTCGAGAAATCTTACCCTTATAGTTCAGATATCTTGTGGGAATGACCGTTAATTTCTGAACCATTGCCTCAGTATCTGTTCTACTGTGAGTCTCAACGAAACCCACAACGACATCTATACCTTCTGACAACCTTCCTATAGCCGCTTCTAACATGGCATAAGTTTTTCCAACCCCGTATGCTGCTCCTAAGAATATTGTAAGTTTTCCCTTTGGCATCCTTATCACCCTCATTATTTACGGTCTAGATCATTATTGTCTGACAAACTTAAACAAACATACTAAATGCAGCCTTAATTATAGTGCTTTTGTACATATAAATGATGTAAAAATTTAAGTAAAGAGCATAAAAAAAAAATAAAGATCGCATTCTATTTGATAATATAGAAAAATACTGCGGACAGCAAATCCGACTCTTGTAAAAATCGAGGCGTAACCTCTAATGTTTTTAACGGCTTTGATTAAAGTGGGGCGCTAAAGAGCTTGAAAAACAAGCTTTTTACCGCCCCACGATCTTTATTAGGCACAGACAAATTTTAATATTCAATTCCCACTCGCGCCATTATGCCCTTTTCCATGGGATGTTTGAGAGAGGTTATTTCTGAGACATAATCCGCTAATTCGATTAACTTTACTGGAGCATCTCTCCCTGTCAAAATCAGTTCGAGTTTTTTAGGTTTGTTCTTTACTGCCTCAACTACTTCCGCCAGCGGTAGAAAACGATAATTCACAGCAGCCATAATCTCATCCAGGATGACCATGTCCCACTCCTCGCTCATGATTGCCTCAATAGCATAATTCAGACAAACCCGCATTTCTCTTTTCAAACTACCTGTTTCTTCATCGCTCATTTCCCAAACAAATTTGTCATTTTCTTTGTAACGAAAGATTTGAAAGTGGGGTTCTAAGGCGGCGATAACTTTCATTTCTCCGGTATCCCATCCTTTTAAAAATTGAACCATATTAACCTTAAGTCCCTGCCCATAGGCTCTGATTCCTAACCCAATTGCTGCCGTGGTCTTACCCTTTCCAGCACCGGTATAAATATGGATAAGTCCTTGTTCCATGCTTTTGTCTCCCTTCTTTTGACTTAGTACTTAAAACTTGTCCAATCATGAGACTCTACTTCTACAAGGCGGAGTGGTACCCCAATACAACAAAGAATTTGATATTCTCGCCCTTGTAAGGTACGCTCCTCCAATATTAAAAGTTATCCTGCGATAAAAGAAGCTAAATAGTCATAGCCTCTTTTTCCGATATACTCGTAATCCATCCCAGTATAGATAGATCCGCTCAAGCCTACTTGTGGAATAGACACATATTGGGCAGAGCCTGGGCCCAGGAGTCTCTGATAAAGCGGGTCACCAACAATGATATCCGGCCGTATTATTTCGATCCACCGGGCAAGGGCTTCCTTGTCTTCAAACAAGTGGACATGGGAAAGCGACTTTTCCTGATAAACTTTCTCCATTCGCCTATCCATTTTTATCAGGCTGGCTGTTTTAACATAGTTAAGCCCAAAGTCATTAAGCAGACAAGCAGCCATGCAAGAAGCAAAGAGGGGTTCACCTATCACGACGGCGCTTTGTCCAGACTGTGGCTTCCTGGTGGGGGCATATCTTTCCTGACTTGTTAAGCTTTGCGGAAGGCCTGGGATCTCACCCAAAACTTTAAACAACTGCCGCATACCCCATAAACCTACCGGTACATTCAAACTATAAGGTATCGAATATTCTATTTCCATATACCGAGCAAGACCTAGCCCCTCATGGGATACGACAAGGTTTAAGGCTGCTGAGGACATTTTTCTATAGGTCTCCAAGCCAATTTTCTCTAAGGGCGAGCAATTGATTTCCAAACCTAGTTTACCCAGTTCGTCAATGATTTCGAAAAAATGGGATTCTTCGCCCAGACTTAGAGGGGTATACCCAATAATATTTACTTGATTTATCTTCTTTTCCCTCCTTTGCCGAAACGTAAGATCAATAAGGTATTGTGAATACCTGTCAAACATAGATATACTGAATTTTTCCGATTCCTTCGGATCACTTTCCTCCAATCCAGGAACTTGAAGTAGTTGCATAAGAACTCCCTCCTCCAGTGGTTCTTATCTACTGTACTCACTAAAAGATTCGACAATAAAAAACCTCTCAACCGATAGTCGAGAGGCTAAACGCTGAAAAATATTGCTCAGCACAAATAAAACCTCCTCCATCGCTCGTGGATTTGTGGCATAGAGCTTTAGGCAGGTCTTCTGACTTCAGGTCATCAATGATTCACACCTTCCCAGTCTTAACCAGTGGCATAACTGAACCATTTCCCCATCACAGCGGCGGGACCATGCAGGAATTACACCTGCTTCCCTTTTAAACCAAAGTTCTCAAACTTTAGTACCTAAATCTATTAGTTTTTAATTGTCTATCTGACCCTACGGCAATTATGCAGTACATTCCTCCGCTCTCTAATTGCATTGGTAGAGCAGCTCCCTGTAATAAATGAAGCCCTCCAGAAATGAAGGGCTAAACAGCAAGTCCCTCCACCCATCTTCCGTGAGTAAAGCATAAGCAATCAGGTCTCCTGGCTCAGGTTCCTCGTAAACTGCCTCCTTCTCAAGTTTCCTCAGTGGATGTGGCAGTAACTCCCCATTACAGTGGCGGGACCGCGTCGGATTTCAACCGACTTCCCTGTTACAATTTTTCAGTAAGAAAAATCTCTTGCTTATCTATATAAATTGGCAAACTAAACTTATCATAAAGGCGACCCTCGGTCAAGTGTCTGCTACAAGCAAGACAGAAACCACTTAGTAAAGGCCTATTTTTCCAGCATATTTATCTTTTCTAGTATATTGCCTAAACCTAGAAACTCCGCCCAGCTAACTTGAATAAACTCACCATCTTGATTGATGAAAGGCAACTCCGTCCGGTGAGGGTTATAACTAAAATCAGCGCCCATACGCCCTTTAAGACAAAGCGGTCGGCCATTGGCAGCCGATTTTGCTATAACCCCAACAACTTTGCCATGTTTTGAGTTAATAACAAATTTACAGCCGTAATCGCAAAATGTACAGGTTACTTCTTCTGTCGTAAACTCCCACACTCTGCCTTTACCTACCATACTCTTATCCACAAGAGCTCCCACTGGACAGATTGCTACGCATCTATTGCAATAAACACAAGCCGAATCCTTTAAGTCGGTGTCCATAAAAGTTGAAATCTTAGTCTCAAATCCACGATTTGCAAAACTAATTACACTGCGTTCCGCTACTTCCTCACAAGTAGCAACACATTTTCCGCATAATATGCATTTGTTGAGATCTCTTAAGATATATGGGTTTGTATCATCAATGGGAAGCCGGCGTTTTTCCCCATTGTAAACTTTTCCGTTTACACCATATTCATAGGCATAGTCTGCCAATGAACATTCCCCCAGCTTTTGACAGGTCATGCAGTCTAAGGGATGATTGGCGACCAACAGATTAAGAATTGTTTTACGTGCATTCCTAACTTTTGGATTCTGCGTTTCTACCTTCATGCCTTCAGCTGCTTGAATAGCACAAGATGGAGAAAGATTACGCATTCCTTCGATTTGAACAACACATAAGCGGCAAGCGCCGGAGGGAGTAAGCGCTGGGTCATGACACAAGGTAGGAATTGGAATATTATTCAGGCGACAGGCCTCAAGTACAGTTGTACCTTTCGGGACACTGACTTTTCGTCCGTCGATGGTTAAAGTAAGGCTCTCCATGTGTTTCACTCCTTAACTATAAATTGTTTATTTTACTACATCATTAAAACTCTTTTTTGAGCTTGTTACATATCGGCTTATTTCTATTTTTTACATGACTATTTCGCAAGCATCCTAAGTTTAGGCTTATCTCTGGCTTGAACCTCAGCAACAAGCTCGTCGTAGAGGTCATGAAGTCTTGATAGACCTTGAGCTACCTGTTGAAGGGTGCAGTTATTTGCTACATATTCCCTTTCATCTGAAAATCCTACCATGATAAAATCCGTGAATTCTACTATTTTCTGCGTATCATAATTTATAACAACAAGTGATAACCCTTGGCCTTCGGGCTTGAGCTTAAATACTGAATCGGCTGGTTCTTGCATCAACGAAGTCCTCCTTAGATATTTAGTTTGATCTCGTTATAAGAATGTTTAAGATTTGTCAATTTATCTGCTTTTCTCAGGCCAACTGCTTCTGTACTTTTATTACCTGACCAAGAATACCTACAGCAATTTCTGCCGGAGTCTCAGCTCTTATTTTCAAACCAATCGGAGAATACAATTTTTGTAATGACTCGCTCTGGATTCCTTCTTTCTCCAACTCTGCTTTTAGGGCTTTGACCTTTCTATAACTGCCAGTCATTCCAATATACCTGGTTGGTTGGTTAATCACTTTCCGAAGACATACCTTGTCAGAATAAGTTCCTCTGGTAACAAGCACAATGAACGTCTGTGGATTGATACTTAGAGTATCTAATCCGCGTTCAAGATCATCACAAATAATCCTATCCGCCAAGCAAAGGCGGGCAGAATTAGCAAGTGCTGGGCGGTCATCTAAAACTGTCACCTGGTACCCCAGAACTTTAGCCATAGCCACCAGTGGTTGGGCGATATAACCTGCCCCTACAATCACCAGATGCAGAGTAGTTGTTGGAGGCTCAATAAATAACCGCAAGCAAGCCTTCGACAGGGAAGGCTCACATATCTCAAACTCAGAATCCATACTAATTAACTGCGGATGTAATTTTTCCCCACCTGCCATAGCTTTCTCTAGGGCAGCTTTGTTCAATTTCTCCGAGCCTAGATCCCCTAATGCATCCCCGGTACTTCTGGTAAATAGCTTTTTTCCGATTAACTGTTCGTCGAGTGCTTCGATTACAGTTACAAGTGTGGGATTGTCGCTCATTAAAGCTGAGAGATAGTGCTTATTAAGATTTATTTGCTTTAAGGGGTTTTGAAAACCTAAATAATCTATGAATAAACCCATGATACCCCCACAAACCATTCCCTCTTCTTGAATATCATCTGCAATCATATTTAGATAATAGATCTTTGAAGTGTGTGTCGCAATAACCTTGAAAGCTTCCTGCCTGGCCTCATCCTCACCGCATCCACCGCCGAGGGTACCAGTCGTAGTGCCGTCAATGTAGACCAACATCTTAGCCCCAGGTTTGCAAGGAGTCGATCCGAGGGCACTGGTCACAGTTATCAAGGCCGCCTCCAGGCTTTGGTCAAATACCCTTACTAGCCCCAGAAAAACATCTTTATCCATAAAACCTTGCCCCCTAACCCCTGCCTCTCTTTTCTCAATATAGCAAATCCCGGTTAATTAGGATCTCATGACTTCCTGGATATCCTTTTCTGTCAATATGTTCTTCAACTGAATCTTATCTATAAAAATAGCTCCACTCATAGAGAGTGGAGCCCACACAAAATATACCCTTTGCAGGCCCGCCACCTCCTTTTCAATAGTGAAGGCAGATCCGTTTCCAGACATGCCCGAGGGCTAAAACCCTGGCCGAAATACCATAATTTACTCTTTAGGTGGTTCGGCTCGGAGATAGTAAATTATAAAGTTTTTACAAATACTTCTCTGCTTCAGTGAATCAAGGAGTTTGGATATTCTCCATCGTCACTCCAATATCAGAGGGTTTACCAAAATACATGGAAGTTGTTACAATCCCATCGATACCTGTTCGAGCATACTCTTCAATATTCCCTTCATTAATCCCACCCGCTCCCAGCAGCGTAATATTAGGGTTAAGGTTGTGAATTTCAGCGACGATGATCCTTAGATCCTTGGCCGGGACTTTATCAAATTGTAATCCATCAACACCCGATTCGATTAAGAGGCGAGCATCCTCAATGCTTTCTACCTCTACGATAATTTTCTTTTCACAGGCCTTTCCTTTGATTACCTTAATCATCTCGGCCAGATTATGGATATCTCCCAGAAAATTGACATGCTGCTTGAAAATTAAGATAGTTTCAGATAGACCTAAACGATGAGGATAAGCACCTCCAGCAATAATCGATTTGATGGAGAGCTCCTTGGTGCCTGGAAATGATTTTCTGGTAGCAACGACGGTGGAATGCGGGTCTATTGCCTTGGCTTTATCTACCATCCTTTTTGTTCTAGTGGCAATACCTGAACAGTATTCAAGAATATTCAGAGATACTTTCCAGGCCATGTGCAGGTTTTCTGCCAAACCTTCAGCTATTATAAAGGTATCTCCTGGATTGACGATAGTACCTGATGGTAAGGACTGCAGCTCGGTTACTCCCAGTTTACGAAAAATCCTTAATACCTCCTCAACCCCGGATAAAACCGTAAATTCCCTGGCCTTAAACGAAATTCTTCCCTTCATTCCACCTATGCCAAGTGTCAAGGTTGTCAAATCAATATACGGAACATCCTCTTTGATCCATCTCTCAATAGTCTCATCGCTAATATAAAGCATCCTTACACCTCCAATTTTACTGTTGTAACCACACCTAACACCACAAAAGAACGAACGGGTCTAGCTTATTCCCCCCTGATAAATCCATTTTTCTCAAAGATCTTCATCGCTTCATCACTCTGCAGGTATTCTAAAAACTTTGAGGCTTCATCACCGTTTTTAGAGGATGCAACTACTGCCGCCGGCAAGGTCACTGGCTTATGCGAGTTAGCTGGAGCAGGCGCTACAATCCTAACCTTATCTGAGGTGATCGCTATAGTATCCCAAACAAAACCTGCCTCAGCATTCTCCGTTTCCACATAAGTCATTATTTGCATTAAATCCTTACCGATCACAAACTTTGGTTGTAACTTGTCCCATAATTTCAGGGTCTCTAGGGTTTCCTTTGTTGTTTTGGCCGCAGGAACTGATTCTGCTTCACCAATCCCTATTTTCTTGACCTCTTCGTTTGTTAGATCTTCAAAACTCTTAATCCTAGTATTGTTCTTATTAACAACCAGCACTAGCTCGTCTCCCAATAGATTTATCCTAGTCCCTTGCTTAATCAGCCCTTTTTGCTCTAAGGCATCCATTTGCGGTTTGCCCTGAGAGATAAAGATGTCCGCAGCGGCGCCTTGTTCAATTTGGTTTTGAAGTGATCCCGATGGTCCATAATTGTAAACCAGTTTGACTTGAGCATTCTTCGCTGTATAGAGCCCCTTGATTTCTTCAAGCGAACCTTTCAAGCTTGGCGCAGTGGATACTAAGAGTTCGATAGGTTTAACTTGCTCAGTTTGACTGCCCTCAGTTTTTGGAGTTTCATTAACTGCACTTGAACAGCCGGACATTAACAGGACTATTAATCCTAGCAAAGCAGCTATCAGAGTATAGGAGACTTTGGCTTTACAAGCTTTTTGAGGTTCGCAAGCTTTGGTACTAAGTAATTTCATAGTTCACACTCTCTCCTCTACACAATTATTAAATCAACAGGGTTTATTCTTAGGGTCCAAGGCTGAGGCTTATCCTTCAACTCTAACCAAGTTTGTTTTGCTATCTCCCATTGAAGAGTACCGTGGTTCTGCTTTTGATGATCCCTTTCTGTAACTAGATATACTATCGTACGAGATGGGGTCTCGCTGGCAAATTTCAGCCAACACCTGAAGACATTATCCTCTTTTTCGTCTCGGGCAATTTCGAGCATATGGGCATGAACACCTACATGTTTGATTTGCTTTGGAATTGTACCCTTGGTCTTTAGGCGTATCCCCCATTCAAGGGCATCTAATTCAAAGGGTGATATGTATTTTGCTTGAGAAAAATTCTTACAACCAGTTAACTGGGCTGCTACAAGGGAAGGGGGACACTTGAAGACTTCCTCTTTTCCCCCTTTAGCTTCAATTTTCCCCATTGACAGCACCACTAACTGATCACAAATCCTATAAACTTCGTCCATGTTATGGGTCACAAACAGAGTAACTCCTTGATAATCCGCTAAATTATCTGTCAATTGGTTAACCACCTGGCCTCTTAGATAATCATCCAGGGCTGAAAAGGGCTCATCCAAGAGCAGCGCCTCGGGCTCAACCGCTAAAGCCCTGGCTAAAGCAACTCGCTGCTGCTGTCCTCCGGAAAGCTGATTGGGGTAGCGTTTTTCTAAGCCTTCCAGTTGAATCAACTTCACCTTTTCACTGATAATTGCCAATCTGTCCTCCCTGTTTTTATCTCCAATTCCAAAGCCAATGTTCTCCTCCACCGTCATATTAGGGAATAAAGCGTAGTTTTGAAACAAATATCCAAGTTTCCGCTTGCGACAGGGGAGATTTATTCCTTTCTTAGAGTCAAATAATGTCCTGCCGTTAAGGACAATTCTGCCCTGATCAGGAGTATCAATTCCCGCGATGCAGCGCAAGGTCATACTTTTACCTGAGCCTGAAGCGCCTAAAAGTCCAAGAATATTCTTACTCGCTTCAAAACTCACATCCAGCTCAAACCCTAGAAGCTTTTTTCGAATATCTACCAATAGTTCCATGCTATTTCCTGCCTGCTGAAATTATTAACTTACGCTGGTAATCCGTCCAATAGTTCATTAACGTCATAACAATCAGTGAAATAATAAAGATTAGTATCACCCAGAGTAAAGCCTTATTCATATCTCCACTTTCGGCAGCAAAGAAGATAGCCGCAGGGATGGTCAATGTTTTACCCGGTATGTTGCCCCCTATCATCAGTGTGGCACCAAAATCTCCCAGAGCTCGTGCAAAGGCCAAGACCATTCCTGCGGCAACTCCCGGCCAAGAGAGCGGAATTGTAATCTTCCAGAATATCTTCCACTCCGAGACACCTAGTGTGCGTGCAGCATAAATAATATTTTGATCAATCTGTTCAAAAGAACTTCTTACTGTTCGATACATTAAAGGAAAGGCCACGACTGAGGCTGCAATAACAGTAGCCTGCCAAGAGAATATGACCGTCGTTCCAATGGCTGTGAGAAATTTTCCAAGGGGCCCATTCTTACCAAACAAAACAAGCAACAAAAAGCCTAAAACAGTTGGTGGCAATACCAAGGGAAGAGTAAGGACACCGTCAATCAATCCCTTAAATTTTCCCCGATACCCTGAAACAAAACACGCTGCAGCAATACCTAAAAAGAAAGTAACAATAGTGGCCATGGTTGCAGCTCTTAAAGATATAATTAGCGGAACAAAGTCAATCTCCATCAAATCAAAAGACACATTAACCCCCTTACAGAGTTAGTCATAGTTAATAGGTTAGAAATCCTGGCCTTAGCATAGAGGCAAAACAATAGGGCTCCCCGAAAAGGGAGCCCTGAGTAAACTAGTAGCCTAGCATTACACCTGTACTCCTTTTCAAAAAGTGAAGGCATACCTGTTTCCAAGAATACCCTGAGGATCTAAAGTCCTGTCCAGCGACCGTAGACTTTGATCCTTAGGTCAGACTGGCTCGGAGATTTACTATTTAATTTTCCTAAGACTTGTTTCATTTAACTTATCTGACATCTTAATCGTCTCTTGCTTACCCCGATCCAGCTTAATAATCTGATCTCCAAGCATTTCTGCTTCCTGTGGATCATGGGTGACTAAAATGAAGGGAATCTGCCATTGGGCTTGCAGCCTAAGCAGTTCTTGTTGAAGCGTTCTTCGCGTGTCCTGATCAAGTGCTGAAAGTGGCTCATCCAGTAGTAAGAGTTCTGGCTCAGTCATTAAGGCACGAGCTAAAGCCACTCTTTGTTTTTCCCCCCCAGAAATCTGGTTGGGATAGCGCTGCCGGAGATGTTCAATCTTCAGCATTTCTAATACATTGGAAACGGTTAAAACCTTGTTAGGGCTATTATCCTTTTTGGGCATACCGTACATTACATTCTTTTCAACAGTCATGTGGGGAAAGAGAGCATAGTCCTGAAAAACATACCCTATACGCCGATTTCTGATAGGAACATTTATGCCCTCTTCAGTAGAGAAAACGGCTTTATCATTGATCTTAATCTCGCCTTGAGAAGGGGTCTGCAGGCCCGCGATGCACTGCAGGATCGTGGTTTTGCCAGCCCCGGAGGGACCGACCAAAGCAAGGATTCCGTTACTCAAAGAAATGTCTGCTTCCAGATCAAAAGAGGGCAACTTTTTTTCAAAATGTGCCTTAAGCATGATCCCCGCCCCCTTTCCTATCCTTCTGAGAGCCTTTCCCCCAACGGTTTAGCCCATAAATCACCATAAAACTAAACACTGTCATAATGATAACCAATATACTTGCTTGCCTTGTATCTCCTGATTCATTGGCAAAGTAGATAGCCAACGGCATTGTTTGAGTCTTACCCGGGATATTCCCAGCAATCATCAACGTTGCTCCAAATTCGCCCAGAGATCGGGCGAAGGCTAATACCAAGCCTGCCACAATTCCATTCCAAGCCAAAGGCAGAGTGATAGTGAAGAATATTCTTAGCTCCTTTGCCCCCAATGTACGGGCAGCCTTTTCAAGGTTGGGGTCCACATTCTCCATTGCTACCTTCACTGATTGATACATTAACGGCAAAGCGACAACGGCAGCCGCAACAACAGCTCCTGCCAAGGTAAAGACTATTCTGGTGTGGAACCATTGTTCTAACAGCTTTCCCAGAGGACCATTCTTGCCAAAAACAAAAAGCAGCATAAAACCAATAACCGAGGGCGGTAATACCAAAGGTAAGGTAATAATTGACTCGACGACATCCTTGCCCAGAAACTCCCTCTTGGCCATCAAACCAGCTAGTGGTATGGAAGTACAAGTTACAATGATAACGGCTGCGAAGGCAACTTTTAGGGACAAGATAATTGGAATAAAGCTAAAATCCATAAGGCTCACCGCACTTCGTCCAGTTTTCAGGGCTCCTGCTTAATAATTATGGGTAAGTTCTTCAGGAAGGCGATCCCCTGAACAACTTTACTTTGCTATCGACTTAAATCCGTATTGGGTAAAGATTTTCTGAGCATCCGAACTCTGTAAGTACTTTAAAAACTCTTCTGCAGCTTGTTGATTTTTGGTAGCTGAGATAATTGCCGCAGGGTAAACAATAGGCTTGTGGCTGCTCTCAGGAAGAGCCATAACAACTTTCACCTTATCTGAGCCCTGAGCATCGGATTGGTATACCAGGCCCGCGTCCACGTTGCCTGTTTCGACATAATTTAAGACTTGGGTTACATCCTTAGCCAAGACAAACTTAGGCGTTAATTGCTCCCAAAGCTTGAGGCTTGTCAAAGCTTCCTGCGCATATTTTCCGGCAGGCACAGACTCAGGAGTGCCGATACTAATTTTCCCTACATCAGCTTTAGCCAGGTCTGCTAGCGAGGTTACCTTGTTGTTTTGCTTTCCTGTAACAAGAACTAAGTCATTCCCCAGTAAATCAATTCTGCTTTCTTTAACCAGCAAATTTTTTTGCCCCAAAGCATCCATTTGAGATTTACCTGCAGAAATAAAAAGATCAGCCGGTGCACCCTGTTCAATCTGTTGTTGGAGAGTTCCTGAACTTCCAAAGTTAAAAGTAAGCTTCACTTCGGGTTTTTTCTGAGCATAGTCCTTTTGCAGTTCAGTTAGCGAATTTTGCAGACTTGCCGCAGCCGATACCATGATTTCTGTAGATTCTACCTGAGTAGTTTTTTCTGGCGATTGGGCGGGATTATTCGCATTACAACCTACACTAGATAAGATGATCAACAAACTAAAACTTAATACTAATAACCATGATATTTTTTTCACTTTCCACTCCTCCTCAAGCACTTTTTCTCGACTACTCCATTCATGTTAGGTTGTATTAGCTAATGTTGGTCAATAATAACTTCTACAACCATTCATAAACAAACAAAACCTAACAAGACTGAATTACACTGACATTATACTATGTGTTATAATACATTAGCAAGTACATTCAGCAAAGTATACAGTACATTTGCATACTTATAAGAGACAGGAGCTTAGCTATGTCCACTGATATTTCCTATACGCCCGAAGAAATTGCCAAGATCTTAAAGATTTCGAAATTTACAGTATATGAGCTGATCAAAAGAGGTGAGCTTACTGCTTATCGCATTGGTCGTAAAGTCCGTGTAGAGGGTGCTGATCTTGAGGCTTATAAGCAAAAATCTAAGGGCCTAAGCACATCTACCCCTCCTCTAGACCCCTCAGCCATTAACGAGGAATTAGTTCATCGCCATCGTTTAACCAGTGACGAAAGCTTAGTTATCTGCGGCCAAGATATTGTTTTGGACATTTTGACCCGGTATTTAGAGAAGCAATTTCCCCAGGTTCACTTCTTACGCCGCTATATCGGTAGTATTGATGGGCTGATGGCCTTATATCGCGGGTTGGCCAACGTTGTCACTGCCCATTTATGGGATAGCGATACTAACGAATACAACACCCCGTATGTACGAAGACTAATGCCTGGTCACCAAACCTGTGTCATTAACTTAGTCTATCGAATGGAAGGATTCTATGTTGCTAAGGGAAATCCCAAAAACATAACCACTTGGGGAGACTTAGTCAAACCTGAAGTTCGTTATGTAAACAGAGAAAGAGGCTCAGGGGCAAGAGTATTGTTAGATGAACAACTGAGGATCTCGGGAATTAAGCGCCAAGACATTCTTGGCTACGGAGAAGAAGAGTTAACCCACTTGGCCGTCGCCAGCAAAGTTGCCCGCGGTGAAGCAGACGTTGGTTTGGGGATTGAAAAGGTTGCTATGCAATTTGCTAATCTTGATTTTATCCCCCTTCATAAAGAACGCTATGATTTAGTAATGCGCTTGGAAGATGTGGAACGCCCACATTTCCAGGCATTAATCAGCATCTTAAGATCCTCCGCATTTCGAAATGAAGTACAGGGAATTGGAGGGTATGACATATCTCAAATGGGTGAGATCATCGCAGAAGTCTAGTAAAAATTTTACGATGTCTCTTCAATCCTAATCTCCGAACGCGAAAGTCTTGCTCCATGATCTACTGGTTTCTAAATTACTATCATTTTCCGTTGTGACTATTCAAACCTCTCGTCTACCATAAGGCCATTCTTATGCCCCGTATCTCTATGGCAATTGTTGCAGCCTACACCATTCTTAATATGTTTGGCATGCCCTTTAGGCATGGGAGGTGCCTCTAATTCCGGCTTAAAATCACCTAAATGGCAAGTAATACAATTCGACTCATAAACCACGGCTTTCATTGGGAATGAGTAGTCACCCTTAATATGTATTCCAATATCTCTAACACCACGAGCAGTGAAATCCATTCTACGAAAAATTCCTCTATTTTCATGGCATGACCGGCAGTCCACACTGCTGTGAGGGGACTTTTTCCATGACACTGCATAGGGTTCCACTTCATGACATCTTAGACATGTCAATGGATTACCAAACCAAGAATAGCTTACTCTATAAACTGTATATAATAGTACTATTACTACAAGTCCAGTAAGCATTAAGCCCTTATTGGCAGATTTCATTAATAATCACCTTTTTCTTTATCAACTTATGAATTAGGATTCTCATTTCTTAAGTAACCATACAATGATTAAGATATTTTTCAATAAGCTTCGTCTACAGATAGGTCAGGCGACAATTTCCATACTTCCCGAAAAATCCCAATTGATTAAGAAATAGGGCTTGGTCAAAAACAATTTGACCAAGCCCTATTTCCATTGAACAATCGACGCAGGGTATTGCTTATCTCATGGTATAACTCATTTATGGGCGAATATCATTAACTAGCAATGGTTAAAGAGGAGGTTTTTCCATGAGCTCTGGCTATATCACATCTGCTTTATATGAGCACCGTTTTTGGTTACAGGTTCTTGGGGATCATTCCCGTTTCATCTATAAAGCCTTAAGCCCTTCAGAAAAGGAGGAAATCAGCCGGGCACTTTACTTTATTCAGGAATTTGATAATTTACTCACTCAAACCCGGCAGAATTTAAATAGGGAGGAACTAAGTAGTATCAATCAACTTATTTGGCAGCGAGTTCAACAATTAAAAGAGTTTAAATTGCATTTGATTCAGAGACATCTCACAGGTCAAATCGGATTATCTCTCCCTCCTTCATTTATAAGCCATATGGTCAATGAGCTAGAAGAGTATCTATTAGTGTTAGGCTTTCTGCTCAAGGGGGAAGATGTTCCGTTACTCCATCCTACTCACTATCATTTGTTGTGGCTGCTTGATGCCATCGGACATGCTAACTCAATTGCAACCACTCTCGACGCTGTCGAAAAATCCTTACGAATGCAAGGTCAGCGATTTACTAGAGATTTTGAATCGTCTTATCAGAAAGCTATTGAAATGGTTGGCCTTGCGAGATCATTAAAGAATTTTCCAGAGTTAGCTGAGTTCAATCATGAAGCAGCAAGCCAGATCCAACAGTTTAATCAATTTTTGATACAGCTGCAAGAAATGCTCCTTAGTAATACTGCGTTAGGTATCATTGACCCTTTAATACCAGATCACATGCTGCGAGAGGAATGCTACTATTTAATAAAACTTTCCTGTGTTTCCGATGTTAAGAGTCCTCCCTGCGACCCGGGAAAGCCGAGAATCTCGGAAAAGCTCTGACAACCATAAGCCATAAAATTACAGACAAGGAGTAGTAATCGAGTCTTTACAACTCTTTTACTACTCCTTAATATAGCTTATATTATTCAACCTTGAAGCTCGATACTATCTTCATAAGATTATCAGAACTCTGCTTTGATAAATCCGCCTGCTTCATAACCTCATTGGAATTTTCCATAACGGTTATGCTTTTCTCTGCAATTACCGTTGCTCCTTCAGCTCCTTGATTTGCAGCTACGGCAATTTCCTCGATAACCTTAGCCATTTCCTGCATAGAAGCGGTAAGTTCTTCCGCAGTTGCACTGAAATCACTTACCAGGTTATCAACCAACTTAGCATCCTCATTGTATTGCTCACTGATTTCAAGCATATTGTCAAATTCTTTACGAACCTCTTTATCTATGAATTCCAAAATACTGGCAGAGCTCTCAGCCAGATTACCTACCGCCGAGACAACAGTCTTAGTCACATTCTGTATTTCATTAACCGTTTCTTTAGAGCTTTCTGCCAGCTTCCTTATCTCATCGGCTACAACTGCAAAACCCCTGCCTGCTTCTCCGGCTCTTGCTGCCTCTATGGCTGCATTTAAGGCAAGTAGATTCGTTTGGGAAGTGATCTGTAATATTGAGTCCGAAAGTATATTAATCTGATCAACGGCTTTGGATTCTTCAATAGCCTTGACCATTTTTTCTTGGGTGGTTAAATAGATCGTCTGAGCATTGCTTTGGGAAGCAATGGTGTTTCGATTAAGGGCGCTTGCTCTATTACTTATCTCCCCCGCCGAGACAGCTCCCGCTTCTGCTTTACTGGCGATTGAGCCTACCGCTCTCTCGATCTCTGTAACAGATGCACTCATTTCCTCACCTGAAGCGGCAGTCTCTTCCATTCCCGCAGACAGTTCCTCAGTCGTAGCAGAGACTTCTCCAATCTGAGAAGTCAACTCCGAGATTGCCTTACCAGTTGCTATGACTGTGTTCCTTACATTGTGGGACTCAGTGATTACACCTTTAACCAGCTCTTTTACTGACTTCTGCATAGTGTCAATTGCTTTACTTAATAAACCAATTTCATCCTTTCTCTCTAAAAGTTCCTTGGGGGAGGAGTGGGTAAAGTCTCCTGAGGAAATAATCTTTAGGTGTTCTGCAGCTGACATAATCGGATTTGCGATTAGCCTCGCAACTAAGTAAGCTGCACCTATGCTAAGCAGTAAAAAAATTACTGAAGCGATAAAAACGGATCTGCCCATTGTATGTACCCCTGCCATAACCTCATCTTTAGGAGCAGCCACCGCTAAGGACCAAGTTGTACCCGGTACCGGTACATAGCCAAGATATTTTACGATTCCGTTATATTCGTACTCTCCGACTCCGGTCTTGCCTTCGATCATTTGTCTCTCGATATTTACCAAAGATTCTAATTTAGGATCCTCCTTGACGTTTTCCAGATCATTATCCATATTCATAACAAGATCAGGGTTACTATGGGCAACCTTTATCCCCTTATTATCAATCATAAATGCTTTACCAGATTTGCCATAGGTAATGTCATTCGTAATTTTAATTAATTCTGACCCCTCTCTCATTGCAACTAACACCCCAACTATGGCTCCGTCCTTTTTTATCGGAACAGCATAGACAATGATCATCGATCCGTCATCTTTGTTGACAATCGGTTCAGATATTGTTCTTTCACCTGTAATTGCTTTCTGGAAGTATGCTCTTTCTTTCAAGTTAACATCTTTTCCAGTTTGGCCAGATACTATTAAGCCATCTAGGCCAAGAGTAAACATCTGTTTATGCCCTAATCTTTTTGCTTCATCTTCAAATAATTTAGTTATAGCCTCTGAACGGACGCCAATGCTGTTTTTTACTTCTTCCATGTTAGCAACCGTTTCAAGGTTATCTAAGACTGCAGCCATTCTTACAGACACAACCTTTGCACCTTCATTTGCTATCAGAGGGAGGTTTTGGTCAACCTGATCAGAAATGGAGTTAGAAGCAGCAATATACGATATAAGTCCCAATCCACCACAAACAGTTAGTAAGAGCGCCCCGATATAGACAATCATTTTTATCTTAATACTTTTCATAACTATTTCTCCTCATCAATTTATTTGTTCGATATTTTCTGTTAGAGCAGATTGTTTATTTGTTAATTTGTCACACCCCTCTTGACTTGATATTTAGTTATGGAACTTGATAAGTTTTCTCATATAGACTAGATAAAACAGAAAAATTTTTCTTATACAAATCTTAATCCTATCTGTAACATTTAGGGAGTGACTTAAGTCATTAAAAAATATGCAAAAGTCATTATTAAATTAGACAAATTGCATATTTGCTATAATTATTGTTTTTAAGTGGCTGCCAAAACTATTACGTACCCAATGAACAGGCTCTCCACTTTAATAAAGAACCTGTCCAAATATCCAGCATCTTTACTTATTTATATGGGTAAATCTCGTTTAAGAGCTATAATGTCTCAAGCTCCTGCATCGCTGGCCCTTCCAAAATCTTGCCATCAATCGTAAATCTTGAGCCATGGCAAGGGCAATCCCAAGAGTGTTCAGCGTCATTCCACTGTACTTCGCAGCCCAGGTGTGTACATGTTGTATCTACAATATGCAGCTGGTTTTCTGAATCCTTATATACTCCTGCTCTATGCCCTTGGACATCGGCAACTATAGCCTCCCCAGGATTGACTGTGAGCTCATCTTGAACCGGTTTGAGTTTTCCGGATACAAAGTTTATCCCCACATCTGTATTCTGAACAACAAACTCAACCGCAGAAGCGGAATTAAAACGAGAGGGATGATAGACTTCTTGCCATGGTGATTCCCCTTTGACAATTAAATCTCGCAGGATTAGTCCTGATACTGTGCTATGGGTCATCCCCCATTTTCTAAATCCACTTGCAATATAGAGATTTGGCCGATCAGATGTCATCTGACCTATGTACGGAATATCATCCAGCGTAGTACAATCCTGAGTTGACCAACGATATGGGAAATCCTCCACTGTGAAGAGCTCTTCAGCAAAATTCATCAGATTTAGATAATGCTGAACTAAATTCTCACCGTGGCCAGTCTTATGTTTTTCTCCGACAATCAGAACTCTTTCTCCATCTTCCGTGGGCAGGGATCGAAGTGATCGAGTAGGAGTTTCAGCATTTATGTACATTCCGCCGGGGAATGGCTCCTTAACCTTTGCCACCACCGCATAGGCTCTTTCCGTATACAATCTTGAGAAGTAGAGTCCCGGAAAGTTATGACAAGGGTAGTGGGATGACATAATAACATGACTGGCTGTGACCCTCTTTCCTTTAAGGGTTATCACGTCATAAGGGCCTTCTCCCTGAAGATCCACAACCCTAGATTGTTCATAAATCCCCCCCCCTTTGTCTTCAAGCATTTTAGCAAGGGTCAGTAAATACTTGCGAGGATGAAATTGGGCTTGATTATCAAACCTCAACGCACCTTTAATTGGGATTGGTATCTCTAATTCAGTTTGATAAGATGCTTTAATGCCTAATTCCTCCGCCACAGTCAGCTCATCTTGAAGTTTCTGAATATATTCATTGGATTGGGTATATACATAGGCTGACTGCCAACTAAAATCACAGTCAATCTTTTTCTCTTCGATTAACTTGGCGACAAATTTAATTGCAGTTTCATTAGCATCTGCATATTGCTTTGCTTTTTCTAAACCCATCTGATGTTTTATCTGCTCATAGATTAACCCGTGCTGAGAGGTAAGTTTTGCAGTGGTATGAGCCGTCGCACCCAGCAAAATACGATCCGCTTCTAAAACGGCAACCTTCAGCCCTTCTTCTGCAAGTAAGTAAGCTGTCGTAATACCGACCATTCCCCCGCCAATAATAGCGACATCCACTTTTAGATCTTCGTTTAAGGTCGGATAATCTGTCTTTGGAGTAGAGGCAATCCAAAAAGACTTTGGGGGATTCTGCAAGGTAGAGTTAGCTTTACTTTGTTGATTCATTTTACGTATTCAACCCCTTGATAGCATTTCCCTTAATGTACCCGACTTTAATTATTATATAAGCATTTATAAGAAATTTATCCCATTTATAGAAGCAGAAATATTGAAACACGAAAAGGGACAGGTTTCTCATGAAGCCCATCCCTTCTCGTGTTTCAATATTTCTGCTTAGTCTTAAACTTCACATAAAAGGTTGTTCCCGAATTCCCCGTCTCAATATCTATTTGAGCATTATGCCGAGCAGAGATGCTGTAACAAGTAGCCAACCCTAAACCCGTTCCGCTCTCTTTAGTCGTGAAAAACGGGGTTCCAAGCTTCTCAATGTCCTGATCCTTGATTCCACACCCTTCATCCTGTACTGCCAGAACAACCCTATCCCCATCCATGAAAGTATTTAGTGTTAATGTGCCGTTGCGACTCATGGCCTCCATTCCATTCCGGACAAGATTCAAAATAAGCTGGCGAATTTCCTTCTCATCCAAAGATAAGACTTCTATGTCCTGTAATTCTGTTTTAATATTCTTGTCACTAACCATGGCATCTGCCTGTAACAAGGGAAATAAGTTTTCTATAAGCGTGTTCAAGTTTAAGGGCCGAAGATCGACTGTCTTATTCTTGGCCAAACTTAGAAATTCTGAAATAATTAAATTAGCTCTATCAAGTTCCTCAATCATCAACTTGATATAACCCTTGGACTTTGCGAATTCATCTTTCCCTTCCATTAGCTGAAGAAAACCTCGAATTGTCGTAAGAGGGTTTCTCACCTCATGACCGATTCCAGCGGCCATTTGTCCCACAAGGTTTAGACGATCGAGACGGGCCATTTCTTTTTCGAACATTTTCCGCTCCATAATATTATGGTAATAAATGGTTAATCCTTCTTCGGAAGGATAAACATGAGCTTCGTAAGGTGTCTCGGAATACAGTC
>JGI2924J29684_1078261_pt1 | contig 37657 bp, 37 predicted proteins | sample BenlonsequencITS_FD_29684 | JGI IMG/M metagenome (IMG submission 29684)
CCCGCCGATGCTGTACATGGGCTATGTCGGTTTCTCGGTGGCCTTCGCCTTCTCGATCGCCGCCTTGCTTGGCGGCGAACTGGAACAGGCCTGGGTGCGCTGGTCGCGCCCCTGGACCAATGCCGCCTGGGGTTTTCTAACCGTCGGCATCGTCGCCGGCTCCTGGTGGTCGTACTCAGTACTGGGCTGGGGAGGCTGGTGGGCCTGGGATCCGGTGGAAAACGCCAGTTTCATGCCCTGGCTTGCCGGTGCGGCGCTGATCCACGCCCAGGCGGTCACGGAGAAGCGCGGCAGTCTCAGCGCCTGGACCCTGCTGCTGGCCATCTTCGCCTTCTCGCTGTCGCTGCTGGGTACCTTCCTGGTCCGCTCCGGCATCCTGACCAGCGTGCATGCCTTTGCCACCGACCCTCGCCGTGGCGTGTTTATCCTGTGCTTCCTGATCGCCGTGATCGGCGGTTCGCTGCTGCTCTATGCCATGCGCGCACCCACCGTCGTCCGCGGCAAGGGCTTCGCCATGATTTCACGCGAATCCGCGATCCTGGTCAGCAACCTGCTGCTGACCGTGGCCGCCGGCATGGTGCTGCTGGGAACCTTGTTCCCGCTGATCGGCGATGCCCTGCATCTGGGCAAGACCTCGGTGGGCTCGCCCTACTTCGGCTTCCTGTTCACCGTGCTGATGACACCGCTGGTGCTGCTGCTGCCCTTCGGCCCCTATCTGCGCTGGGGTCAGTCCGAACCCGGCGCCCTGGTCGCCATCGCGGCCCGCGCCGGCATTGCCGCCGTGGTCAGCGCCGTGATCGCGACCTTCTTCGTGCAGGGACATCTGAAGGCCATCTTCGGGGTGGCCGGTGCGATCTGGGTCATGGTCGGCACCTTGCTGTACGTGTTCAAGCGCGTGCGCGAGATGCCCGCCGGCCGTCGTTTCACCGCGGAAATGGGGGGCATGCTGCTGGCACACTTCGGCGTAGGCGTCTTCGTGGCCGGCGTGATGCTGTCCGAGTCGCTGAGCATGTTCAGTGACGTGCGCATGGCGCCGGGCGACACGCAGACGCTGGGTGCCTACCAGTTCCACTTCGACGGTCTGCAGGAAACCAAAGGCCCCAACTGGCATGCCGACCAGGCCGCCATCACTGTCAGCAAGAGCGGCTCGGTGGTCGCGGTCCTGCACCCGCAGAAGCGCGTCTACACCCGCGAGGAAGTGCAGACCGAATCGGCGATCTCCGCCGGCGTGTTCCGTGATATCTACGTCACCTTGGGTGAACCGATGGACCCCAAGCAGCCGAATGGTGCCTGGGCCTTCCGTCTGTATGACAAGCCCTTTATCCGCTGGCTGTGGATGGGTGGCCTGTTCATGCTGCTCGGCGGCTTCCTCAGCGCCTGTGAAAAGCGCTTCCGGCAGACCCGCTCCAACGACAGCCGCGGCACCGCCGCCCAGGTGCAGTGATGATGCGCAAACTCCCCCTGCTGGCCTTTCTGGTACTGGCCGCGCTGTTCGGCTTCGGCATCTGGTGGTCATCCCATCATGACCTCAATGAAGTACCGTCGCCCTTGATCAACAAGCCGGCTCCCGAATTCAGCCTGCCGTCCCTGCAAGACCCGTCCCGGGTGATCACCAAGGAAAGTCTGCTGGGCAAGCCCTATCTGCTGAACGTGTTCGGCAGCTGGTGCGTAGCCTGCGCCCAGGAACATCCCCTGCTGATGGCCGATGCCAAACAACTGGGCGTAACCCTGGTCGGCCTCAACTACAAGGACGACCCCGCCGATGCCAAGGCCTGGCTGAGCGAGCGCGGCGATCCCTATGCGCTGATCATCGCCGATCGCCAGGGCCGGACCGCAATCGATTTCGGCGTGTACGCCGCGCCGGAAACCTTTCTGGTCGACGCGCACGGCGTGATCCGCTACAAACGGATCGGTGAAATCACCCCGGCCGTGCTGAAAAACGAACTGGAGCCGGCCATCGCCGCCCTGGCCAAGGAGAACCAGCCATGAGGGCCGTCAACTTGCGCCTGCTGCTGGCGGCCTTGCTGGGACTGCTGCCGCTGCTGCTGCAGGCGCAGGCCATCGAACCGCTGCCCTTCAAGGACCATGCCGAGGAAGTCCGCTTCCAGCAGCTGACGGCCGAGCTGCGCTGCCTGCAGTGCCAGAACGAATCGCTGGCCGACTCGGGTGCTCCGCTGGCCCATGATCTGCGCGACGAAGTCTTCCAGTTGATGCAGAAGGGCCAGTCCGATGCCCAGATCAAGCAATATCTGGTCGCGCGCTATTCCAATTTCGTGCTTTACGATCCGCCGCTGGATCGTTCGACCTGGCTGCTGTGGTTCGGGCCGCTGGGCATTTTTCTGGCCGGCGGCCTGATCGTGTTCGCCATCATTCGCAAGCGCAGCCGCTCCGGTGTGTCGGCCGCTGATATCACGCCTGGGGAAAAATGGTGAAAACCGCTTTTTATGTCATCGCCGCGGCCATGGTCCTGGCCACCATCCTGTTGGTGGCGCTTCCGCTGTGGCGCCGCTCCCTGGAACAGAGTCGACGCTCCGGCCGCCCGCTCGCCGTGGTTCTGGCGGTACTGGTGCCGGTGGCCGCCATCGCGGTCTATGGCATCGTCGGCCAGCCCTCGACCCTCAATGGCGTCCCGCGTCAGGATCCGGCCCAACAGCAGCTGGTCGACGCCCTGACCAAGCTGGAAAACCATCTCAAGCAACAGCCCAAGGATACTCAGGGCTGGCTGCTGCTGGGCCAGACCATGGCGGCCATCCGCCAGCCGCAGGCGGCACTGGATGCCTACCAGCATGCGCTGGACAATGCACCCGACAACGTCAATGCCATGGTCGGTTGGGCCGAAATGAGCGCCATGACCCGTCCTGATCATCAGCTGGCCGACCATGCCAGCGATCTGCTGCACAAGGCGGTCGCTGCTGATCCAAAGAACCAGCGGGCACTGTGGCTGCTGGGCATCAGCGAATATCAGCATGGCCTGTTCGCTCAGGCCATCGACCACTGGAAGACTTTGCAGCCCCTGATCGGGCCGGATTCGGAAATCGGCAAGATCGTCAGCGGGCAGCTGCGCGATGCCGAACAGCAGCTGCATGGCCAGCAGGCGCAGGCGACGGACAGTTCCTCCGAACCGGGCAAGGCTGCAACCACCCAGCCCGGTGCCCGCCTGCCGGTGACGGTCAGTCTTGCCCCGGCGCTGGCCTCCAGGCTCAAGCCCGGTGACAGCCTGTTCATCTACGCCCGTGCCGTCGGCGGTCCTCCGATGCCGCTGGCCGCGACCAAACGGCCGGCCTCGAGCCTGCCCGCGACCGTGACCTTGACCGATGCCATGGCGATGATGCCGCAACGCAATCTGTCCGCCGCCACGCAAGTCATCGTCGGTGCCCGCATCAGCCACAGCGGCCAGGCCATGCCGGCCGCCGGCGACCTGGAGGGCGAATCAGCCCCGATCAGGCTGCCGGTCTCCGCGCCGGTCAGCATTGTGGTCGACAAGGTCGATTGATGAGCGACGCGCGCCGCTACCATGCCCTGCCCAGTCCCTTCCCGATGAAACGCGGAGGGCAGCTGCAGGGAGCCAGGCTGGCCTATGAAACCTGGGGCCGGCTGAGTCCCGGGTGCGACAATGCGGTGCTGATCCTGACCGGCCTGTCACCCAGCGCCCATGCCGCTTCCCACCCTGATGGCGATACCTCGCCCGGCTGGTGGGAAGGCATGCTGGGGCCGGGCAAGGCCATTGATACCGATCGGTGGTACGTCATCTGCGTCAACTCGCTGGGCAGCGACAAGGGTTCGACCGGGCCGGCCAGCCCGGATCCGGCCACCGGCGCACCCTATCGTCTGAGCTTTCCCGAGCTGGCGCTGGAAGATGTCGCCAGTGCCGCCCACGATCTGGTCAAGGCCCTGGGCATTGCCAGACTCGCCTGTCTGATCGGCTGTTCGATGGGTGGCATGAGTGCGCTGGCCTATATGCTGCAATACGAGGGCGAGGTCGAGGCGCATATCAGCGTGGATACCGCACCGCAGGCGCAGCCGTTCGCGATTGCCATCCGCTCGCTGCAGCGAGAGGCGATCCGGCTGGATCCTAACTGGCAGGATGGCCACTACACCGACGCAGCCTATCCCGAAACCGGCATGGCGATGGCCCGCAAGCTGGGCGTGATCACCTACCGTTCGGCGATGGAGTGGAACGGCCGCTTCGCGCGCATCCGGCTGGATGGCGATCAGCGACCGGATGAACCTTTCGCCCGCGAGTTCCAGGTCGAGTCCTATCTGGAACATCATGCGCAACGTTTCGTGCGCCGCTTCGACCCGGCCTGCTATCTGTATCTGACACGTGCCAGCGACTGGTTCGACGTCGCCGAGTATGGCGAGGGCAGCGTGATGCAGGGGCTGGCCCGCATCCATGTCCGCAGGGCGCTGGTGATCGGTGTCAGCACCGATATCCTGTTTCCGCTGGAGCAGCAGCAGCAGATCGCCGAAGGCCTGCAGGCCGCCGGTGCCGAGGTCGACTTCGTGGCGCTGGATTCACCGCAAGGCCATGATGCCTTTCTGGTCGACATCGAAAACTACAGCGCAGCCATCGGCGGCTTCCTCAGGACCCTGTAAGGTCGCCTGGCTGGCCGCTCCTGCCGGTCCGCTCAAGCTGTCCTTGCAGCATGCTGCGATGCGCCTGACTGATGCAGCCCTGGGCCATCAGCAGCAGACGATCCAGACTTTCGATGCCATCCTGCCATGGCTGGGCCTTCAGCCCGGTCTCTTCCGCCAGCAAGGCCGCGCAGGCCGGCTCGGCCAGCTGCAGCAGCGAGCGCGCCTGATCCAGCCACAGATTGGCATCGTTCAACAACTGCTCGGGCATGGCCGTCTCGGCGATCAGATAGTCGGCCGTCAGTGAAATCCAGGGCGTACCGGCCAGAATGGTCATCAGCTGCTCCGCAATCACCCGCAAGTCGCCAAATCATACTTGCTGACCACGTATAGATTTGGCGAAGGCCACCGCTTTGCGGATGCGCGGTTCCGCCATTCAGCCACTGCTGCAGCGGCCGGCAAACAGCAGTACGTCTTGTCGGCATCCCCGCGAGGCTTTCCGTTTGATGGATCAGAACCTGCTCCGTCGGGCACGCCCCGCCGCGCTCCTGCTTATGGCCGCCTGCCCGGATATCAAGCCTTACCGGATGCCGCATGGCCGGCGACCTGAAGTCTCATGGACAACCGCGGTATTCCGCCTCCCGGTCATACAACCCGCGAAACAGCGGCCTCGATGAACAACCCTGCCAGAACTGGCGCCTGTCGCCGACAGGCCATCCCGCAGACCGGTATGCGCTGGATACATGAATCATCCGGCGCGTTCCGGCATCGTCCAGGCAAGCGTGAGTCGGTACCGAAAATACGTTGAACACTCCAGTCGAACTGCCGATACGCCAGGCTTGACGCGTCCACATGGGGCGGTTGGCGGGGGGCTGCATCGCATCGTGCCGCATGTCACATGCACGACAGGTGATATAGCTATGCCGCTTGCTTATTTGGCCTCAGCTGAAAACCACCGATAGGCTGGCCGGATTTGCAGGGGGCGAACCATGATGTTTCTGCGCGCGTTGCTGCTGGGCCTGAGCCTGCCGACAGCCGTCATGGCCGGCGATGCCGGTCTGAAGCCCTGGCTGGGCGACTGGCAGGCCACCGCCAGCCAGTCGTCACAGAACATCCCTTTCCATTACCAGATCGTGCAGGATGGCCAGCGGCAGCTGCATGGCAATTTCTTCAATGGCAGCGATGCGATCACTTCCCAGCCGGCCACGCCTCGCAACGGCCATCTGATCCTTCGTTATCCGGGCTTTGACCGTGTGCTGGATTTGCAGCTCCGAACCGATGGCAGCCTCGACGGCCGCTATACGGCCATCCAGTCCGGTCCACATTCGCCGTCATGGACGATCAAGGCGCGTCGTCCGGCAGCATCGACAGCCAGCTCCGGCGTGGCTCCCGACATCGACGGTCTGTGGCTGGTGCCGGCGGCCAGCCGCAAGCACAACGAGCATGCCTGGCGACTGATCGTGCGCCAGCAATTCTCCGAAGTCAGCGCCGCCGTGCTGGGTGTGGGCGGCGATACCGGTGCCCTGACCGGCACCTGGCATGACGGCAGCTGGCAGTTGTCCAATTTCTCGGGCACCCGTGCCGAAACGGCCAGCCTGAAACCCGATCATGCCGCCAATGGCGATGTGGACCTGCAGCTGGATCTGACGGACAGCCATGGCCAGCACAGCCATTATCTGGCATATCGACCCGAGACGGCTCGCAAGCTGGGCCTGCCTGAGGCCGCCGATCTCGGCAACCACACCACGGTACGCGATCCGGACGAGATCTTCGCCTTCAGCTTTCCGGACCTGCAAGGACATCGCATATCCAATACCGATGCCCGTTTCAGGCACAAAGTGGTACTGCTGGATGTCTCCGGCAGCTGGTGCCCCAACTGCCATGACGAGGCGCCGTTTCTGGAAGCGCTGTATCGCAGATACCATGCGCGCGGGCTGGAAATCGTGACTCTGGACTTCGAGGACAAGGATCAGTTCAAGGATCCGGCCCGTCTGCGCGCCTTCATCGCCGAGTCCCACACCTCGTTTCCGGTGCTGCTGGCGGGGACCACCGACCAGGCCCAGGAAAAACTGCCGCAGGCGGTGAATCTGGACGCCTGGCCCACCACCTTCTTCATCGCCCGCGACGGCCGCGTCAAACATATCCATACCGGCTTCTCGGCGAAGGCGACAGGGGTTTATCACAGCGCACTCACCCGCGAATTTGAACAGCAGATCGAGACCCTGCTGGCGGCTCCGGCGGGCTGAACCCGCCACGGGCCGGCCTCGCCATATCCAGACGTACAGGCTGCAAGGATTCAGCCGGCGTCGAGCTCGCCCAGGGTGTGAGCCGCCATGACCGACCAGTCCCGACTGCCGCCACCAGCCTCCACCGCGGCACGCATCTGGCCATGGACGGCCTCCAGCATCGGCAGGTCACGCCCCAGACCTGCCGCCGCCTGCTGCGCCAGGCCAAGATCCTTCAAGCCCAGCGAGGCCTTGAAACCGGGCTGATAACGGCCGGCCAGAATCTGTGTCGAATAGACCTGATAGGAGCGGCTGCCAAACAAGGTATTGAGAATCAGCTCGAAAAAGTCTTCGCGTGCCAGACCGTACGGCTCGGTCAGCACCACCGCCTCGGCCATGGCCTCGATGGCCATCGTGATCATCATGTTGCAGGCAATCTTGGCGGCAAAGGCCGCTGATGGCTTGTCGCTCAATCGCCAGCAGCGCTTGCCCAGCACATCGAAGACCGGTGCCAGCCGATCCAGAGTCGCGCCATGGCCCGCCGCCAGGATGTTCAACTCGCCTCGGGCCGCCACATCAGGACGCCCCAGCACCGGTGCGCCGACGTACTCGATGCCCGCGGCATGATGCGGCGCCTGCAAAGCTTCGGCGAAGTCCACCGAAATCGTCGACATCACCACATGCACCGTGCCCGGGCGTGCCTGCGCCAGCGCGCCACTGTCCAGCAGCACCGTCTGCAGGGCCGCGTCGTCAGACAGCATGGTCAGCACCACGTCGGACTTGAACACATCCCCCGCGTCTTCGACCACCTGAGCTCCCGGCGGTGCGCCACCGGAACGATTCCATACCCGTACGGCATGTCCGGCATCCAGCAGCCGGCACACCATCGCCTGCCCCATCGCACCCAATCCAATCACTCCGACATCCATCATCTCACCCTCTGTTGTGTGCTGACCAAACCGCTGCGTCATCCGCCACGATCAGTACCGGACAACCTCGCCTCCCTTGTCGTTCAACGACTGAGCGGGTGCCCTTGCCTTGCTCCAGGGGCAAAGCCGTGCCGGCGCCCCCTCCTGACGATGATCCAGGCCATGCCCGCCAGCAACGCCACCACCCCCGGCAAGGCCTCGGCCCCCCAGGCATGCAGCAGCAACCCGCCGAGTACCCCGCCACCGGCGATGGCGCTGTTCCAGGCCACGACATTCATCGCCAGGGCCGTGTCGGCTCCCTCGCCCGCACAATCCGCCAGCGCAGTCTGCAACAGGGTCGCGGCACCACCGAAGCTCAATCCCCAGATAAACACGGCCCCCACCACGACAACCGGTCGCTGACCGGCCACCACCAGCGCGAGAGCGGCAGCAACAAACGCCGCCAGACTCCACAGCACGGTCTGCCGCAACCCGTGATCCACCCGCCGCCCACTCAGCCAGATACCCGCCAGCGCCGCGATACCGAACAGCAACAGCAGCCGATCGACGCCGGCCTGCATGCCCGACACGCCCGCAAACGGCGCAATATAGGTGTAGAGCACATTGTGGGCCAGCATCCAGAAGATCACCGTGGCCAGCACGCGACGCACCCCCGGCGTCAAAAGCACGCGACGCAGCGGCAAACGCTGATGCGCGGCCTGACCGGCATAGTCCGGCATCACGGCGAGGATCCAGCCGATCAGCAGCAGACTGACGAGTGACATCAGACCAAAGGCCTGCCCCCAGCCCAGCCGGCCACCCAGCCAGGTACCTAGCGGTACACCCACGGCCAAAGCCACCGGCGTTCCGACCATGGCAACCGCCATCGCCTGCCCTTGCTGATGCGCAGCGACCATTCTTCGCGCATAGCCAGCGATCAGGCTCCAGGCCAGACCGGCGGCCATCCCTGCCAGAAAACGCGCCACCAACGTCAGCCACAAGGACGTCGAACACGCGGTGACGGCATTGAAAACCAGAAAGCCGCTGATGGCCAGCAACAAGACCTTGCGCCGGCGCCAGCCGGCGGTAGCCATGCTCAAGGGCATGGCCGCCAGCAACGAGCCGGCAGCATAGGCAGTGACAGTCTGTCCGGCCCAGGCCGAAGTCACATGCAGCCCGGCGGCCATCTGCGGCAGCAGCCCGGCCGGCAGGGTTTCGGTCATGATGCAGATAAAACCGCTCATGGCCAGGGCCAGCAACGCCGCCATCGGCAGACGCTGGCCGTTATGTTCGGCCTTCGAAATCGAACCGCGATTCATGATAGGTGCCATTTGGCGCCCCGCCTATTTACATACCGATAGGTACAAATGTATTCGACCATCACCATCCGGTCAACGATATATATAACAATCGATATATATTGATAGGAAGCAATACCCATGCCGACAACGCCTGCCTGCTGCATAGCCTACACTTGTATATCGCTCAGTATTGAAGTATCACGTGAGCCACAGGCAATGACAGGAGAAGCGGATGGCGACCATGGGGCGACCTCGCCGTTTTGATCGGGACCAGGCAATCGAGGAGGCGATGTATCTGTTCTGGGAGTATGGCTACGAGTCGACGTCACTGGCCCAATTGAAGGCCGGACTCGGTGGCGGCATCTCGGCGCCCAGCTTCTATGCCGCGTTCGAATCCAAGGAAGCCTTGTTCAAGGCCTGCTGCGACCGCTATCTCGCCAGTTTTTCCCAGGTCACGTCCTGTCTGTGGGATGCTGAACTGGAGCCACGTGTCGCCATCGAAACCGCCCTGCTGCGCTCGGCCCGCATGCAGACCGAGCGCGGCCATCCCAGCGGCTGCATGGTCGGACTTGGCGCCCTGTCCGCGGTGCGGCCCGAACACGCGGCCCTGGTCGAGCCACTCACCCGGTCCAGGGCCCGTACCCGTGCCGGCTTGCTGGCCTGCGTCCAGCGCGGCATCAAGCAGGGTTCACTGACCCCGGACACCTCGGCGCGGGCGCTGGCCATGGTCTTTGACAGCTTTCTGCTGGGTCTCTCCCTGCTGGCCCGCGACGGCGTCGGTTACACGGCGATGAAAGCAGCCATCGGCCAGGTCATGCGCCATTGGGACATCGCCGCGCCTGTGCGTTGATTGCATCGTCGCAGACCGCGGCGCCGGCGCGAAACTCCCGCCTCCAAAGGCTTTTCAGTGGCCGGCAGTCGATGGCTTTGATCGGGCATTGATCGCTGCCAGATGCGCATGATCCTCCGCCAGACTGGGCAGACCCAGCGCGATCCGCTGCTGTTCGCTGATCGCACCGGGCTGCACCGGGTAAAGCTCCCAGGCACCGGTCCTGGCCGACCTGACGAACTGGGTGCCATACCACTGCGGCTGGCCCTGATCTTCAAGCAGACGTTCCCAGCTCATGGCCGTCATCTGCCGGGCCTCGACACGGACCGGATCCAACTGCGCCGCCAGCGTCGCGAAGGCCAGTGCCATCCTTGCGTCCTTTAACGAGTCGCCATGCTGCATGATCACCGCGGCATTGAAATAATCCTGCCCAGTGCGGATCTCGCCTCGGGCCAGCCACTGCATCACCGCTCTGCGACGGCCCTGGTCGCGTGGCGTGATCCGTGACCAGTCGATGCCGCTCGGACCCGGTCGGCGATCAGCCTGGTCGGCGGCCTCGGCCCGTGACAGCCCTTCGTTCGACACCACCACGAATGGCGCAGCCGACACAACAGTGCAAGCCCCGATCAGCAGCCAGCCCAGACCTGCACACCCTCCCAATGGCCACCACGAGCGCTTGTTGTGACGCATGACGACTCCCCCTCTCCAGATACGCAGATTGTCTCTGCCCATCGACGTAGTCAAACCCGTACCCTGCCGACAGCGAACCACTCCGCCGTCATGCTGAACGGGTCTGATCGGTGCCTTGCCGGATCGGCCCGATGCCTGGCTGCAACATGGCGCGCCAGCCCTGCACCTTGAGCGCCGCCTGATCGATCAGCACGTCAACTGCGGACTGGCCTATGAATGCATCCATGCAACCGATGCCGCACGCAGCCTGGCGGCATCAGACACTCGAACCATATCGCCAACCGATCATATGCCCACCGGACCTTGTGCGCACCATCGACAAGGACCTTGCCCATCAAGCTCGATCGCCCTGCCGATCAGAGACCATATCCCCGCCCATCGCGCCTCTCGTCCATGACCGCCGTTCCCCGGCATCGGCCATTGCACCGGAAAAATGTCGGCTTGTCTCATCTGGTCTATACCAGAATGCACATAAGCAAACGTCCAAAAGTCATGGCGCTGGATCGCAATCAAGCGATCCCGACCACTTACACTTGAGCACAGACCGAAGCCGCCGCGCTGACGCAGGCCGACTCTACCGACATCGCTCCTTGTTCACGGACGTCCTTACGCCCGGACAGCAAGCCCCCCCCATCCGTTGTGCCGGCAGTGTGATCCGTCTTCACTCTGCATCCGTTCCAATCGACTGCTTATGAAACTGTCTTTACAGATCAAACACCTGCTCACCCAACATCGGTGGCCTGCCGCACTTGCCATCGGCCTGATCGTCGACATCAACGGCAGCCCGTCGGCAACGGCGGCATCGGCCATCGAGCAACCAACGGCCGACGACACCCAGGCGGTCACGGATGCCGCCTCGCAGCACGGAACACCGGCGCCAGTGAAAACCCGCAAGGCCCGTCGACTGCAAAGCATCGTCGTCACCTCGGGATCCGGCCGGAGCAGCTATCAAGGCCAGATCGCCGAGATCGGCAGCTTCACTCCGCAATCGATCCACGACACGCCTGCCTCGATAAGCCAGGTCACACGCAGCGTGATGGACGATCAACAGGCAAAGCTTCTCAGCGACGTGGTGCGCAATGATGCCTCCGTGCAACTCAACGATGCCGCGACAGGCTATTACGAAGGTCTGTCCATCCGCGGATTCCCGCTGGACCAGGCGACCGGCTATCAGATCAACGGCCTGACGATCGCAGGCGAGCAGAATGTCGCGCTTGAAAACAAGCAGAGCGTCGACATTCTGAAGGGAGAATCGGCCTTCCAGAACGGCGTCGGATCGCCTGGCGGGATCATAGACTACGAGACCAAACGGCCGGCCGACATTCATTCACTTACGATCGGGACCGACGCCCAGGGCTCACGTTACTACGCCGGTGATTTCGGCTGGCTCGCTCGTGACAAGAACTTCGGCATCCGCCTGAATTTTGCCCACGAAGCCATCCACAGCCCCATCCAGTACGCGGACGGCCAGCGCAACGTGCTGTCGCTGGCCGCCGACTGGAGGATCACGGCCAGAAGCAGTCTGCAGGTGGATGCGGAATGGCAGCGCCGCAGCCAGATATCCGTCAACGGCTATCAGCTGCTGGGCGGCACGACCCTGCCCGGCCATGTATCCAATGCGAGCTTTATCGGCTACCAGCCCTGGGTACAGCCGACGACCTTCAATGCCTACAACCTCAGTGCTCGCTACAACTACAGTTTCGGTGACGACTGGCGACTGTCGATACGGGCCGGCAGCAGCTGGTCGGACCTGAACGACAACATGGTCTATGCATACGGATGCTACTACCAGAGCGCCTGCAGCAACGCGGCTGGACATTATTTCAGTGCTGCCGGCGGATACGACATCTACGATTACCGTATGCCGGTCGAGGACTACCGCAACAACGAAGTCCAGGCCTTGCTGTTCGGCGATATCGACGATGGGCCGGTACACCAGAGCGTGACATTGGGGATCAGCGCGTTCCAGCACAAAGTGGTGGAATCCGGGGAGGTATACGACTATGTCGGCAGCGGCAACATCTATAGCGCCACACCGTATTACCCGCGAGACGATGACAGCGTCACACCTGCGCAGACCGTGCTGGACAGCCGGCAATTCGCGGTGTTCGGAAGCGACCAGCTGAGCTTCGGCCAGCATTGGCAACTCAGCCTGGGCGGGCGAGAGGTCTTCTTGCGTGAAAAGGCCTTCGACAGCGACTCCGGTTCGCTGCAGCGCGACACCCGCCAGAATGTATTCCTGCCTCAGACCGCACTGGTCTACAAGCCGTCCGACCAGTGGATGCTGTACGCCAGTTACAGCAAGGGACTGTCCTTGGGCAATCAGGCCCCGTGGTGGGCGACCAATGCCAACCAGTTTTTCACCCCTTATGTCAGCCGTCAGACCGAACTGGGTGCCAAATGGTCGGCCAGCCCGCGCCTGAGCATCAATGCGGCGCTGTTCGACATGACACAGCCCTTTTCCTACGCGCGGCCCGATAGTTCCGAGGAAGGCTATACCTATGTCAGGGAAGGCAGTGAAAGGCATCTGGGCGCGGAGCTGTCCGCGGCCGGCGAGATCACCGACCACCTGCGCATCACCTCCAGCCTCGCCTATATCCACGCCACGGCCTCAGGCAGCGGCTATCGCGCCTACGATGGCGTGCAGGTGATCAATCAGCCCCGACTCAAGGCTGCCGTCTATGCGCACTATGATCTGCCGTGGGTACCTCAGCTGAGCCTGCTCGGCGGGGTCAATTACAGCAGCCGCAAAAGCGTGCTGAACGATGCCTCGGTGCAGGCTCCCGCCTTTGTCACGTTGTCGCTGGGCGCCAGCTTGCTGACCCATGTCGAAGGCCATGCGCTGACCTTCCGGTTGAGCATCGACAACCTGACCAATCGCTTCTACTGGGCCGATGCCGGTGCCTCGGGCGGCGACATGTTCCTGTATCCCGGCCAGCCACGTACCGCGCGTCTGTCGGCGCAGTACGACTTCTAGCATGCAAGGACCTGACGACGCGGCTCGCCAACAGCGCCCTGGCCAGACAGCCCACGTGTTTCACCCAAACGCAGCACATCGGAATCCGTCGTGAAAAAGCTTCGCCTCGTACTGGAATACTTTCATCCCTGGCCCAATTCGGCCGGGTTCTATTACGCCCGCGATCAAGGCTGGTACCGACAGGCGGGGCTGGACGTGCATATCCTGCTGCCCGACCCGGGCCAGGGCGACAGTCTGGCCCACCTGCTGTCCGGCGATGCCGACTTTGCCGTCGCCCCCAGCAATCGCCTGCTGGTCCGTCGCGCCGGACGACAGCCGCTCAAGGGCATCGCGGCGATCAACCATCGTGGCCTGGAAGCCATTCAGACGCTGGTTGAAACGGGTATCCAGCGCCCTCGCGACCTGCAGGGCCGGCGCCTCGCCATGAATCCGACGCCACGTGGTCTGGCCATGGTCCGCCATGTGGTGGAACTCGACGGCGGGGATTTCGACCAGGTCGTGATCGTCGATACCGGCTCCCGCGAGCTGAGGCCCGAAGATCTGGAGGCCGGACGGGCCGATGCGAGTTTCGGCGGCTACTGGGCCTGGGAAGCGCTGATGGACAGCTCCGTACCCAGCGCACGGCGGATCGTCTGGCAGATCGACCAGCTGGGTGCACCGGCCTATCACAGCTATCAATTGTGCAGCAGCGATGCGCTGCTGCAGGCCGAGCCTGACATGGTGCGCGACTTCATCCGGGCCACCGCGCGCGGTTTTGCCACGGTCGCCGGCGATCCGCTGGCCGCACTCGATGTCTACGAGCGGACCACCCCCTATTTTTCGCGGGCCCTGCTCTCCTCGTCGCTGCAGAAGATCGCTCCGACCTGGCTGCACGACGGTCGTTGGGGCGAGCAGCGTAGCCCCTTGCTGGAGGGCTATGCACAATGGCTCGCTGACCATGGCATCGTGGATAATCCGCAGATCTGGAAGGATGCCATCGACAACCAGTATCTGCCGCGGGACAGGCCGTGAACGCGCAGGCCTGCGCCCACGGCATGGGCCACGACCTGGTGGTGCCACGCTGGCCCGCACTGCAGCTCGATGATGTGGAGACCATTCTGCAGGCCTATCCGCAGGCCGGCAGGCCGCTCGATCTGCGCTGGCACAGCCCCCGGCCGTTCTCGTCAGCGGCCCTGGTCAGAACCGACCGTACGGAGCTCTTCGTCAAGCGGCACCATCATCGGCTGAGGCAGGCTGGCGATCTGGCCGAAGAACACGCTTTCGTAAAGCATCTGGCCCGACATGCCTTGCCCGTTCCGCAATGGCTGCAGGATCAGTCCGGTCATACCGCCCGACAGGTCGGTGACTGGGCCTGCGAAGTGCAGTATGTCGCCGAAGGTGAAGACTGGTATCGCGACCGCCACTCGTGGACGGCCTATCGTTCGACCCGAGAGGCCGAGGCTGCCGGAGAGGCTCTGGCCCAGCTGCACGTCGCGGCGGCGGACTTTGTCCGGCCGCCTCGACGCAGCCGCTTGCTGGTGAACAATTTCCGCCTTTTTGGCGCCAGCGGCACGCTGACCGCACTACAGGCCGAGCTGGATGTGCGCCCGGCGCTGGCGGATTACCTTGCGCCTCGCGAGTGGCGGCAGGATCTGCAGCAGCATCTGCTCGATCCCTATCAACGACAGCTGCTCGCCCAGCTTCCGTCATACCCCGCACTGTGGACCCATGGCGACTGGCATGGATCGAACCTGCTCTGGCGCACGACACCCAAGGGTCCGAAGGTCCAGTCGATACTGGATTTCGGTCTGAGCGATCGCAGCTTCGCGCTGTTCGACCTCGCTACCGCCATCGAACGCGCCCTGATTCCCTGGCTGGATCTCGACGAAGGCGGCACGACCGTAGCGGAGCTGGATCAACTCGATGCTCTGCTGCACGGCTATACCCGGGTACAGCCCGTCACCGCCGCCCAGCTGCGCCAGCTGGCATGCCTGCTTCCCCTTGCGCACGCCGACTTTGCACTGAGCGAAGTCGAATACTTCGCCGGCATCGCCGAAGATCCCGCCTCGGCGGATATCGCCTACCACCGTTATCTGCTGGGTCACGCCGACTGGTTCGGCAGCGCCGAAGGCCAGCGCCTTACCGCACATCTGCAGACCATGGCCCGGAGGGCCGCATGAGTGCCCCACCATCACCGTTGATCTCCCCGTCCGAGCTGGCCGCGGCAATGCTGGCATCGGGAGTCGATGTCATCGATGCCAGCGTCGAGCTGCCATCACCGCGGTTCGATGGCGACCATCGCCATGCCAGTGGCCTTGCCGGCTGGATTGAAGAACAGATACCCGGATCACGCCATGTGGATCTGCTGCATGCCTTCAGCGACCCGCATGCTCGATTCAGTTTCGCGATGCCGGCCTGGAGCGCCTGGCCCGACAGACTCGACACGCTCGGCTTTCATCCCGACCGCATGCCCGTCATCTATGACCGCAGTGACGGGTTCTGGGCTGCACGATTGTGGTGGATGCTGGACAGCGCCGGCATTCGGTGCCGAGTGCTGGATGGAGGCATTGCAGCCTGGAAGGCCGATGGTCAAATCGTCATCAGGGGAGCCCCCCAACCTCAGCCGCTGGTACGTCGGCATGACTGGTCACTTAAGCCCCAGCCTCATCGCTGGGCCGATCTGGAGCAGGTCCGGGCCATCACAGAAAGTCGTCAGCAAGGCACACTGATCTGTGCCTTGTCGGACGCCATGTTCAACGGCATCGTGCCGACCCGCTACAGCCGTCGCGGCCATATTCCCGGAAGCCTGAACCTGCCCGCGCGCCGTCTGCTGGGCCCAGCGAATCGCCGCCGGCCCATGGCCGAAAACGCGGAACTGGTCGCGGCATCCCTGGCCAATGCCGCGACCCCATGGGTGATCTATTGCGGCGGCGGCATCTCGGCGGCCTCGCTGGCCCTTGATCTGTATCGGCTTGGCCACCGTGACGTGGCGGTCTACGACGGTTCCCTGCAGGAGTGGTCTGCCGATGTCAGCCTGCCGATGTCCAGCGCAACTTGAATCGCGGTCTTCGGCCGATGTCGGCGGCACGATCGCATACCCAAAGCCTGACGAGATCCAGTATGACAAAGCTCGAAATCTTTGCCTGCGCGTTCAATGTCTGGGGTGTCTGGCTCACGGCCCGCCAACAGCGTGCCTGCTGGCCTGTCAGTATCGTCGCTGTAGCCATGTACGCCTGCCTGTTTCACCGCTGGAAATTGTATTCCGACATGCTGCTGCAGGGCGTCTATATCGTGCTGCAGTGCTGGGGCTGGCTGCGCTGGAGCAGACAGCGCGAAACGGCCGGCACGATCATCATCCAGCCTCTGTCTCATCGCGGGCTGATGCTGTCGCTGCTGGCCGCAGCAATCATGACCGCCTTGCTGGGCGGTCTCATGGGACATTACACGAATGCCTCGATGCCATGGCTGGATGCCAGTCTCACCGCGGCCAGCCTGGTGGCCAGCGCATGGACGGCGCGCCGGCATCTCCAGACATGGCTGCTGTGGATCGTCATTGACGGCCTCTACGTCGCCGTGTTCATGTACCGGCATTTGCCCGTGACGGCAGGCCTGTACCTGCTTTTCGTCGGCCTGGCCGCCTATGGGTACGTGACCTGGCGGTCCCGGGCCAGCAACGAATCCGTCACATCGTGCGCTACCGGTCACTCCATGGCCGATGCACATATCGCACGACACCCCGGCTAGAATGGCAGCTGCGAGATCCGCAACCGCCTCTTTCGCCAAGACAAGGACGCCGCGTTGACTCAGCCCTCGGAAGCTGACCGCATCAGCGACATCATTCTCCACGATATCGATCGGCAGGTCTGGTCGGCTGACCAGCCGTTGCCAGTGGAGCGCTTGCTGGCCGGCCGCTTCCATTGTACCCGGGTCACCTTGCGCGAGGCCTTGCAACAGCTCGAAGCACAGGGCCGTGTCTACCGTGAAAATCGCCGAGGCTGGTTCGTCAGCGCGCCACGTCTGCGCTACAGCCCCGCCAGCATCGACGGCTTCATGCAATATGCGGCCTCGCAGTCACGGTCACCGCGAACGGAGCTGCTCAGCGCATTCGAGCAGCCCGCCGGCCCGATCTTCGCCGAGCAATTGGGCCTGCCCGGCGCCGATACGCCGGTGGTGATTCTGAAACGCCGACGTTGGCTTGGACGCAGGGCCGTGCTTTTCGAGATCAACGTCCTGCGTGCCAGCTGGTGTCCCGACCTGCTGAAGCATGACCTGCAGGGATCGCTGAGCGTCATCTTCGGCGAACGGATGGGACTGCACATGTCTCACAGCGAAACACGCATGCATGCAGGCAGTCTCCCGGCCGAACCGGCCCAGCTGCTGTTTGGGCGCCGCGGAATGCCCTGCATTCATATCCAGCGGCTGAGCCGCGCTGATGACGGACAGGCCGTGGAACTGGACTGCGAATACTGGCGTGCCGACGCGCTGGAAGTGGTCGTCACCAGCGATGGCAAGGCTCCCCGTACCGGCCCATCAAGGGCCTCCGGATAAGGTACCGATCAGCACAGGCCAGGTGTCTCTGGAGGCTTGTGGCTTCCTTGATCGACAGTCGTCGACCGGAAATGTCGATACACCCATGCCTGCAGTCGCCTCCTCAAGAACCAGACCTCATCCGCAGGATGATTCAGGAAAACGAGCCTTGCGCACAATTGCACCTTGGGTACCCTGCTTCAACGTTTGGCCATCCATGAAGTGCATCAACCCGTTCTGGTCCGCAAAGTTCCGACCCGACTTGGCAGCCTGCCCATCTCCCGGCCCACACAGGTTTCGAATCCGCATAGGACGCATGACGACTCCCCTCTCCGGATTCACAGACGGCCCATGCAGGCCGGCGCTGCATACGCAGCCAGACCGCCATGGCAACGTAACAAGACAATCAGCCCTCCGCCGGCAGATGCAGATGGCGGCGGCAACCCAGCATCCACGCCATCGCGAGCGCCAGCAGCGCCATGATCAGGTCAGTGTACAAATGCACGGCTGGCAACATACCCAGCCACTGCACGATGAAACCCAGAGCCAAGGCGGGCACGCTGAACGCCAGATAGCTTTCGAGATAGAACACCCCCATGACCTGGCCCCGCTCATGCACCTCGGCATGCGGCAGCACGCTGCGGACAGCCCCCAGAAACGCGCTGCCAAACCCCAGCCCCGCCAGCAGCGAGCCACTCAACAGTCCCGCAGCACTGGCCTGGTCGACACCATGCCGGATCAGCGCGGTGCCTGCCAGCAACATGGCGGCCCCGCCCAGCAGCACCCTGAGAGCCGCTTGCCGCAATGCCAGCAGGATGGCCACGGTCCCCGTCAGGGTCAGCAGGGCCACCACACCGCCACCCAGCCATGGCGAGCGGGCATGCATGATCTGGACCACCAGAGACGGCATCAACGAAAGATAGAATCCTCCCACCATCCATACCGCGATATTGACAGGCGCCACCGCCAGGAAAGCCCGCCGGATTCTGACCGGAACACCCAGGCCGGGTCGCAGGCTGAGCCATGCACCCGCCCTGCGCGAGGCCGTTTCAGGGGTCAGCCAGGTCAGGCCCAGCGCCAGCAGCAGCGACACGGCCAATACCAGATAAACCCGCGGCAAGGGCGCCGGCACATAAACCAGCATGGCCGTACTGCCCAGAGCCCCGATACTCATGCCCAGCATCGGCGCCACGCTGTTGATGACAGCGCCGCGCTGACGGTTCAGATCCAGCATCGCAGCTCCCAACGTTGCCGTGGCCAGACCGGTAGCCGCCCCCTGCAGCGCACGCGCCCACAACAGCCAGCCGACCGAATGAGCCTGCATGAACAGCCCCATGGCCAGCATATTCAACACGATGGCGGACGAAATCACCGGCCGTCGCCCCAGGTGATCCGACAGCCGTGCACCCAGCAGCAGAGCCAACACCAGAGTGAAGGCATAGATGGCAAACACGCCGGTCAACCAGGGGGTAGTGAAATGCCAGTCCTGCTGATACAGCCGATATAGGGGCGTGGGTGCCGTCGCGGCGGCCAGAAAGATCATCAGGCTCAGGCCATGGATCATGGGCAAGGCCTCATGGACCGACGCGCGTCGAGAAATCGACATACAGAATCCTCTAAAGCAAAATATATGCTTTAGAGACTACGCCCGACCAATAACTAAAGCAAATATATTGCATTAGTGCCAATCGGTGGGCATTGATTTAGACTGGGCGCATGCAAAATCAAGCTTCACGCAGCGCACCCCGTCCCGGTGGCCGCAGCGCCCGAGTCCAGGCTGCCGTGCACCAGGCTGTGCAGCGGCTGCAGGATCAGGCTGGCCGGGATGGCCTGACCATTCCGGCCATCGCCGCCGAGGCTGGGGTCACGCCCTCGACCATCTATCGCCGCTGGGGGGATCTCGGCCAGTTGCTGGCCGATGTCGCGCTGGAGCAGCTCCGTCCGGAATCGCCGCCCGAGGACACCGGCAGCTTCGAAGGAGACCTGCGGGCCTGGCTGGCTCAGTACTTCGAAGAAATGGCTTCGGAACCGGGCCGCGCCATGTTGCGCGACGTGCTTGGCAGCGCCGGCACAGATGGCCAGGAACGCTGCATGCATTTCTGCACGGCCCAGATCGATGCGCTGCGTGCGCGCGGCCTGCAGCGCGGCGAGGCCGTGGTGGCGACCGAATCCATTGTCGACCAGGTGATCGCTCCGCTGATGTATCGCATCCTGTTTGCCGGCACCACCCCCACCACCGCAGACATCGAACGGCGGCTGGCACCGAACCTGCCACGCTGAGCCGATACCTGCGCAGAGCCGCCCCCTGCTCCGGCAGAAGTGGCCGCCCCGCGCGCGCCGCCCTGCTTGCTTACGCCCGCAGCCGGCGGGGCGCCGAGCGAGACACTTTGGGGATGCCCGGCTCGAAGCCATGCCGTCTTTTGTCCGACGACCTGCATGGATATCGGGCAGCCCGCCATGGCAGGCCAATGCCAGGCCTCTCTTGCCCGCCAGCCTCCGGAAAGCCATCCTTGAGGCCGGCGAAGCCGGGCCCTTCACCGCGGCCGCAGCCGATCTGACGGCCATCTCAAAGGATTCCGATGAACCTCCTTCCCAGCCATGCCGATGTCATTGCCGCCGCCGCGCGACTGCAAGGGCATGCCCATCGCACTCCGGTGCTGACGTCCAGCATCCTCGATCGGGAACTGCAGGCCGAAGTCTTCTTCAAGTGCGAGAATTTCCAGCGCATGGGGGCCTTCAAGTTCCGTGGTGCCTTCAATGCCCTGTCCCGCTTCAATGCGGAACAGCGCAAGGCCGGGGTGGTCACCTTCTCCTCGGGCAACCACGCCCAGGCCATCGCCCTGGCCGCCTCGCTGCTGGATATCCCGGCCACCATCATCATGCCGCACGATGCCCCGGCGGCCAAAGTCGAAGCCACCCGTGGTTATGGCGGTCGAATCATCTGCTATGACCGCTATACCGAAGATCGCGAGCAGATCGGCCGCGAGCTGGCCGGGCGCGAGGGCCTCACCCTGATTCCGCCCTATGATCATCCTGACGTAATCAGCGGCCAGGGCACGGCCGCCAAGGAACTGTTCGATGAAACCGGGCCGCTGGATGCCTTGTTCGTACCGCTGGGCGGCGGCGGCCTGCTGGCCGGCTCGGCACTGGCCAGCAGGGCCATGGCCCCGGCTTGCAGGGTCTACGGGGTCGAGCCCGAGGCCGGCAACGATGGCCAGCAGTCGCTGCGCCGCGGCAGCATCGTGCATATCGATACACCTGTGACCCTGGCCGATGGCGCCCAGACCCAGCATCTTGGCCAGCTCACCTTTCCCGTCATCCAGCGCGATGTCACCGATATCCTGACCGCCAGCGATACCGAACTGATCGAGGCAATGCGTTTTTTCGCCAGTCGCATGAAGCTGGTGGTCGAACCCACTGGATGCCTGGGCCTGGCCGCCGCGCACCAGATGAAAAGCTCGCTGCAGGGGCAGCGCATCGGCATTCTGGTCAGTGGCGGCAACGTCGATCTGGACCGTTACGCCACCTTGCTGAAGCAATAAGCACGGCCCTGGCCTGCAGCGGTCCGGCCGGGGCCTTCGCCAGAAAAAGCACAGAGCGACCTGCGATCACGGCCCCATCACCAATCCGGGCTATACCGGTAACGTGCTGGCTGTGCGGCGCGTTCGCCGGGCCGGCGTACAGGATGGGACCCGATGCACTGCGGCCCAGGGCCCGACATCGGGCCCTCCCCTGCCATGATGGCCGGCACGAGTGACAGCCATCACCAGGGCTGACCGCCTGGCCATGTCTGCTCCACTCAGCGCGGCGAGCCGAAGTGCGGCAGCACGAAATCCCGGCTCAGCGCCGCGATGGGCAGATCGCCCGGCTGCGCAGGATCGATCCAGCGCAGTTCGGCCAGTTCGGCCGCGACCTGCAGCCCCTCGGCCAAGGCCTGGGGCAGCTGCAGGCCGAAGAATTCCGCCCGCACCGTGTGCCCCGCCTCGTGGGCGGCCGGTGCCGAACCCTGCCCCAAGGGCGTCAGGTCCTGTTCTGCCACGTTCAGACCCAGTTCCTCCTGCAATTCGCGGCACAAGGCCTGCCGTGGATGCTCGCCGACCTCGAGCTTGCCGCCCGGCTGAATGAAGATGTCAGACCCATGCTTGCGGACCAACAGCAGGCAGCCATCCTCCCGGGTGATCACGGCGGCCGCGATGACAATCATCAAACTGTGGTTCATGACGATCCGTATTCTGCATCCATGGTGGAGTCCGGCTCGGCCAGCGACCGGGCATCAAGACATGATGCCGGCGATACAAGCCGTTTGACCAGATCCCCTTGCCCTCACGATATGGGTCCGGTCCGGCCATCCGCTTGTTCCATCCATCAACACAAGCAGGATCATCCGCCAGCATGGCGCCCACCCTGCAAAGCACGCCTGACATCATCGAAGCCTGCAGCATAAAAATCGCTTTGCACGAGAAGGTCGATCCCATATCAAAGTCAGGCGAACACGTACGTGAACTGCTTGCCGCGCTGGCACGGTACGTCCTTCGGCTGATCATCGCGAACGGACTGGAACACGCTCTGCTGCCAGGCAGCCCGCTGAAGCGGGCCATCAAGCTGATACCCATCCTCGGCATTCCGGCAGTCGTCTGGGTCAGACTGCATCAGCTGTGGCGAACGCACAAGCTGCAGCGATGCATCCAGCTGGACGGCATCGCTATCGCGTAAGTGTCTCCGCATTGATCACTTTTGGCTGGGGCTTTGCCGAAGCCGGCGGACCGCCACATCTGAGTGCTTTTTCCGTCTGGCCCATCATGGGCGGATGCCGGGCCATCGGCTCGCTGGTGGCCGCGCGGCCCTATCGATGGACAAACGGATCAAGCAACGGAGACTGGCCCGTGAATGGAGCCAGAGCGATCTCGCAGCCGCATTGACTGTCTCGCGACAAACGGTCACCGCCATCGAAAACGGACGCTACGATCCCAGTCTGCCGCTGGCATCCACGATAGCGGCCATGTTTGAACGGCGCATCGAGGATATCTTCCAGCCCTGATCCAGATGCGGACCGGAAACCTCCGATCTGCTCGCCGGAATGCACCGTGACCCGAGGTGCAACATCCCATGGCCTGCACACGCGGCAGATCTCGACAGCCATATATATATGCGATTTCGGCATATGAAAAATATGGACGTCTACACGCCTGTTACCCTACATTCCCGATTCAGCTCAGGATCAGCCAGGCATGACCCCTCATTTCGACGGACATGCCTGCCTGACCTGCTTCACGTTTCGGGGGCCATGTTGCATATCAAGATCCATCCACTGACGAGGGCTGTGGTCGCGACCCTGCTCGCCATCACCGCAGGTACCAGCCAGGACCTGTTCGCGCAATCCACGACCGGCGCCATCGCCGGCACCATCAGCCCGACTGGTGACCTCAGTGTGCAGGTAGCCAGCGATACCGGCCTTTCCCGTCAGGTCAGTGTCGATGCGCATGGCCATTACATCGCCGGCCAGTTGCCGCTGGGCACCTACACAGTGACGATTTCCAGACATGGTCAGGTCATTGGCCATCTGAATCACATTCACCTCAAGCTGGGCAACACCACCGAAGCTTCATGGACACAACCGGAGGGCAAACAGCTGTCGGCCGTGCAGGTGGTCGCCAATCGCGCACCGGCCATCGATGTCGGATCGGTCGATTCGCGCACCGTGATCGACGCCTCGCAGCTGGACCGCCTGCCCTTGGGGCGTTCAGCCGAGGCCATCGCCATGCTGGCACCGGGCGTAATGCCCAACAGCGGCGGCTATTCCGGGCCGACCGGTCAATCCCTGCTCAGCTTCGGCGGCTCTTCGGCCAGCGAAAACGCCTATTACATCAACGGATTCAATACCACGGATCCCTTGCGTGGCTTCGGCGGCATCACCCTGCCCTACAACTCCATCGACCAGGAAGAAATTTACACCGGCGGCTACAGTGCACAGTATGGTCGGTCCGACGGCGGCGTGATCAATCTGGTCGGCAAGCGCGGCAGCAATCAATGGCATTACGGCGGTCAGGTGGTATGGGAACCGAACTTCATCCGTGAGTCTCAGCAAAATGTCTACTACACCAACGGACTGCCGTCATCGCCGGTCGCCGGCAAGCTGTATGACCCGAAGTCGGCCAACAAGCAGGCCAGCACCATCTATGACGGCTATCTCAGCGGGCCGCTGATCAAGGACAAGCTGTTTTTCTTTGTCAGCGGCGAATTCGCGCGACAGAACAACACGGCCGTCAACAGTGTCACCTCATCCACTCCGTATGTGCGTTCCAGAACGGATCTGCCCAAACTGTACGGCAAGCTGGACTGGAACATCACCAGGAACAACATCCTGGAACTCAGCGGCGCCTCCAGCCGCAATTACACGGATGGCAATATCTACAACTACGACTACAACCAGTTGCGTCGCGGCAGCTATATCAACAGCGCCGATCAGACCAAGACCGGGGGCCGGCTGTGGAGCGCGAAGTTCACCAGCTATATCACCGAGGATCTGACCTTCACGGCCTTGTACGGCAAAATGAAGACCTTCAACTATGACGTGCCGGGCAATTACGATGGCTCGCTGACCTATCTCAGCAATACCGCCAACCAGAATCCAGCCCTGAATGGCGGCACGGCTATCACCAATGCCCAGACTGTCAGCTCGCTGTACAACGCCAACCGCCACAACCAGACCAGCAATCTGCGTCTGTCGCTGAACTATCAGCTGGGCAGCCACAGCATCACCGCAGGCATCGACAATCTGGCCTCCAGCGCCATCGATCAGGGCAGCCAGGCCTCCGGTCCCGGCTACACCTGGAATTACGGCTATACCACCTCACCGGATCAGGCTCTGATTCCCAATCTGGGAGTGGGCGCACCAGCCGACTATGCCAATGGCGCCAGCGGCTACTATGCGATCAAGCAGGTCAGCAGCTCGCTGGCGAGCGTCCGCACCTCGCAGCAGTCCCAATATATCGAAGACCAATGGCAGGTCTCGGATCGATGGCTGGTTTCATTGGGTTTGCGCAACGACCAGTTCACCAATTACAACGCCAACAGCCAGGCCTATATCCGCCAGCGGAAACCCCAGTGGGCCCCACGGGTGGGCTTCAGCTGGGATGTGAACGGTGATGCCAGTTTCAAGGTCTACGGCAATGCCGGTCGCTACTATCTGGGACTGCCCTTGAACCCGGCGCTCAATGCGGCAGGCGCCTATGTATCCACAAGCCAGTACTATACCTACAGCGGCATCGCCGCCGACGGCACTCCCAGCGGCGTGACAGCCTTCTCCAACCCCGTATCGGCCAACAATACCTACGGCGTATTGCCCGATCCGAAGACCGTGACGGCACAGAATCTGAAGTCCGAATATCAGGATGAATTCATCCTGGGCTTCACCAAGACCCTGGGCCACGACTGGATCTACGGAGCCAAGGCTACCCGTCGATTGCTGCGCAATGCGATCGATGATTACTGCGATGTCTCGGCTATCGAACAGAAGGCCTCGGCGCTGGGCTACGACGTGAAGTCGACCAACAGCTGCTACCTGATCAATCCGGGACGCAGCAACAGTTTCACGGTAATCGACAGCGGCGGCGCCTATCGCACGGTCGGGCTGAGCAATGCCGAGATGGGCTTTCCGCAGCTGAAGCGCAAGTACTATGCACTTGAAACCTTCCTGGAGCACCCGTTCGACGGCCATTGGTATGGTCGTATCGACTATGTCTTCTCGCGGAGCTATGGCGATACCGAAGGTCAGTTGCGCTCGGATATCCAGCAAACCGCCGCCTCGACCAGCATCGACTGGGACTTCCCGTCATTGATGTCATACAGCAATGGCGATCAGAGCAATGACCACCGTCATCAGATCAAGCTGTTCGGCTATTACCAGATCACTCCGCAGTGGCTGATTTCCGGTGATGTGCTGATCGCCTCAGGCAACCCAAGAAACTGCCTGGGCTACTATGGCGCGGGTCAGACCGATCCGGACGGCTACGGAAGCTATTATCACTGGTGCGGCGGCAATCCAGCCCCGCCCGGCACCTATCGCCTGCCGTGGAACAAGCAGGTGGACCTGGGCCTCACTTATCGACCTGGCTTTGCGGCATCACGTCTGGGTATTTCGCTCAACGTATTCAATGTCTTCAACAGCCAGACCGTGCTGAATGCCTACCCCTACTACCAGATCTCGCCCAAGACGCCGGATCCGCTTTATGGCGCGGCCCTGATCCGCCAATTGCCACGATATGTACGTTTCAGCCTGAACTACGACTACTGATCCTCATGGCCGTCACCGCAGCCATCAATCAGCGGTGACGGCCATATAAACAGAACAAATTAATTATCATTTATACATATAAACTTCTTTACATATTGAAGTCCACAATCTCATTCGACATGCAAAAAAAACGACAATTTCTTCCAAAGATTAGTTGTTACATACCATAAATAGACAAATGCCCTTGGATGACAGGCATTTTCCTCTGGTGATTCACTCGGCAGCGGAGCGATCAGGGCATCCACGAAAGTCATCTAGGCAACGACCATGATGGCCATCCAGGATACTTCGCCGACCGCGCGCACCGGCAATCCCTCGGACCGCCACCATGGTCTGCCGACCGCACTGCAACACCCTGTCAGAAAGCAGGCTACAGTCGCCAGGCCTTTTCCATCCACTGACGAACCAACGCCCGGATGATGAGGATCAATACTCCCGTCAGCAGGGTACTGATGATGGAAAAACCAAGCCATCGGCCATCCACTACCTCGGAAGGCATGCGCGGCCACCAGCCGGGGGAGCGAATCAGCCACGAGGATGCGACGTCCATCCATATCAGCTGCCACGCCATCACCTGGCCAAGGACCAACGCGGAAGCCGCGATCGCGAAAATGTGCAAAGCTTTCATGCTGCTACCTTCAGCCATCAGCTGATTCCAGCCGGCCACTCAGCCGCAAAGCTTTGGCCGGTACGCTCGTCCAACACCATTCAAGCCATTCCAGCAGATCACAGGTCATCTTCAGGTCAAGGCCGGGGTGCCCCAGCCAACAACGACCATAGCCCCCGCGGCTACACAGACCCTGCCCATCAAGGATGTCTGACATCGTGTGACAAGGTGTCTTGGCCACGGCGGGATCACTTTGATGTACGGTAAGGCATTGAATAAGTGGCATTTCGTGTGATTGTGCGAAAAAGAGGTCATTCCCAAAGTCTTTCCGACGCTGTCATGAGCCGCCTGCTGGAGCGCATGGACAACGGCATCTACCCGGCCGGCAGCCAGCTGCCGACCGAGCCCGCCCTGAGCGCTGAATTCGAAGTCAGCCGCACCGTGATCAGGGAAGCCCTTTCCCGTCTGAAAGCCCATCAGCGTATCCAGACCCGGCATGGCATCGGCAGCTTTGTGTCCCTGCCGCCCAGAAGCGAGTCCGGTTCCGGTCATGGGCCAAGTGCCAGATTGACCTTGCTGGACGTGCTGGCCATGCAGGAAGCCAGAACCGGGCTTGAGGTCGAAGCGGCGGCCATGGCCGCGCAACGTCGGAACGACCGTGAATTGCTGGCCATCGAGGCCGCCATGCGCGAGATCCGGACCGCCATGAAGGATCCTCGAATGGACATCACCACGGCGGATATCGAATTCCATCTCGCCATTGCCGCCGCCACCGGCAATGATTACATTCGCGAGATGCAGCAGCGCCTGAGCAGCCTCAGCATTCCCTGCATCCGTCAACATCTGGATCGGTCCAAAAGCCATTCCAGCCAGGCGTTTCTTGCACAGGCCGTCGACGAACACCAGTCGGTGCTGGACGCAATCCGCAACCGGGATGACGCGGCGGCACGCAAGTACATGCGGCAGCATATGAAAAATGCCGAGCAGCGTACCCTGCTGCTGCGCACCGAACTGGAACAGCAGTCCAGCTGAGGGAACGCTCCCCATTCCCCCTGACGCGGCACGCCGCCACAGGATGTATGATGACCACCATGTCGCCATGACCATCCGTGCGGCGTGCGCCAGCCTTGTCCCCAGGCAAGCAAGACCGTATCCGGGGATGATTTGACCCGCAGCCCTCTGTCTCCGAGACGATACTGACACGTCCTCGGATTGGGAGCAGCCCATTCAGGATGAACAAGAGTCTTTTGTCGGGTAGACGGAAGCATCGGAGGAGGCTGCTCAACTATCGATGGATATGGATGCCTCTTCCCTTGGCAAGCGGTACGGCCGCACCACCCTGTCGCCGGAAGATCGATCGCCGGATCGTCCGATCTCTGGACCGCAAGCAAGCCTGCCGGGCAGAAGTCATGAAGCCGCCGCCGCACTTTGCGCCATGCCCTGCCCAAACCATGGCGAGGCATCGATTCAACCCGGCCCCTGCGATCCGGTCCGCAGCGTGAATGTGATTGGCCGTCCGGCCATCCAGCACAGAAACCGGATGACAGGACTTCGCCGGCAAGGCAGCCGCAAACCCTGTCATAGGCATTCGCAGCCCAGCCCTCCCGGCAAAATCCAGCCGCCAGCCCCGTGCCCCGATCCATGCCCTGCTTACGGCCTGTGTGTCGGCTGCCTGACTGCAGCAGGCACGACAAGGGAATCGCGACACCATCGCCCGCGCATGATCCGCATTCATGACCGGCTGCAACGTTTCCGGCCGCCATCCCTTGAACCAGCGCCCTCTGTCGAGACCGGAATCATCGGCGACAGCACCATGTCAGGCCGATGCGATGCTTTGGTCAGGTGACCATTATTTGCAATCGATTCTCATTACCAGATAATGTTGGCAAGATTTTACGACTGCCTGAAGCCATGCCTGCCAGCCCCGCCCCCCCCCCAACCCAGGTCGCTTGCCCGCTGGTACCGCATCAGTGCACTGGCCTCGCGCATCACTGCCGCCATGCTCGGCGGCTATGCACTTGCCGCACTGACCAGCATCGCCGCGCTGGCATTGCCCATGGCCACGCCACAGGCCGTACTGACGGGCATGCAGTCCAGTTTCGCGGTATACGCCGGGGCGGTGATCTGGGTATTTCTTGCGCGTAGCGCTACTCGGGCCTGGGCCGGGCTGACCATGGTCGCTGTTCCGCTGGCCCTGATCGCCTGGCGAGTGAGTTCGGCGCAACCCGCCATGCCGCCGCTGTGAGCACGGCCAAGGGCATGCGACCGCCCTCACGTGGCGTGCGGCAGAAGATGACCGGGCTGCATACCTGGACCGGCTTGCTTGCTGGCTGGCTGCTGTATGCCATGTTCCTCACCGGTACCGTCAGTTACTTCAAGGAGGAGATCTCGCAGTGGATGCGCCCAGAGCTCAGGCCCGCACAGATTGCGCCGGACCTGCCGGCCATCGCCCAGCGCACCGCGGATACGCTGGCCTTGATCGCCGCCGGCAGTCCCGGATGGAGCATGCTGTTGCCTACCTCGCGCAATCCGGTAGTCAGTGCCTTCTGGCGCGACCGTGACCACGCGGACCAGCCGCGCCGACACGGGGGCCGTCCGTTCCAGACTGCACTGTTTGATCCCGACACCGGCAAGACTCTCTCGGCTCGCGATACGCTGGGCGGCGAATTCTTCTACCGCTTCCACTTCCAGTTCTATGGTCTGCCGGTACTGTGGGGACGCTGGCTGGCCGGACTGTGCGCCATGTTCATGCTGGTGGCGATCATCAGCGGCGTGATTGTCCACAAGAAGATCTTCATTGACTTCTTCACCTTCCGCTGGGGCAAAGGCCAACGCTCATGGCTGGATGCCCACAATGCCTTGTCTGTCTTCGGGCTGCCTTTTCACTTCATGATCACCTACAGCGGCCTGATATTGTTGATGGCCCTGTACATGCCCTGGGGTGCGAGAACCGGCCTCCGGACGCCGATGCAGCAGGCCGCGCTGGATACGCAACTGAGCGCTTATATCCGGCCCGGCCAACCCGCCCATGTTGCCGCTCCGCTCGCGCCGATGGATGCCATGGTCCGCCTGGCCCGACAACGGTGGGGATCGGCGGAAGGTCTGCGCATCACCGTGACCCGGCCCGGGGATGCCGCCGCCCGGGTAGCAGTCGCCCGCGGCGACACGCGTCGGGTATCGACCAGTCCGCAATATCTGCTGTTCGATGGCGCCACGGGTGAGCTGCTGCAGGTCCATGACCATGTCGGAGCCGCTGCAGAAACGCGCGGCGTGATGGCCGCACTGCACCTGGGCCGCTTCAGTGACATGCCCTTGCGCTGGCTGTACTTCCTCATCAGTCTGGGCGGCACGGCCATGGTCGGCACCGGCCTGGTGATGTGGACCGTCAAGCGCAGAGCGTCCTTGCCCGACCCGCACCTCCCCCATTTCGGCTTCCGCCTGGTCGAACGTCTGAACATCAGCAGCATCGCCGGCCTGTCGATCGCGATGACCAGCTACCTGTGGAGCAACCGCCTCCTGCCCGCAGCCATGGCGCAGCGCGCCGATGCCGAGGACAAGGTGTTCTTTGCCGCCTGGGGGCTGAGTCTGCTCTATGCGATCTGCCGCCCCGCCCGCCGTGCCTGGATCGAGCTGCTATGGACGGCCAGTGCGCTGCTGGCCCTGCTGCCACTGCTGAACGCGATCACCACCAACCGCCCGCTGTGGCACAGCCTGATCATCGGCGACCGGGTCTTCGCAGGCTTCGATCTCAGCCTGTGGGCTTTTGCAGCCCTGCACGCCATGCTCGCAGCCCGCGCCGGCCGACACCCGCTGCGCGCGGCCAGCCGTGCGGCAGCCCCCGCCCGCTCATCACCGGTAGGCCAGCCATGAGCACGCTGCTGGTCATGCTCCTGTGCGTGATGGCGTTCGCGGGACTGGCCCTGGCGACGTCCCGTCAGCAACGCGAGCTGTTCGGCCGCGCGCTTTCGCCCGCGGCCACGTGTGGCCTGCGGGCGTCCGGCTGGCTGGGCTTGCTGATCGCACTCGGCCTGCTGGTCGCGGGGCGTGGCTGGGCAGCAGGCCTAGTCTGCTACAGCGGCTGCACCAGCCTGGCTGCCGCCCTGGTGTATCTCGGCCTGATCATTCAGGCCCGCCGCACAACACCGCACTGAGTCTCCTCGAGCCACTCGCATCCCCGCCTCGCCAACAAGGCCGGCCAAGGATAGGCGTCATCGGATCGAGTCGTACTGCTTATCGATATTGATCTTTCCCATCCGCCTTCAGAAACGGAAATCACATGCTGGCCACGAATCAACAAAGGTATCAACCTCACCGCAGACAACCTGACCAGACTACCCACTAGATGGCCCGAGGAGGTTTCGGGCTGTCTTGTCGTAACGGGTAGCGATGGCCCGGTACAGCTTGAGTTTGGCAAATAAGTTCTTGATCAGGTGCCGATCCCTGCACAGCAGGGCCGTGGTCCCGCTGCACTTTGCGCGTGGGGTGGGAGGGAGGCAGGATCTGCGCACCCATGCGCTGCATGTCCAAGCAGTCGTTTCCGCATACCACCACCGCGATGGACTCAGCGGGCTGACTTCACGATACGAAACAGTTAATGCGATGCCTACACCCGGACCCGTACCGTGGACATGGGGGGCCGTTTCCATTTTGACACCTTCGGCCTGCATCATACTCTGGTGGCCGGCTATACCTCGTTGAATGAAAACATCGGCTATGCCTATGCGCTTTCAGCGACCGCCAACCCATCCAATCTGTACTACCCGAAGCCCCTGCCCGAGATGCCGGCCCGCACTCCGTGGGGACGGTCGCAGCACCATCGCCTGAACAGCGAGCAGCTGATCGACTCGATTTCGATGCTGGACGATCGCATCCTGCTGATGGGCGGTGTCCGCAACCAGACCCTTGCCGTGGATGCCTATACGCCTACCACCGGCACCCGCAACAGCAGCTATGCCAGCTCGGCGATATCGCCGCTGGCCGGCGTGGTGATCAAGCCGCTGGAGCATGTGTCGCTCTACGCCAACTTCACCTCGGGGCTGTCCCAGGGGCCGACTGCGCCCGGTGCCGCCAGCACTGCCAACCAGGTCTTCGCGCCATACAGCTCCAAGCAGTACGAGGCCGGCGTCAAGGCCGACTGGGGTCATGTCATGACCTCTGCCTCGGTCTTCCAGCTGCCGCAACCCAATGGAGTATTGGGTGCCGACAATATCTACCGCCTCAGCGGTACCACCCGCGTGCGCGGACTGGAGCTGAACAGTTACGGCGAGGTGGTTCCAGGCCTGCGACTGATGGCCAGCGCGACCTTCTATGACGCCAGCCTGATCGGCACGACCGGCAGGACCAAGGACGGAAACCATCCCGCCGCCATCCCGGACTGCACCTTCAATGTGGGAGCCGACTGGGACCTTCCGTGGGTACCCGGTCTCGGCGTGAACGGCAGGGTCCAGCATACCGGCCATGAATATCTCGATGCCGCCAACAATCTGCAGATGCCTGCCTGGACCCGCTATGACGCGGGCCTGCGCTACAGCACGACGATCAAACGCCGTCCCGTGGTCTTCCGCGCCACGCTGCAGAACATATTCGCCAAACGCTATTGGGTTGCGCAAAGCGCCTACCTGATGGAGTCCGCGCCAAGAACCGTATTGCTATCGGCACAAATCGATCTCTGAGACCGGTGGCTATCCGGAAGGATGGCTGCTTTACGGCTGACCGCCGGCCTCGGCCCCATCAAGAGGTCGGCCGGTTCAGCGCAGGACTGCCGTCATGGCGCCCCTTCAGTGGACCAGCCCATCGCTGGACCACCCGCCTCAGGGCTGCGTTGGCAGCAAGAGCGGCACCACCCGTTCAGGCCAGTTCATGGCTGGAATGCCAGCTGTCGCCGGGCGGGCAAACAGATATCCCTGAAAGCGCTCGACACCCACGGCCTGCAGCCACGACCACTCTTCCACCAGTTCCACCCCCTCGGCCACCGGTGTGATACCCATCGAGATAGAGGCTTGGACAATGGCGCGCACGATGGCCTGCCTGGGCCCGCTGCGGTGAATGTTCTGGATCAGGCTGCGATCGATCTTGAGCTTGTCCGGCTGGAACTCGGCCAGCAGGGAAAGCCCTGCGAAACCGGCACCGAAATCGTCGACCGCGATGCCGACGCCTGCCCGGCGCAACTGTTCGATGGCTCCGGAAAAGACCTCCAGACAGGAAATGGCCTCCTGCTCCGTCACCTCCACCACCACCTGGCTGGGTGACAAGCCGCATTCCACGATCTGCTCCACCAGCCGCTCCACGGCGCCGGGGATCCCGGTCAGGGACATCGGCAGCAAATTGACCGACAGCTTGACGTCCTTCAGCCCCAATCGACGCGCAAGGCGAAAGGCTTCGGCCTTCGATTCCAGATCAAGCCGGTAGCGTTGTTCCGGTTGAATCGAGGCAAACAGTTGCTCAGGTGATCCACCTTCCGCGCCACGTATCAGAAACTCGTACGAGGTGACCTCCCTCCGTAGCGGATCGACGATCGGCTGCAGGGCAAACCGATAGGCCAGACCGCGATCGCCGGGCTCCGGCGGTACATCGCGGGGTGGAGCCGCAACCCATCGCCAGCACTGCGCATCCTCACCTTCCACGATATGGTCGGTTCCCCGCGCCAAGGCATACCACATCAGAATCTTGTAGACCCTGTCATCACTGCAGGCCTGACTGGTCCGTTCCTCCAGCTTGTCGTGGATCAGCGATGACACCTTGGCTGAACTCAGCACCCGCAGATCCAGCATCGCCAGTTGATCGCCTTCGAAACGACGGAAGGGCCCCTGGTCACGCAGCAGGACCACGATATTGCGATGTCTGGGATCATGCTTGATGGACTCGAACAGCTCGTCCAGCCGCGCCTTGTCACCTTCCAGCAACTGCACGAAATGAACGCCGTCAAACAGCAGGATGCCGGTGATGCCCATGGCGGCGTTGCGCCGTCGTCCCGCCGCAGCCAGCTGCTGGAGCATCTCGGAACTGAATTCTTCGCGAATGCGGCTGCGGTAGATCAATGTCGACAGCAAGATATGCTCTCCATGGACGACGGCTGGCGAGCCCATCTCAAGCCTCCCACAGTAGAGCATGCCAGCGCCGATGGCCAAGGCCCGGGACTCACGGACGGATCCGGCCTGCCGTGCATCCGCAGGCGCCGCAAACCGCCATGCCATGCCATCTAGACGCGCAGCCACATACACAGCAAGACCATGTCACAGCAACGACATGCGACATTTCACCATCGCCGCAATGTGCCGGTCACCAACCACATCCATCGAGAGCCGGACAGTCAGACCCCGGGCCGGCAGCGATGCTGGAGCGGCCGGATCGGGCATCGCTGCAGAACGCCGCCATGCGCATTCATGGCGGCCGGTACCGCATGGGCCGGATGGTGACGGCATACCGGCCTCCACCTGCAGCCTTCAGCCTGCGGCGACATCAGGGTCCTGCGAAGGATCGCGGCCCGTTCGCCTTGGCCGGCGGCGAAGGCCATCGACACCGGATTGCGATCACAGCGCCCCTTCGGGCAAGACGCCATGTGACAGGATCCGCTCCGGCCACCGCATCGCCGGCACCTGTCCCACCGCCGGTCTGGCGAACAGATAGCCCTGGAACCGCTGCACCCCGGCGGCCTGCAGCCAGCACCACTCTTCAAGCCGCTCCACGCCCTCGGCCACCGGGGTGATGCCCATCGCCACACTGACCTGGACAATTGCCCGTACAATGGCTTGCCTCGGGCCGCTGCGGTGGATGTCACGGATCAGGCTGCGATCGATCTTCAGCTTGTCTGGCTGAAATTCGGCGAGCAAGGACAGGCCGGCAAACCCGGCACCGAAATCGTCGATCGCGATACCGATGCCCGCTCGTCGCAGACGCTTGATCGCCCCGGAAAAAGCCTTCAGTGACGAGATGGCTTCCTGCTCGGTGACCTCCACCATCACCTGACTGGGAGAAAGCCCGCAGGCGACGATCTGATCAACCAGTCGCTCCACCGATCCGGGAATGTCCGTCAATGACATCGGCAGCAAATTGACCGACAGATGAATATTGTTCAGCCCCAGTCGGCGCGCCAGATGAAAAGCCTGCGTCTTCGACTCCAGATCCAGCAGATGACGCCGGCCCGGCGGAATCGCGGCCAGCAACGGCTCGGGCGAACCACCGGCTTGGCTGCGCATCAGAAATTCGAACGAGGTAACGACCCGTCGGATCGGATCGACAATGGGTTGCAAGGCGAACTTGTAATTCTGCCCGGACTCTGCCGTGACTTCGTGAATCACCGCAGGTACATCGGCCACCAGCCTCCAGCACAGCGCATCCTCACCCTCGACGATATGATCAGTCCCTCGCGCCAGTGCGTACCACATGAGCACCTTGAAGACTCGATCATCACTGCAGGCCTGGCTTGCCCGCTCCTCCAGCCTGTCATGAATCATTGAAGAGACCTGCTCCGGACTGAGTACACGAAGGTCGACCATCGCGCATGGGTCGCCATCGAAACGGCGACAAGGTCCGTTATCCTGCAACAGCACGACCACATTTCGATGACGCGGATCCCGCCTGATCGACTCAAGCAGTGCGTCAAGCCTGGGCGCCGGCCCTTCTAGCAGTTGTACGAAATGGATTCCGTCGAACAGCAGAATGCCGGTAATCCCCCGCGCGGCATTGCGCTCGCGCCCCTCGGTCAGCATGACATCAAGCGCTTCGGGGCTCAGTCCGTCATTGACATGGCTGCAATAAATCAGTGTCGACAGCAAGGTTGCTCTCCGATAGCAATAAAAGGCGTTCCATTCCTTGGCCCACATATTAAAAACGTTTAGACGGATATCCAATCAAAACCGGATCCCCATGAAAACGCAGAAATCACACCCGGCCGCCAGCATCCGAAGACCCGCAAGTCCATCCCATGCGCGATGCGACCGCTTCGGGGCTAAGTCATGAAGACACCCGTCCGGCAAGTGGGTGCGGCATTTTGACATGACAACTGGCCAAATCAAACCCGGCTCCGTCAATGCCCTCAACCTCACCCCCAGCCTCAACTCCGGCGATCGTCGCCATGAGGCATGGCCCGCCGCCTGCCCGCGCCTGTCGCCATTTGCCTCACATATTGCGAATGCCGAAAACCCTCACCAGGCATCGCTACAGAGCACCTCGATTACCCTGGAGCCTCCGGAACACCGCAAAAGTGGCAAGGGTCAGAAAAATCCCGCCGAAACTGCCGGCGACACGAGCGCCGACGCCATACCACTTTTTACGGATCAGCCCGCCTTGCTCTTGAAGGCCACCACCGTGCCACCGGCCTTGAGACTGTCCAGGCAATCCGCCCAGCCCTGTATCATCCGCATGCGTTCGGGCAGGTACTGCGCCTGACTGGTGTAGACGTCGCGCACCTTGTTCGATTCGGCATGGGCCAGCTGACGCTCGATGGCATCGCCATTCCAGCCCATCTCGTTGAGCCGGGTTGCAGCCATGGAGCGGAACCTGTGGGCCGTCATCGTGTCCTTGTCATGGCCCAGGGCACGCAAGGCGACATTGACGGTATTCCCGGACATGGGCGGCTGCCAGTGCGAATACAGAGGAACACATAGCGACCATGGCTGATCAGCCGACGCATCAGCCGACGCAGTTCCTGCAGGATGGCCAGAGCCTGCTCGGATAGCGGCACCAGGTGGGCCGCTCCCATCTTCATCTTCTCGCCAGAGATGCGCCAGATAGCACCCTCCGGATCCATCTCTGACCACTCGGCGGCCCGAAGCTCACCAGGGCGGATAAACAGCAGGGCCGACAGCAGCAGTGAGCACTTCACAGTGTGGGTGCCGGTATACCCATCCATGGCGCGCATCAAGGCACCGATCTGCCCCGGATCAGTGATGGCCGCATGGTGATGTTGCGTGATGGCTTGAGGGCGCCGCGCAAGCTGCCGGTGGGGTCGATATCCGCATAGCCCTCGATGATGGCAAACCGGAAGATCTGGCCGGCCTTGATCCTGGCCCGGTTTGCCGTCTCCAATCGCCCCTCCGCCTCGATGGCCCGTAGTACTGCCAGCAGCTCGCGTGCCCGGATCTCGGCAATGGGCCGCTGCCCGATGTGCGGGAACAGATAGTTTTCCAACAACCATCGATTCTTGGCCGCGGTGATCTCTGCCACGTCCTGCCGGTCCATCCACTGCCGTGCAACCCGCTCAAATGTCAGCACTGGCTCAGTAGAAGCCGCCGCTTCCTGCTTTGCCGTCTGCCGAGCTCCACTGGGATCCCCCCCGTCTGCAATCAGCCGGCGAGCGTCATCTCTGCGCTTGCGGGCATCAGCCAGGGGGATACCTGGATAGACGCCAAATGCCAGGCGCTTCTCCTTGCCAGCACCCGGTACTTGAGCCGCCAGTACTTCGAGCCGTTGGGCATCACCTCCAAATACATGCCGCCGCCATCGGTGATGGCGATAACTTTTCTCGCTGGGCGCGGCCTTGCGAATCGTTGTGTCGGCCAGGGGCATTGGGTACATCTCCACCGCCAGCACGGGGGCATATGCCTATTGGCTGGGGGCATCTCAGGGCCCGGCATGACTGGCTTTGCTCGACTACTGGGGGCACATAGGCTCACAGATCAGGGGGCATCTCGGGATCGAGTTAGGGGGCACAAAGCCCTTGTACCCCCCAATATGCTCCCAGAACAGCTGGGTTTCCATGGGATTGCATGAGACGATCAGACAACAAAAAACCCACCAAGTGGCGGG
>JGI2924J29684_1078258_pt1 | contig 37617 bp, 29 predicted proteins | sample BenlonsequencITS_FD_29684 | JGI IMG/M metagenome (IMG submission 29684)
GCGAATCCGTAGGGTGGATCGCGCTTCATCGATCCACCAAGACAGCGCCCCGGTGGATGTAAAAAGCGACATCCACCCTACAGGCCTCGTCCAGCCTCCAGCGCCTTACTCGGCTTTACCCTCTTCAATCAGCCAGTCCAGGCGCCAGCTGCCCTGGCTCTGCGCCAGCTGCTCGGCCAGCCAGGGCAACAGCTCGCGCAGCTCTTCCTCCAGCCCCCACGGCGGGTTGACGATGGCCAGGCCCGAACCGCTCAGGCGGCTGGAGTCGTCGGCGGGGTGAACGAACAGTTCGGCACGCAGCAGTTTCGGCGCACCGCTGCGCGCCAGATCCTGATAGAAGCGCTTGAGCTGGCGCTCGTCCTTGATCGGATACCAGATCACGCCGATGGTCTGGCGCATGCGGCCGAGCGCTTCCTTAATTGCCGTCACACAGCGGCTCAGCTCGTCGGCCTGCTCGAACGGCGGGTCGATCAACAGCACCACGCGCTTTTCCTGCGTCGGCATCAGCGCCCGCGGCACGAACCAGCCCTCGCCGCGGTGCACCGCCACACGGCGGTCGCCGGCCATGTTGTCCTTGAGCAGGGCGCCATCCTCGGGATGCTTCTCGTTGAGCTGCAGGCGATCCTGCTCGCGGGTCAGCTGCCGCGCCAGCTCCGGCGAGCCCGGGTAGTAGCGCAACGCCCCATCTGGATTCAACTCACGAATTACGCCGAGGTAGTCATCGAGCAGCGCCGGCTGCGCCTCGGCCTGCCAGATGCGCGCGATGCCCTGCAGCCACTCGCCGGTACGGCTGGCCTGGTCGCCCGCCAGGTCGTAGAGACCGACACCGGCGTGGCTGTCGAGGTAGGCGAACGGCGCCTCCTTGCGCGACAGCAGGGCGAATATCCGGCTCAACACCAGGTGTTTGAGCACATCGGCGTGGTTGCCGGCATGGAACGCGTGGCGGTAGTTCATCTGATCCTCCTCGAGAGCCGCGCAGTTTACCCGTCCGCCTTGCGCCGCGCAGGTCCGGCATGACCAGCGTCGTTTTCCCCGGCCACTGACTAGGGCTACAGTGGCGGCCCACGACGACTGAACGGAGCTGACCTCATGGACCTGCGTGATCTTTTCGGCATCGAGCACCCCATCATTCAGGCACCCATGGCCGGTGCGCAGAATCACCTGCTGGCCGCCGCGGTCTGCGAGGCCGGCGGGCTGGGTTCGATCCCGGCCGGCATGCTCAACGCCGAGGCGCTGGACGCCGAGCTGACCGCCATCGAGGCACTGACCGACCGTCCCTACAACGTCAACTTCTTCTGCCACCAGACGCCGCCCGCCGACCCGACGGCCTTCAACACCTGGCATCGGATGCTCGCACCCATGTTCGCCGAATTCGACATCGACCCGGCGAGCATTGCCACCGGCGCCACCCGCCAACCGTTCGATGCGGCGATGGCCGAGGTGCTGGAGCGGCACAGGCCGGCGCTGGTCAGCTTCCACTTCGGCTTGCCGGCGCCCGATCTGCTGCAGCGTGCCCGCGCCACCGGGGCGAAGATTGCCTCCAGCGCGACCACCGTTGCCGAAGGCCTCTGGCTGCAGCAGCACGGCGTCGATCTGGTGATTGCCCAGGGCCTGGAAGCCGGCGGCCACCGCGGCATCTTTCTCAGCGAGGATCTGACCACCCAGCTCGGCACCTTTGCCCTGCTGCCACAACTGGTTGCCGCGCTGGACGTGCCGGTGGTCGCCGCTGGCGGCATTGCCGATGCACGTGGAGTGGCTGCGGCACAGACCCTCGGTGCGGCTGGCGTACAACTAGGCACCGCCTACCTGTTGTGTCCGGAAAGCCGCACCAATGCGCTGCATCGCGCCGCGCTGAAGAGCCCGCAGGCGGCGCATACCGCGCTGACCACCCTGTTCAGTGGCCGCCCGGCACGCGGCATCGTCAACCGCATCATGCGTGAGCTGGGTCCGCTGCCCGAAGGCGTGCCGCCCTTCCCGCTGGCCGGCAACGCCATCGGCGCGCTGCGCGCCCAGACCGAGAAGCAGGGCCTGGATCACTGCACGCCGCTGTGGGCCGGGCAGAACGCCAGCGGCTGCCGGGAGATCCCCGCCGGCCAGCTGACCCGTGAACTTGCCGGCGGCTGGCGGGCCTGAGTCATTACGCACTCCGTCGCGGCGCGCCCTGAGCCGCGGCGACGGCGCGTAGAATCGACCGGACTTCTCACGGAACGCCGCCTATGAGTCCACTGACCAATACGCTCGTCTTCCTCGCCACCCTGGCCGGCATGGAGCTGTTCGCCTGGTGGGCACACAAGTACGTGATGCATGGCTGGGGCTGGGGTTGGCACAAGTCGCATCACGAGCCACGCAGCGGCTGGTTCGAGAAGAACGACCTGTATGCGCTGGTGTTTGCCGGCGTGGCGATTCTGCTGATCGCCCTGGGTATGGCCGGTTATCACCCGCTGGAATGGATCGGCGCCGGGATGACGGCCTACGGCTTTCTCTACTTCGTCGCCCACGACGGCCTGGTCCATCACCGCTGGCCGCTGCGCTACGTGCCGCGCAACGGTTATCTCAAGCGGCTCTATCAGGCGCACCGTATGCACCATGCCGTCGAGGGCAAGGAGCGCTGCGTGTCCTTCGGTTTTCTTTATGCACCGCCGCTGCCGGTGCTCAAGCGCCAATTGCGCGGGTTGCACGATGGGCCGCTGCGCAAGGCGAGCGCTAGCGCTAGCGAGGACGCCTCCAGAGATCGTCAGGACGCGGCCTGACCTGCATCCGCCGCGAGGCCAGCGCCAGTACCCCGCCACCCAACAGGAACTGCAACTTCTGACCCTTGCTGGTCGAGACGCGCCTATCCCACGCCGCCGCGCCGCGCGCTTTCACTTCGACGCCAATCTGCCGGTAGACGCCATGGGCGGTGGCGATGGACCAGGCCGAGCGCAGCGGCAGGTCACGCAATCCCTGAGATGCCGACTGATAGTAGGGCTCGGCCAGATTCACCAGCCGCACCGCCAGCGTCGCCAACGCTGCACGGTGCTGTAACAGTGCGACTTCGTCCTCTGGAATATCCACCTCAGCCAGCCACTCGGCCGGCAGGTAAACGCGGCCGATCTGTGCATCCTCGACGATATCCCGCGCAATGTTGGTCAGCTGAAAGGCCAGGCCCAGATCACAGGCTCGCTCCAGCGTCGGCTCCGCTTCGGCGCCCATCACCCGCGCCATCATCAGACCGACCACACCGGCGACGCGATAGCAGTAGAGCAGCGTGTCATCGAGCGTCTGGTAACGGTAGTTCTGCACATCCATGCGAAAACCGGCGAGATGTTCCAGCGGGTATCGCTTGGGAATCTGGTGCCGCTGAACCACTTGCTGAAACGCAGCAAAGGCCGGATCGCTCATCGCCTCGCCGGCATAGGCGCGCTCGGTGAGATCGACCAGCTCGGCCAGCCGCGCCTCACCGCTGTTGCGATCACCGGCGAGCTGACCGTGGCCGAGGGTCTGGCCGTCGATCACATCGTCGCAATGACGGCACCAGGCGTAGAGCATCACCGCGCTCTGGCGGGTGCGCTCATCGAACAGCTTCGCCGCCGCGGCGAAGCTCTTGGAGCCGACATTGATCGCCTGAGTGGAGTGATCGATGACCCGGTCGTTCATCCGGCGTGCTCCTTCAACATGAAGTCCTCCAGCATCAGCGCGGCGGTGGCCTTGGCCGAACCGACGACGCCGGGCACGCCGGCACCGGGGTGAGTGCCGGCGCCGACGATATAGAGGTTGGGAATCACGTCGTCGCGGTTGTGCGGGCGGAACCAGGCGCTCTGGGTGAGGATCGGCTCCAGCGAAAACGCCGAGCCCAGATGGGCGTTGAGCTCGTCGCGGAAATCCAGCGGCGTGAAGATCCGATGGGTGACCAGATCGCCGCGCAGTCCCGGCATGTAGTGTCGCTCCAGGTACTCGAAGATGCGGTCGCGGTATTTCGGCCCCTCCACCGCCCAGTCGATATCCGCCGTACCCAGGTGCGGCACTGGTGCCAGCACGTAGTGGCTGGCGCAGCCCTCAGGCGCCAGCGAGGGGTCGGTGACGCAGGGCGCGTGCAGATAGAGGGAAAAGTCGTCGGCCAGGGTTTCGCGCTTGAAGATTTCGTCGATCAGCTCCCGATAGCGCGGGCCGAAGCACACCGTGTGATGCTGCAGGTGCTCGTGGCGGCGCTTGAGGCCGAAATGGATGACGAACAGCGACATCGAGAAACGCTTGCCGGAGAGCCGTTTGGCCTCGTCGCGACCACGCTGTTCGTGGCCGAGTAGCTGCTTGTAGGTGTTGACCACATCGGCGTTGGAAGCCACCGCATCGGTATCGAAGCGACGCCCGTCACCCGTGATCACGGCCTTGGCATGTCCACCTGCCAGGTCGATCCGCGCAACCTCGGCGTTCAGCTCCAGCTTGCCGCCCAGGTCCTCGAATAACCGGACCATCCCCTGCACCAGCGCACCGGTGCCGCCTCGCGGAAACCAGACGCCACCTTGGCGCTCCAGCGCATGAATCAGCGCGTAGATCGAGGAAGTTTCGAACGGGTTGCCACCGACCAGCAGCGAATGAAAGGACAGCGCCTGGCGCAGCCGGTCGTTCTCCACGAATTTGGCCACCATGCTGTAGACGTTGCGCCAGGCCTGCAGCTTCGCCAGCTGCGGGGCGACGCCGATCATGCTGCGAAACGACAGGAAGGGCACGGTGCCGAGCTTGACGTAGCCCTCCTCGTACACCGCCCGCGAATAGGCGAGAAAGCGCTGGTAGCCGGCGACGTCCTTCGGGTTCAGGGCATGAATCTGCCGATCCAGTTCGACCTGATCGTTGACGTAGTCGAAGCTGTAACCGTCCTCCCAGCACAGCCGATAGAACGGACTGACCGGCAGCAGCTCGACGTAGTCAGCCATGCGCTTGCCGGCGCCGCTGAAGAGTTCTTCCAGCGCTGGCGGATCGGTGATCACGGTCGGGCCGGCATCGAAGGTAAAACCCTGGTCGTGGTAGACGTAGGCGCGGCCACCCGGCTTGTCGCGCTTCTCCAGCAGTGTGGTCTGGATTCCGGCGCGCTGCAGGCGGATGGCCAGCGCCAGCCCGCCGAAGCCGGCGCCGATCACCACCGCTCGTTTAGCTTGGTTCATCGGTAATCCTTGCGATGCAGATCATGGGCGGCAAGTGCGCGCAGCGCCTCGCCGAGCGGAACAGGAGGCTTGCCCGAGACGATGCGCAAGCGGTCGCGGGTGGTCAGATTGGCCGCGTAGAAGCGCTGGATCAGCGGTTCGCGCAGGCGGTAGAAACGTTGCATCACCGCCCAGCGACGATCCGCCGGACCGGCCATGAACAACATGCGATTGAGCAGCCGGAAGAAGCCGCGCTGGCGCCACTGCGCCAACGAGTAATCGCGGATGGCCTCGAACAGACTGGTGGCATCCCAGCGATCCAGCGCGATCAGGTGATCGGCCAGACGCACCGCGTCGGGCAGTGAGTAGCCGGTGGTGGGATGAAACAGCGCCGCGGCCAGCCCGGTCTGCGGCACGCCGCACGCCTCGTCCCAGAACGCCGGCAGGTCACCGGAAAGCACGATGGGCAGCACGCCCTGCTCTTCACGCAACAGCTCGGCGATAGTCCAGCCGCGGTCCTGAGCATAGCGTTCGATATTGGCGCGCAATGTCTCGGGCGCCACCGTGTCACCGTCTGCGTAGTAGGTGTCTTCGATCAGCAGGCTGTCGGCACTGAACGGCAGCACGTAGACGAATCGATAGCCGTCATGCTGGGCGACGCTGGCGTCCATGATGATCGGCTCACGCAGGCCGTGCGGCTGCTGCAGGCGCAGTTCCTGGCCGAGAAATTTCTGAAAACCCAGCGCCAGCTGATCGGTCCTGCGCACGCCACGACCGTCGATCACGGCACCGGCCTGCAAGATGTTCCCCGAGGCCAGACGCACCCTTTGCGGCTCCACGCTGGCAACAGTGGTGCGCAAACGCACGCCATCGCTCAGTTCGGGCATCAGGTACTGGTGAAAGCGCTCCGAGAAGATGCTCGCGTAACCGCTGGCCAGCCGGCGCTGCAGTTCGGGAAAGATCACTGCATAGCCGGGCCAGCGCTTGCCCACCATAGGTTCCAGCCAACGCTGCTGAGCCGGCGTCAGGTCATGCTCATGAAAGGACCAGGTGTGATTGCCGCCCAGGGTGTCGCCCTGCTCCAGCACCAGCAGGCGCAGATCAGGCCGCTGCTGACGCAGGCGCAGGGCCAGAAGGCCGTTGGCCAGCCCGCCGCCAACCAGGATCAGGTCCGCATCAAGCGCCACTCGCCACCTCCGCTCGCTGCCCATCTGTCCCGAGCGCCGCCTCGATCAGCTCGGCGGCACGCACCGCACCACCGGCCTCACGCACTTCTGCCCCGAGCTGCGCCGCCCGCTGGCGAAACTCGCCTTCGTTCAGCAGCCGCTGCAATGCGTGGCTGATCCGCGCCGGACTTGCCAACAGCGGCTGCAAGCGCAGCCCGACGCCGGCATGTTCGATACGCGCCGCGACACCCGGCTGATCGAAGGCAATCGGCAGCGCCAGCATCGGCACATCGGCCTCCAGCGCATCGAGCACGGTATTCAGCCCGGCATGGGTGATGACCGCCGAAGCCCTGGCCAATGCCGCCCGCTGCGGCGCGAAGTCGGTGACCCAATGCGCGCCCTCGTCACGTAGCCGCGCCGCCTGTGCTGCATTCAGCCCGCCGCAATGGGCGATCAACAGCTGCACGCCGAGCGGCTTGCAGGCGCGGGCGATATTGCGCAGCAGCCCGTAGCGATGCCCCTGCAGGGTGCCCAGCGAGGCGAAGACGAACGGCCGCGCCGGGTCGATCGGCAGGTTCAGTTCGGCCTCGCCGTGCAGCGGGCGACGCAACGGCCCGACAGCCTGGAAATTCGGCGGAAGCTGGCGGCGCGGAAAGTCGAAGTCCGCCACCGTCTGGCTGATCTGTAGCAGCGGCGACAGGCAGTCGCTCAGAGTCGAGCGCGGCGCCAGGCCGAACGCCTGGCAGTAACGCTCGATCACCTCGGCGTGGGGGCGCATCAGGCGGTCATAGACACGGCTGCTGTGCAGGTTGAGCTGCTCGCCCCAGTCTGTCGCCCGGTAGCGCCAGGGCATCACCGGCAGGGGCAGCAGCGGTTCGCGGTTGAACGGCAAGGCGCAGGCGATGGAAACGAACGGCAGGCCAAGATGCTCGGCCACCAGCGCCCCCGCCGGCTCCATCTGGTCGGCCAGCACGGCGTCGACCTGCAGCGAACGCAGCACGCGCGGCGCCTCGCGACAGAACAGCTCGGTGCTGGCCGCCATGTCGGCGATGACCCGACGGATGCCGAACGGCCCCGGTTGCGCGGCGCGGCGGACCACCGCAGCCAAGCTGCCCGGCGGATGGGAATCGGCGCCGATGACGGTAAATCCGGCGTCGGACAGCTCCAACAGCGCGGCGACATCGGCCTGCTGAACGAAGGTGACGCGATGACCGCGCTGCACCAGCTGCCAGGCAATGGCTTCGAAGGCGCGCAGATGGCTGAGATAAGGCGGGGCGATTGCCGCGAAATGTGTCATCTGGCGGCTCCGTCCGGGCTTCAGTAGCCGGAGACTTGCAGCAGCCGCGCCTGCCGCAGCTCGGCGAGGCTGGCCGAGCCCGTGCAGAAACAGGCAATCCGCAGCTGCTCGATCAGCACCTCGAAGTGCTGTACCACCGCATCACTGCTGAGCATCGCCGCCTGCAGTACGCCGGCCGCCTGCCCGACCAGATCGGCGCCCAGGCAGATCGCCTTCGCTGCTTCGACCCCGTCGCGAATGCCGCCGGAGGCGATCAGTGGTGTGCCGGGGCAGGCCTCGCGCACGGCCTGCAGCGCCTGCGCGGTGGGAATGCCCCAATCGGCGAAGGCCTGGGCGATCGCGCGCTGGCTGACATCGGTGGCTCGCTCGGCTTCCACCGCGGCCCAGCTGGTCCCGCCAGAGCCCGCCACATCGATGGCGGCAACACCCGCGTCGACCAGCTGCCGTGCCACTGTCGCGGATATGCCCGCGCCGACTTCCTTGATCACCACCGGCACCGCAAGGCGGCGGGCAAGCGCTTCGATCGCCTGGAGCACGCCTCGCCAGTCACGATCGCCGCCCGGTTGTACCGCCTCCTGCAACGGGTTCAGGTGCACGATCAGCGCATCGCCGTCGATCATCTCGACCGCGCGGCGCGCCTCATCCACGCCGTAGCCGCGCACCAGCTGCGCGGCACCGAAGTTGGCCAGCAAGAGGATGTCCGGCGCGAGCTGACGCAGCTGCCCAGTCAGGCCCTGATCACCGGCGGTCTCCAGTGCAACCCGCTGCGAGCCGACCGCCATGGCGATACCCAAATGTTGCGCGGCTTCCGCCAGGTGCGCATTGATCGCGGCCGAACGTGCGGCGCCGCCGGTCATCGAGCTGATCAGCAGCGGGGCTCGCAGGCTGCGCCCGAACAGCGCGCCTTTCAGGTCGATCTGGTCCAGGTGCAACTCGGGCAGGGCGCAGTGCTCAAAGCGAAATGCGCCGAAACCGGTACCCGTCGCACCGGCTGCCCGCGCCGGGTCCAGGACGATATCCAGATGATCGTTTTTGCGGCTGACCAACGATTGCTTGCTCATGGAAATCGGCTCCCGGGAAGACTTGTTTGGACGTGACGCCCTGAAAAAAGTGCTATGCGATGGCAACGAGTTGTACAGGTTTTTGTCATAACGTCCAATCGTTGTACAACATTGCGCAACCCGGCTGCTCGAACTGGGGCGCCAGCGAGGGCACCGCCATGCAAACGCAGAATTCCCCCGTCCCGCTTCCGCAATGCGACAGCCTGCTGCGCCTGCGCCGGCAGGTCGATGAGCGCCTGGCGCTGCGCCTGCCATTCCCCGAGTCGGAGCTGGATAAGGTCAGCCTGGCCTTACGCGAAGGCACGCTGGCACCCGGCAAGCGGCTCAGGCCGCTGCTGTTGCTACTGGCGCTAAGTGATCTGGGCATCGACCCGGATATCGGCCTGGACCTGGCCTGCGCCTTGGAAATGATCCACGCCGCCTCGCTGTTTCTCGACGACATGCCATGCATGGACAACGCCAGCCTGCGGCGTGGACAGCCGACCATTCATCTGCGCTTCGGCGAAGACGTCGCCGTGCTCGCTTCGGTCGCACTGCTCAGCCATGCGTATGGCATCACCGCCACCGCGCCCCGGCTCACCCCCAGGCAGCGCAACGACGCGGTGGCCATCCTCGCGCGCTCGGTCGGTGCGCAAGGCCTGGTACGTGGGCAGTTCCGCGACCTGCATGGTGCGCAAGAAGCACAGCAGCTCGACGCGGTGATCGCCACCAACCAGTTGAAAACCGCCTCGCTGTTCACCGCCGCATTGGAAGTTGCGGCCCTGCTTGCCGGCGCGGAGCGGACGCGGACACGCCACCTGCAAGGCTTTGCCAACCAACTGGGCCTGGCCTTCCAGCTGCTCGACGATATCGCCGATGGTCTGACACCCGAGCAGACCGGCAAGAACTGCCAGCAGGATCGGACCAAGGCAACCGTGGTCTCGCTGCTCGGCCAGCAGGCAGCCGAGCAACAGCTGGCAACTCACCGAGAGGCCGCACTGACCCATCTCGACGCCGCCGGCCTAGGCGATGGCGAGCTGGCCGCGATGATGCGCCAGCTGTTCGGCTGAACGATGGCCCGACCCCGTGTTGACGCTTCATCAGTGCAATGGATGAAGCTAGGCAATGGAAAACCGCGGTCCTTAGACTCGGGCGGATGAAAACGGAGGTTGACCATGACCGAGACCCTGCTCTGCCCGCGTAACCTGGCGTTCGAACTCTACGAAGTGCTGGACGCTGAGGCTCTGACCCGCCGCGAGCACTTTGCCGATCACAGCCGCGAAACCTTCGACGCCGCCATCGGCACCGCGCGGACCATCGCCGAGAAATACTTCGCACCACACAACCGCAAGTCCGACGAGCACGAGCCGCAGTACGTCAACGGCGAAGCGGTGCTGATTCCCGAGGTCAAGCCGGCCGTCGACGCCTTTATCGAGGCGGGCTTCCACAACGCCCAGCGCAGCTTCGACGACGGCGGCATGCAGCTGCCGAACCTGCTGTCGCGGGCCTGCTTCGCGCATTTCCAGTCGGCCAACATCGCCACCAGTTCCTACCCGATGCTGAGCATGGGCGCCTCGCACCTGATCGAAACCTTCGGCTCGGAAGAGCAGAAGCAGCGCTTCCTGCAGCCGATGCTCGAAGGCCGTTTCTTCGGCACCATGGCACTCACCGAGCCGCACGCCGGCTCCTCGCTGTCGGACATCCGCACCCGCGCCGAACCGGCGGGCGACGGCAGCTATCGGCTCAAGGGCAACAAGATCTTCATTTCCGGTGGTGACCATCCGCTGTCGGAAAACATCGTGCACATGGTCCTGGCCAAGCTGCCGGACGCGCCCCCCGGAGTGAAGGGCATCAGCCTGTTCATCGTGCCGAAGTTCCTGGTCAACGACGACGGCAGCCTCGGCCAGCGCAACGACGTGCTGCTTGCCGGGCTGTTCCACAAGATGGGCTGGCGCGGCACCACCAGCACCGCGCTGAACTTCGGCGACAACGGCAACTGCGTCGGTTACCTGGTAGGCGAGCCGCACAAGGGCCTGGCCTACATGTTCCAGATGATGAACGAGGCGCGCATCGGCGTCGGCATGGGCGCGATCATGCTCGGCTACGCCGGTTACCTCTATTCGCTGAACTACGCCCGCGAGCGCCCGCAGGGCCGCCCGCAGGGCCGCCTGCCGGACGGCAAGGACCCGGCCTCAAGCCAGGTGCCGATCATCGAGCACACCGACGTCAAGCGCATGCTGCTGATGCAGAAGGCCTACGTCGAAGGCGCCTTCGATCTCGGCCTGTACTCGGCACGCCTGGTGGACGACGAGCACACCGCCGAGAGCGAGGAGGAGCGGCGCAATGCCAGCGAGCTGCTCGACCTGCTGACACCGATCGTCAAATCCTGGCCGTCGGAGTACTGCCTGAAAGCCAACGAACTGGCGATCCAGATTCTCGGCGGGCATGGCTACACCCGCGAATATCCGGTGGAGCAGTACTACCGCGATAACCGCCTGAACCCGATCCACGAAGGCACCCACGGCATCCAGTCGCTGGACCTGCTCGGCCGCAAGCTGATGCAGAACAAGGGCGCCGGCCTGCGTCAACTGCTTGGGCTGATCCAGGCCAGCTGCGCACGCGCCGCCGAATACGACTCGCTGACCGCCCTGCGCAAGCCGCTGGAGCAGCATATCGCCCGCCTCACCAGCGTCACCCAGGCGCTGCTCGGCGATCTCGCAGCGGGCAAGGTGAACCAGGCGCTGGCCAACTCGGCACTGTATCTGAAGGTGTTCGGCCATGCGGTGATCGGCTGGCGCTGGCTGGAACAGGCCCTGCGCGCCGAACGCGGACTCGCCGAGGGCAACGCCGCAGACGCCGACTTCTATCGCGGCAAGCTGCAGGCGGCGCGTTACTTCCTGACCTGGGAAGTTCCGGCCTGCGAGCCCGAACTGGCCATCCTCGAAGCCCGCGACGACACCTGCCTGACCATGCAGGACGCCTGGTTCTAGGGCATCGCGTACAACACGTACGGCGCCCCGCTCATGCGGGGCGTTTTTTTTACAGCCTGCCAAATCATCGGGTTAGAATCGCTGGCATATCCCGTGCATGAGCGCGAGGCGGCATTCTCTGACGGAGACCTGATTTGGACCTCGGCAACCTCAACCACCTGTTCTTTATCGGTGCCTTGTTGGTGGCTGCGAGCATCCTGATGAGCTCATTGTCGAACCGCCTCGGCGTACCGATCCTGGTCATCTTTCTTGCCGTCGGCATGCTCGCTGGGGTCGACGGCGTTGGCGGTATCGTCTTCGGCGATTACCAGCTGGCCTTCATTATCAGCAACCTGGCGCTGGCGGTGATCCTGCTCGATGGCGGCATGCGCACCCGCACCGCCACTTTCCGCGTTGCACTGAAACCGGCGTTCTCCCTGGCGACCCTGGGCGTGGCGATCACCTCCGGATTGACCGGGCTGGCCGCCGCCTGGCTGTTCGATCTGCCGCTGCTGCAGGGGCTTTTGATCGGCGCCATCGTCGGCTCCACCGATGCCGCGGTGGTGTTCAATCTGCTCAACGGCAAGGGACTCAACGAGCGGGTCGGCTCGACCCTGGAGATCGAGTCGGGCAGCAACGACCCGATGGCGATGTTCCTCACCGTCGCGCTGATCGACATGCTGCTCGCCGGCCGCACCACCTTCGGCTGGGACTTCCTTCTCACCCTGTTGCAGCAGTTCGGCATCGGCACCGTGCTCGGTCTGCTTGGCGGCTGGCTGTTGCTGCAACTGATCAACCGCCTGTCGGTGGCCGACGGCCTCTATCCGCTGCTGGCAGTGGCCGGCGGCCTGATGATCTTCGCGCTGTCCGGCGCCATCGGCGGCAGCGGCATCCTGGCGATCTACGTGTGCGGCCTGTTGCTGGGCAACCGGCCGATCCGCAATCGCCACGGCATCCTGCACATGTTCGACGGCCTGGCCTGGCTCAGCCAGATCAGCATGTTCCTCGTGCTCGGCCTGCTGCTGACACCCAGCGAGCTGCTGCCCATCGCGCTGCCGGCCTTGGCCCTGTCGCTGTGGATGATCCTCTTCGCCCGACCGCTGGCGGTGTTCGTCAGCCTGCTGCCGTTTCGCAGCTTTCACCTGCGCGAGCGCCTGTTCATTTCCTGGATCGGCCTGCGCGGCGCGGTGCCGGTGATCCTCGCGGTGTTCCCGCTGATGGCAGGGCTGGAAAACGCGCAGTTGTTCTTCAATGTGGCGTTCTTCATCGTGCTGGTGTCGCTGTTGCTGCAGGGTTCGACCCTGGCCTGGGCGGCGAAGAAGGCCAAGGTGGAAGTACCGCCCTCGCCGATGCCGGTTTCGCGTAGCGGCCTGCAGGTGCACACCACCAGCCAGTGGGAGATGTTCGTCTACCGCCTGAGCGCCAGCAAATGGTGCGTCGGCGCCGCGCTGCGCGAGCTGAAGATGCCGCCCGGCACACGCATCGCCGCACTGTTCCGCGGCAAGGAACTGCTGCACCCCTCCGGCAGTACCCGGCTGCAGGTCGACGACATTCTCTGCGTGATCGGCCACGACGAAGATCTGCCGGCGCTCGGCAAGCTGTTCAGCCAGGCGCCCACGCGCGGCCAGGATCTGCGTTTCTTCGGTGATTTCATCCTCGAAGCCGACGCTCAGCTCAGCGCCATCGCGGCGCTCTACGGCCTCAAGCTCCGCGAGGTGGATGGCAACCAGACGATCGGCGCCTTCATGGCCGAACAGGTCAGTGGCAATCCGGTGGTCGGTGACCAGGTCGAATGGAACGGCCTGACCTGGACGGTGGCAGCGATGGAAGCCGGCGAAGTGCGCAAGGTCGGCCTCAAATTCCCGGAAGGCGACAAGCCCGGCCCGCAGCTGATGTTCTAGCCGGCGAGCAGCGCGGCAACCGCCCGTCCGTCGGTCAGTTGCGCGGTACTCGCGCAGAACTGGCGCAGCCCGTAGACTTTCGCCCTCTCTGGTCATCCGCCTACGTCACGCCCCCATGTCACTTCTGCGTACCCTGCTGTTCTCGACGATCTGTTTGTTCGTCGCTCCCCTGCACGCCCAATCGCTGGATAGCTTGACTGGCACACCGCCAGCCACCGAAGGCGAGGCGAAACCTGCGCAACTGTCGCTGGGCGAGCAAACCCAACGCATGGTTCAGCAGACCGAAACCAGCAACAAGCGCGCCGAGGACCTGAAGGCGCTGCTGGCCCAGGCCCCCAAGGAGATCGCCGAGGCCCAGCGCGAGCTGGCAAAGCTCAAGGCCAGTCCGGATGAAGACCCGGCGCAGCGCTACGCCAAGCAATCGGTCGAAGCGCTGGAGCAGCGTCTGAGCGCGCGGGTCGAAGAACTCTCCGAATGGCAGAAGCAGTTCAGCGCTGCCAACAGCATGATCATCACCGCGCAGACCCGCCCGGAGCGCGCCCAGGCGCAGATCAGCACGGCGCAGACGCGTATCCAGGAAATCAACAATCTGCTCAAGAGCGGGCGCGAGTCAGGCAAGCCGCTGAGCGAGGAACGCCGGGGGCTGCTGGACGCCGAAATCGTCTCGCTCAGTGCGCAGATCGATCTGCGCCGCCAGGAACTGGCCGGCAACAGCCTGCTGCAGGACCTGGGCAAGGCACGCCGTGACCTGCTCGCCGAGCGCATCGCCCGCGCCGAGCAGGACACCCAGGCGCTGCAGAGCCTGATCAACGAAAAGCGCCGCGCAGAATCGGAACAGACCGTGGCCGAATTCTCGGCACGGGTGCAGCAGGCCGGCTCGGACAAGCTGCTTGCCGCCGAGAGCGCCGAGAACCTCAAACTGTCCGACTACCTGCTGCGCGCCACCGAGCGCCTCAACCGCCTCAATCAGCAGAACCTCAGGACCCGCCAGCAGCTCGACACCCTCAACCAGACCGACCAGGCGCTGGAAGAACAGATCGCCGTGCTCGAGGGCAGCCTGCTGCTGTCGCGCATTCTCTACCAGCAGAAGCAAGCCTTGCCGAGCCTGCAACTGGATAAGAATCTTGCCGACGAAATCGCCGATATCCGTCTCTATCAGTTCGAACTCAACCAGCGCCGCGAGGCCGCCGGCAACCCCGCGGCCTACGTCGAACAACTGCTGGCACAGCAGAAGGAAGAGGAAATCACGCCTGAGCTGCGGCGCACGCTGATGGACCTGGCGACCACCCGCAGCGAACTGCTGGATCGCCTAAACCGGGAACTGGACGCCCTGCTCAACGCTTCGATCACCCTGCAGCTGAATCAGAAACAGTTGCAGGACACCGCGCGCACCCTGAGCGATACCCTCGACGAGCAGATGTTCTGGATTCCGAGCAACAAGCCGCTGGATCTCGGCTGGCTGCAGGGGTCGGTACAGCGCCTGAAAGCCCAGCTGGCGGCGATGCCGTGGCTTTCAGCAATCCAGGAACTGGGCGCCGGGCTCAAGGAACGCCCGCTGTTCTTCCTGCCGTTGCTGTTGCTGATCGCCGGGCTGCTCTGGTGGCGCAAGACCATCGACGCCAAGCTCAGCTCACTGAGCGAGCAGATCGGCCACTTCCGCAACGACAGCCAGCTGCACACGCCGCTGGCGCTGCTGCTCAACCTGTTGCTGGCGCTGCCCGGCGCACTGTTCCTGGCACTGTGCGGCTACCTGTTGCAGATGGACGCCCGCGGGCAGAACTACGTGCTTGGCGCTGCGCTGTACGAAATGGCCCAGGCCTGGCTGGTGTTCTACAGCGCCTACCGGATGCTCTCGCCAGGCCGCGTGGCCGAACTGCATTTCGGCTGGTCACGGCCGCAGGTGGCGTTCCTGCGTGACGAGATCCGCCGCCTGGGCATGATCGTCATGGCTCTGGTCGCCGTGGTCAGCGTGGCCGAACACCAGCCAGCGCGGTTGGCCGACGACGTCCTCGGCATCCTCGTGGTGCTGGCCTGCTTCGCGTTGATGAGCTGGCGTCTCAACCGTCTGCTGCTCAAGGGGCCGTCGAGCCAGAACGCGCCGCCGCTGCGCCTGATGATCGGCCTGCTGTTCAGCATGCTGCCGATCGCGCTGATCGTCGCGGTGGGCTTCGGCTATTACTACACCGCACTGAAGCTCACCGATCGCCTGATCGATACGCTCTACCTGCTGATGATCTGGATCGTCGTCGAGGCGGCGCTGATCCGCGGACTGACCGTAGCCGCGCGGCGTCTGGCCTACAAGCGCGCACTGGCCAAGCGTCAGGCGCAGACCGAAGAACCCGGCGACCCGGTGGAAACCCAGGGCGAGCCGGGGCTGGATATCGAACAGGTCAACCAGCAGTCACTGCGCCTGACCCGCATGACCATGTTCGGCGTGTTCCTGGTGGCGCTGTACTGGGTCTGGTCGGACCTGATTTCGGTGGTGTCCTACCTGGACAACATCACCCTCTACGAATACACCAGCGGCAGCGGCGATGCCCTGACCACCGCGGCAATCAGCCTGAACAACCTGCTCGGCGCGCTGCTGATCATCGCCATCACCGTCGCCCTGGCGCGCAACCTGCCCGGCCTACTGGAGGTCATGGTGCTGTCCAAGCTGCGCCTGGCCCAGGGCAGCGCCTATGCCACCACTACCCTGCTGTCGTACGCGCTGGCCGGCTTCGGCATCGTCGCCACGCTGTCCACCCTCGGCGTCAGCTGGGACAAGCTGCAATGGCTGGTGGCGGCACTTTCGGTGGGCCTGGGCTTCGGCCTGCAGGAGATCTTCGCCAACTTCATTTCCGGCCTGATCATCCTCTTCGAGCGCCCGGTACGCATCGGTGACGTGGTGACCATCGGCAACCTGTCGGGTACCGTCAGCCGGATCCGCATCCGCGCCACCACCATCACCGATTTCGACCGCAAGGACATCATCGTCCCGAACAAGACCTTCATCACCGGCCAGCTGATCAACTGGTCGCTGAGCGACACCGTCACCCGCGTGACGCTGAAGGTCGGCGTGGCCTACGGCTCGGACCTTGAGCAGGTGAAGACCCTGCTCTACAAGGCCGCCCAAGCCAACCCGCGCGTACTCAAGGATCCAGAGCCGCAGGTGTTCTTCCTCAACTTCGGTGAAAGCACCCTGGATCACGAACTGCGCATCCACGTGCGCGATCTCGGCGACCGCAACCCGGCCACCGACGAGATCAACCGCTTCATCGATCGCGAGTTCAACAAGGCCGGCATCAACATCGCCTTCCGCCAGGTCGACGTGTTCCTGAAGAATTTTGCCGGTCAGCAGCTGCAATTGAGCGCCACGCCCAAACCCGCCGACGAACAGAAGCCGTCGACCGACGATCGCGGCTGAGGAACGCTCAGCCAGCTCGCGGCCTCCAACGTCCTGAATACGCCCGGCACCGGCCGGGCCATTGCTGCTGTACGCCGTGCCGGAGGCATCTTGAAAAGCCTGACCCAACTGACCTTCGACAATCGCTTCGCCCGTCTCGGCGACACCTTTTCCACCGAGGTGTCGCCGCAGCCGCTGAGCGATCCGCGCCTGGTAGTTGCCAGCGAAGCGGCGATGGCGCTGCTGGATCTGGCCCCTACCGAAGCCGAGCAGCCGCTGTTCACCAAGCTGTTTTCCGGGCACAAGATCTGGTCCACGGCCGAACCGCGCGCCATGGTCTATTCCGGCCACCAGTTCGGCAGCTACAACCCGCAACTCGGCGATGGCCGCGGACTGCTGCTCGGCGAGGTCGTCAACGAAGCGGGCGAATACTGGGACCTGCACCTCAAGGGCGCCGGCAAGACGCCCTACTCGCGCATGGGCGATGGCCGTGCCGTGCTGCGCTCATCGATCCGCGAGTTCCTGGCCAGCGAACACCTGCATGCGCTGGGCATTCCCAGCTCCCGTGCGCTGTGCGTCACCAGCTCGGATTCACTGGTCTACCGCGAGCGCCCGGAACGCGGTGCCATGCTGCTGCGCCTGGCGCCCAGCCATGTGCGCTTCGGCCACTTCGAATTCTTCTACTACACCCGCCAGCACGGCGAACTGAAGCAGCTGCTCGAGCACGTCATCGCGGCGCACTTCGCCGAGCTGCTCGAACACCCCGAGCCCTTCCATGCGTTCTTCCGCACGGTGCTCGAGCGCACCGCCGCGCTGATCGCGCGCTGGCAGGCCTACGGGTTCTGCCATGGAGTGATGAACACCGACAACATGTCGATCCTCGGCATCACCTTCGATTTCGGCCCCTACGCCTTCCTCGACGACTTCGATGCGCGCTTCATCTGCAACCATTCCGACGACACCGGCCGCTATTCCTTCGAGAATCAGGTGCCCATTGCCCACTGGAACCTGGCCGCGCTGGCGCAGGCGCTGACGCCTTTCGTCGAGGTGAAGGTGCTGCGCGAAACCATGGAGCTGTTCCTGCCACTGTACGAGGCCGAATGGCTGGACCTGATGCGTCGGCGCCTGGGTTTCGCCCAGGCCGAAGCGACTGATGATGCGCTGGTGCGCCGTCTGTTGCAGCTGATGCAGGCCAGTGCCGTCGACTACACGAATTTCTTTCGCGAGCTGAGCGAGAGCCCTGCTGAGCAGGCGGTACGCCGGCTACGCGAGGACTTCGTCGATTTGCAGGGGTTCGATGCCTGGGCGGCGGATTACTGCACCCGCACGGCATTGGAGGGCGGCGATCCAGCCGAGCGGCAAACGCGGATGCAGGCGGTGAACCCCAAGTACATCCTGCGCAACTACCTGGCGCAGCAGGCCATCGAGGCCGCGGAGAAAGGCGACTACGCCCCGGTACGCGAGCTGCACACCGTACTTGCCCGGCCCTTTGAGGAACAGCCCGGCATGCAGCGCTACGCCGAACGGCCACCGGAATGGGGCAAGCATCTGGAAATCAGCTGTTCGTCCTGAGGATGGACAGGCGATAGAGGCCAGCCGACAGGCTTCGGCTATTCGCCCAGTGGCAGCAGGACGCGGAACTGCGAACCCTGCCCCTCCACGCTCTGCACCTGGATGCGGCCGTTGTGTGCGCGGACGATCTGGTCGGCGATAAACAGGCCCAGCCCCAGGCCAGCGCTGCCTTCGCTGCCCTCGGCGCGCTCGAACTGGCAGAAGATGCGCTCCAGGCTCTGTGGGCTGATGCCGATGCCGTGGTCGCGCACCTCGATGCAGGCACCTTCTGCGCATGAGGTGACGCTGACCTGCACCGGCTTGCCGGCACCGTAACGCATGGCGTTGGTCAGCAGGTTGGCCAGCACCTGCTCGATGCGGAAAGCGTCCCACACGCCGATGATCGACTCGGCCCGCTCCAGTCGCAGCTCGCAACCGCAGGCTTCCATCTGCGCGGCGAAGCTCTCCACGACGTTACCGACCAGCTCGGCAAGGTCGGTGCGACTCGGGCGAATCGACAACTTTCCGGTGCGGATGCGCGAAACATCGAGCATGTCGTCGATCAGGCGGATCAGACTCTGGACCTGCCGCTCGTCCTTGTCGACCATGTTGCGCAGGCGCTCTTCGCTGAAGGCCGCGAAGTTGTTGCGGCCGAGCTGCAGCTTGCGCAGCTGCACCTCCAGAATCAGCGTGTTCAACGGCGTTTTCAGCTCATGGGAGACGATCGACATGAAATCGTCACGCATGCGCACTGCATCTTCCAGCTCGGCTTTGGTGCTGCGCAGTTCATCGAGCAACACTTCCTGTTCGCGACGGCTACGCTCCAGCGCTTCGAGCTGACGCGCCAGGCGTTTGCGGCTGCGGTACAGGTCGACGAACACGCTGACCTTGCTGCGCACCGCATGGGCATCCAGCGGTTTGTGCATGAAATCCACCGCACCGCTCTCGTAGCCCTTGAAGGCGTAATTGAGCTCGCGGCCGGCCGCGCTGACGAAAACGATCGGGATCTGCTTGGTGCGCTCGGTGCCACGCATCAGCTCGGCCAGCTGGAAGCCGTCCATGCCCGGCATCTGTACGTCGAGAATGGCCAGGGCGAACTCGTACCGCAGCAACAGTTCGAGCGCCTGCTCGGCCGACTCGGCCTGATGCACCCGCACGCCAGGCGCCTGCAACAAGGCATCCAGCGCCAGCAGGTTTTCCGGCAGGTCATCGACGATCAGCAGGTTCACCTCGTCGGCACGGTCGGGCATGGTCACTCCAGTTCTCGCAACAAACGGTGGATGTCGCGCAGAGGCAAGATGAAATCCGGTGCGAAGCGCTGCAGGGCGGCGCGTGGCATGGTCGGCACCGCCGCTTCGGCGGGGTCCTGGATCACGGTCAAACCGCCGCAGCGGTGAATCGCCTCGAGACCGGCAGCGCCGTCCTCGTTGGCGCCGGTCAGCAGAACACCGGCGACCTGCGCGCCCCAGGTATCGGCTGCCGATTCGAACAGCACGTCGATCGACGGGCGGGAAAAATGCACCGCATCGTCCTGGCTCAGCGACAGGCTGCGGTCATTCTCGACCAACAGGTGATAACCGGGTGCGGCAAAGTACAGCATTCCGCAGCGTAACTGGTCCTTGTCGTTCGCTTCCTTGACCTGCAGCCGGGTTCTGCGAGCGAAGATCTCGGCCAGATGAGTGGGTCCGCTGGCAGGTATGTGCTGGACCACCAGAATCGGTGGACGGTAACCGCTGGGCAGGCCTTCGAGCACCATGCCGAGCGCCTCCAGCCCACCGGCGGACGCACCGATCACCACCGCCTCGATGGGCGGCTGGCGTCTCGCCTGAAGAAGCGCCTGCGCGGGGCTGCTCATAGCTTGCGGAAGATCCTTTCCGATTTGTCGAACGGCTCGTAGTAGCTGGCGTAGCCGGAAAACTCGACGGTTTCCTTGCTGCCGAGGCCGAGAAAACCCCGATGGCAGAGCGATTCGTGAAACAGCCCGAAGGCACGATCCTGCAGCGGCTTGTTGAAATAGATCAGCACGTTGCGGCAGGAGATCAACTGCGTTTCGGAAAATACGCTATCGGTCGCCAGGCTATGGTCGGCAAACGTAACCTTTTCTTTCAGCGCCTTGTCCATGATCGCCGAGTCGTAAGCGGCGGTGTAATAGTCGGAAAAGCTGCGCGTGCCGCCGGCCTGCTGATAGTTGGCCGTGTACTGGCGCAGGTGGTCGATGGCGAAGATGCCCTGGCGCGCCTGCTCCAGCGAACGCGGGTTGATGTCGGTGGCATAGATGATCGAGCGCTCCAGCAGACCTTCCTCCTTGAGCAGGATGGCCATCGAGTAGACCTCTTCCCCGGTGCTGCAACCGGCGATCCAGATCTTCAGCGACGGATAGGTGCGCAGCACCGGCACTACATGCTCGCGCAGCGAGCGGAAGTAGCTCGGGTCGCGGAACATCTCGCTGACCGGAATGGTGAGGTACTGCAGCAGGTCCATGAAAGCCTGCGGGTCGTAGAGAATCTTGCGCTGCAGTTCCGAGATGCTGTCGCAGTTCAGCTGCTTGAGCGACAGCAACACCCGGCGCTTGAGCGAGGCGCCGGAGTAGTCGCGAAAATCGTAGCTGTACTTGAGGTAGATGGCCTCGATCAGCAGCTTGAGTTCGATCTCGACATTACGGTCGGGCATTTCACAGCAGCTCCACTTTCGGCAGCCAGACGCGGATCAGCGAGAACAGCCGGTCGAGGTCGATGGGTTTGGCCAGGTAGTCATTGGCACCAGCGCTCAGGCAGCGATCCTGGTCATCCTTCATCGCCTTGGCGGTTACCGCGATGATTGGCAGTTTGGCGAAACGAACATCCTTGCGAATTTCCTGCATGGCGGTGAAGCCATCCATTTCCGGCATCATGATGTCCATCAGCACCAGGTCGATGTCAGTGTCGTGCTGCAGCTTGTCGATGGCCTCCAGGCCATTGCGGGCGATTTCCACCAGCGCGCCCTTCTGTTCCAGCGCGCTGGTCAGGGCGAAGACGTTGCGCACGTCGTCGTCCACCACCAGGATCTTGCGGCCCTCGAAGGCCTTCTCGCGGCTGCGCGCGCTTTTCAGCATCTTCTGCCGCTCCGGCGGCATATCCGACTCGACCTTGTGCAGGAACAGCGTGACCTCGTCGAGCAGACGCTCCGGCGAGCGCGCGCCCTTGATGATGATCGAGCGCGAGTACTTGAGCAGCGCCGCTTCTTCGTCGCGGGTGAGGTTGCGCCCGGTATAGACGATCACCGGCGGGAAGGAGCAGATGTCCTCCTTGGCCATGCGCTCGAGCAGCTCGCTGCCGTCCATGTCCGGCAGCTTGAGGTCGATGATCATGCAGTCGAACACCGTATCGCGCAGCTGTTCCAGCGCCTGCGCGCCGAACTCGACAGCGGTGATCTCGATGTCGACGTCCTCGATCAGCCGCGACATGCTCTCCCGCTGCAGGGCGTCGTCCTCGACCAGCAGGATGCGTTTGACCTTCTGCGCCAGCTTGGCTTCCAGGCGGCTGAACACGTCCTTCAGTTCCTCGCGGGTGGTCGGCTTCATCGCATAGCCCACCGCGCCCATCTGCATCGCAGCCTCCTTGCGATCCTCCACGGAGACCACGTGGACCGGGATATGCCGCGTCGCCGGGTTTTCCTTGAGGCGCTCGAGCACGGTCAGGCCGGAGTGGTCCGGCAGGCGCATGTCGAGCAGGATCGCGTCCGGCTTGTACTGCAGCGCGGTATCGAAGCCGTCGTCGGCGTTCTGCGCCAGCAGGCAGCTGTACTGCAGTTCATGGGCGAGATCGTGGAGGATGCGGGCGAACTGCGGCTCGTCCTCGATGACCAGCACGCAGCGCTCCTTGAAGGGGAATCTGTCGCGGTCATCCGGTAGGCGCTGCGGCGGTGCACTGACCGCATGGCGCGGCGCTTGCGGCTCTGCGCGGCGCTGCGGCGGCTCGACCGGCCGGCTCGGCAGAGACGGGCTGCTGCTCGGCTCCACCACAAGCGGCTCGGCAACGCGTGCTTCGCTGTAGCTCTGCGGCACGACCAGGGTGAAGGTGCTGCCCGCCCCCGGCGCGCTCTGCACCTCGATCTGGCCACCGAGCAGGTTGGCCAGCTCGCGGGAAATCGACAGGCCCAGGCCGGTGCCGCCGTAACGCCGATTGGTGGTGCCGTCGGCCTGGCGGAACGCTTCGAAGATTACTGCCTGCTGTTCCTGCGCGATGCCAATGCCGGTATCGCGCACGGCGAAGGCCAGCAGGTCGTCATCACGAGGCTCCACACGCAGCGTCACCGAACCCTTCTCGGTGAACTTGAAGGCGTTGGCCAACAGGTTCTTGAGGATCTGCTCCAGCCGCTGGCGGTCGGTGAACAGGCTGGCCGGCAGGTCGTCGGCCAGTTCGACGCTGAACTGCAGCGAGCGCTCCATCGCCTGGGGCAAGAACAGATTCTTCATGCCGTCGACCAGACGGGAGAGGATGGTTAGCTCGGGATGGACCTCGAACTTGCCGGCTTCCACTTTGGAAATGTCGAGAATGTCGTTGATCAGCGTGAGCAGGTCGTTGCCCGCCGAGTAGATCGAGCGGGCGAACTGGACCTGCTCGTCGCTGAGATTGCCGGCCGGGTTGTCAGCTAGCAACTTGGCCAGGATCAGCGAGCTGTTCAGCGGCGTACGCAGCTCGTGGGACATGTTGGCGAGGAATTCGGACTTGTAGCGGCTGGCGCGCTGCAGCTCATCGGCGCGCTGTTCGAGCATCAGCTGCGCCTCGTTCAGGCGCTGGTTCTTCTCGTCCATCTGATCGCGCTGACGGGCCAGGGCCTCGGTCTGCTCGGCCAGCTGTTCGTTGGTCTGCTCCAGCTCGGCCTGTTGCTCTTCCATGTGCGCCTGGGATTCGCGCAGGGCGTTGGATTGCTCCTCCAGCTCCTCGTTGGCGGCGCGCAGCTCTTCCTGCTGCACCTGCAGCTCCTCGTTGAGCTGCTGGGTCTCGGCCAGCACCTTCTGCAGGCGCTGACGGTAGCGCGCGGCTTCGATGGCCGAGGCGATGCTCGGAGCGATGCGTCGCAGCAGTTCGCTGTCCTGCTCGCGCAATGGCCGCAGGAAGCCGAGTTCGATCACGCCGTTGAGCATGCCGCTGTCTTCCACCGGCACGATGAGCACCGAGCGCGGCGCGGTGTCACCCAGCGCCGAGGTGACCTTGAGATAATCCGCCGGCAGGTCTTCCAGCGCCATGACCCGGCGTTCGAGCGCTGCCTGGCCGACCAGACCGGTGCCGACGTTGAGCGTTCGGCCGCTCTGCAGGTGATCCGGGTCGTAGGCGTATTCGGCGACGCGCTGCAGCTTGCCGTCCTGCACCACGTACAGCGCACCCACGGCCGCGTCGATGTAGCGCGAGAGGAAGTTCAGCACGCCTTGGCCCAGTGCCGGCAAGGCCAGTTCGCCGATGATCGAATCGCTGAGCTGGGTCTGCCCGGTGCGATACCAGGCCTGTTGTTCCAATGCCTCGGCATGGGCATGTTGCTTGCCCAGCAACTCTGAGTAGGTGGTGGACAAGGAGGTCAGGTCACGACGACCGAGATAGACCAGCATGCCGCTGAAAATCAGGCTGAACAGCAGGAAGCCACCGATCAGCGCGGTGGTGATGACTTCCGAAGTATCGGTGCGCTGGGCGCGCAGTTGGCGCTCCTCGGCAATGAATTCGTTGAGCAGGTTGCGCCGCTGGTTGGTCAGGTCCAGGCCCCGGCGGGTGCGCACGTAATCGACCACCGGCTCACCGGCCGCCCGCCGTGAGATGCCCTCTTCGGCAAAAGCCAGCCAGAGATGGTGGGCCGCGTCGATTTTCTCGAGGCGCGAAAGCTGCAGAGGGTCGCTGCCCGCGTAGACCTTGAGCGCGTCCAGCTCGCGCTCCATCTGCCCCAGCCCCTGGCGATAGGGGTCGAGAAACGGCTCCTCACCGGCGATCAGGTAGCCGCGCAGACCGGTTTCCAGGTCGGCGACCAGGCGCAACGCTTCATGGGCGTGGGCGACCCCTTTGACCGATTGTTCGACCCAATGGCCGACGCTCAGCAGGTAATAGACGATGGCGCTGAAGAAGAAGGCGCTGAGGAAACCGAAACCCAGTGGCACGGCCACGTTACGGTTGAGTATCCGTCTGAAATTGCTCTGGTCGATGAAGGACTCGCTCATGGTTTCCTTTCCGTATGCCCGGAGTGGGCTGAACGCGCATGGATGTGCAGACGCCAGCAAGGTTCGATGGCGCTGGGTTACCAGCGTTTTCTTGAGTGTTTCGCGCGTAATAGGTTCCGCAGCGCAGAACGCGCGACTCTACACGGGCAGGGAGAGGAGTTCAAAAACGGCCCGGCAGAACCCGGGCCGGGACGATCAGCGGCGGGCGATGATCCAGACGGCGTGGATGATGCCGGGAATGTAGCCGAGCAGCGTCAACAGGATGTTCAGCCAGAACGCGCCAGCGAAGCCGACTTGGAGAAACACACCAAGCGGTGGCAGCAGAATCGCAACGATGATGCGGATAAGGTCCATCAGGGTCTCCGTCAGTCAGGGATGGCCATCAAGAGGGCCTACTGAATCGACCTGATCGGCGCAGACGGGTTCCTTGCTGTGAGGCGGGATGCCCGCTGCCGCAGGGCAGCGGGTAGAAAAGTCCGCAGGCGACCGGATAAGCCGCCGAGGGCATCGGATGGATGCTCAGAGAGGGAAGACGCAGCCACCTAGAGTGGCATCGTGCGTCATGCCGCTTCGCCTTTTGAGCAAAGGGGCGGCGCCAGCTTTCGCTTAGCCTGCTAACCATCCCAGACCAAAGGCGTAGCCGCCATTGGCCATTGGTCGATAGCCGAGCAATTCGGTAGGGAACAACCCCGGCGCCGGGGTCGGAACTCGCCACGGCTTGCGCGGGTCGTCTAACCACAGCTTGCGTGCCACCACGCGGCTTTCCCATGCATCGACCAGAGGGTTTCCTATGCCAGAACCAACCGCGGTGATCTGTGGAGCGACCGCCGGAGTCGGCCGTGCGACCGCCGAGGCTTTCGCCAAAGCCGGCTACCGGGTCGCGCTGATCGCGCGCGGCGAACAGGGCCTGCGCGACACCCAGGAGCAACTCGAAGCGCTCGGCGCGACGGTTCTGGCGATTTCCGCAGACGTCGCCGATGCCGCTGCGCTGGATGCCGCAGCCAGCCGCATCGAAGCGGAGCTCGGCGCCATCGATGTCTGGGTCAATGCGGCGATGGCCACGGTGTTCGGCCCCTTCGCTGCCTTGACCGCCGAGGAGATCCGCCGCGTCACCGAGGTGACCTATCTCGGCAGCGTGCATGGCACCCTGGCCGCGCTGCGCCACATGCGCTCGCGCAACCGCGGCACCATCGTCCAGGTTGGCTCGGCGCTGGCCTACCGCGCGATACCGCTGCAGTCCGCCTATTGCGGCGCCAAGTTCGCCATCCGCGGTTTCATCGACTCGCTGCGCTGCGAGCTGATTCACGACAACAGCGCCATCCGCCTGAGCATGGTGCAGCTGCCGGCGCACAACACGCCGCAGTTCGAATGGGCGCGCAACAAGATCGGCTGGCGTGCGCAGCCGGTGCCACCGATCCACACGCCGGAGGTCGCCGCCCGTGCGATCCTGCACGCAGCCCGGGAGGCGCCGCGAGAGCTGTGGGTCGGCAGCGCGAGCCTGAAGGCGATCATCGGCACGCTGTTCATGCCCGGCCTGCTCGATCGCATGCTCGCGCGGCAAGCCTGGGACGGCCAGCTGATCCCCGAACGCGCGCCTGAGGGCCGACCCGACAACCTGTTCGAGCCGGTCGAGGGGCTGCACGCCACCGAGGGACGCTTCAGCGATCAGGCCCAGCCACGTGCGCTGGCGCTCAGCTCGGCGACTGTTGGCAAGCTCGCGCTGGGTGCCGGCACGCTACTGGCCCTGGGCGCAGGCTGGGCGCTGGGCCGGCGCAGACGCTGAGGCATTCAGCTGCGGGGCGGCGGCGCCCCGCGCTTGCGGCGGATATTGATCCAGGAAAGCACGGCCAGCGCGAGCATCGCCCCGGCCATGTTGTAATTGCCGATCGCTGCATAGCCGACGGCGGCGACCGAACAGGCAGCGAAGCCGATCCAGCGCACCGCGGCCATCATCGTCTCGACCGTCTTGCTGCGTGGCGCCGCCATCAGTGCGCCCCGCCCTGCATGCGCGCCAGTTCCCGCGAGTCGTGACTGCAGAACCGCGTCTCGGCGCGATGCTTCAGGCAGCCGAGCGGACACATGCAGCCACAGTTCAAATGATGGATGCGCATGGCGACTCCCTTGATCAGCATGCAGGCCGGAAGGCCTGCCCTTACTGGCTCTGAGGCCGTGGACGCGACCGGAGTTCAGCCCGGCCGGCGGATGCGCGGCGTCCTGCCTCGCTGTGCCAGCACGGCGGTGGTCTAAGCTGCCAGCAAGGGCACGACACTGTGCCGTGCCGTCGCCAGAGGACATCGTCATGCCTCGCCACCCCCTTAGCTGGCTGCTTTTCCTGCTCTGCGCGCTGGCGGTCCAGGGTGCGAGCGCCGCGGCGCCGGTGACACTGCTGCGGGTGGATGGCGCCATCGGTCCGGCCAGTGCCGACTATGTATTGCGCGGCCTCGAACATGCCCGCGACGAGGGCGCACAACTGGTGGTGCTGGAGCTGGACACTCCCGGCGGGCTCGACGTTTCCATGCGCGCCATCATCAAGGCGATCCTCGCCAGCCCGATCCCGGTGGCCACCTATGTCACCCCCAGCGGCGCCCGTGCCGCCAGCGCCGGCACCTACATGCTCTACGCCAGTCATGTCGCGGCGATGGCGCCCGGTACCAATCTCGGCGCGGCAACGCCGGTGCAGATCGGCGGCGGTATGCCCGGTGCTCCACCCGAGCAGCCGAAGGGCGAAAAGGATGAGGACACGCAGAAGCCCGCCGATGCCATGAGCCGCAAGCAGATCAACGATGCGGCGGCCTATATCCGCGGCCTCGCTCAGCTGCGCGAACGCAACGCCGAGTGGGCCGAGCAGGCGGTGCGCGAGGCGGTCAGCCTGTCTGCCAGCGAAGCGCTGGAACTGGAGGTGATCGATTACCTGGCGCGCGATGTCGCCGACCTGCTGCGCCAGCTCGACGGCAAGACCCTCGCCACCATCGCGGGCGACGTCAGCCTGAACACCGCCGATGCGCAGCTGATCGAGCATGCGCCGGACTGGCGGGTACGCCTGCTGGCGGTGATCACCAACCCGAGCGTCGCGCTGATCCTGATGATGATCGGCATCTACGGGCTGATCCTCGAATTTTCCAGCCCGGGCATGGGTGGCGGCGGCGTGCTCGGCTGCATCTGCCTGATCCTTGCGCTGTATGCGCTGCAACTGCTGCCGGTGAACTACGCCGGCGTCGCGCTGATCCTGCTCGGCATCGCCTTCATGGTCGCCGAGGGCTTTCTGCCCAGCTTCGGCATGCTCGGCATCGGTGGCGTTGCCGCGTTCGTCACCGGCGCGGTGATCCTGATCGACACCGACGTGCCCGGTTTCGGCATACCGCTCTCGCTGATCGTGCCGCTGGGAATCATCAGCGCCCTGCTGGTGTTCGCCCTCGTCGCCATGGCGTTGAAAGCGAGACGCCAGCGGCTGGTCAGCGGCGACAGCGCGCTGATCGGCAGCCTGGTGCTGGTCGACGCAGTGCCAACACAGAACCCGCACAGCGGCTGGGTGCACCTGCACGGCGAGAACTGGCAGGTGCGCAGCACCACCGCACTGCAGGTCGGCCAGCAGGTGCGCGTGATCGCCCGGGACGGTCTGCAACTGGAGGTCGCGCCACCATCTGCAACCAATCGAGAGGAGCTGAACCATGGCTTATGAAATGAGTTTTCTGGTGCTGCTGGTATTGCTGGTGGGGGTGCTGGCCTCGGCGTTTCGCATCCTGCGCGAGTACGAACGCGGCGTGGTGTTCATGCTCGGCCGCTTCTGGAAGGTCAAAGGGCCTGGGCTGATTCTGATCATCCCCGGCGTGCAGCAGATGGTGCGGGTCGACCTGCGCACACTGGTGCTGGACGTGCCGACGCAGGACGTGATCTCCCGCGACAACGTCTCGGTGAAGGTCAATGCGGTGGTGTATTACCGAGTGCTCGATGCGCAGAAGGCGATCATCGAGGTCGAGGACTACCACTCGGCGACCAGCCAGCTGGCGCAAACCACCTTGCGCGCGGTACTCGGCAAGCACGAACTGGACGACATGCTGGCCGAGCGCGAGCGGCTCAACACCGATATCCAGCAGGTTCTGGACGCACAGACCGACGCCTGGGGCATCAAGGTGGCCAACGTCGAGATCAAGCACGTCGACCTCGACGAGTCCATGGTCCGCGCCATCGCGCGCCAGGCCGAGGCGGAACGCGAGCGGCGCGCCAAGGTCATTCATGCAGAGGGCGAACTGCAGGCTTCGGAAAAACTGATGCAGGCCGCCGAAATGCTCGGCCGGCAATCAGGCGCGATGCAGCTGCGCTACATGCAGACGCTGAGCAACATCGCCGGCGACAAGAGCTCCACCATCGTCTTCCCGCTGCCCATCGAGCTGCTGCAGGGCATCAAGAACCTCGACAGGAAACCCTGAGTGCACATACTTGCCACGCTTCACCGCCCGCTGCGTCTGCTGCTGATCGCCCTGCTTGCCTCGGCGCTCGGCGCCTGCGCAGCCTTTTCGCCACGCGACCCGCTGAACGTTCAGGTCGCCGGCATCCAGCCGCTGCAGGGCGAAGGTCTGGAGTTGCGCTTCATGGTCCGGCTGCGCCTGCAGAACCCCAACGAGGCCGCCATCGATTACAACGGCGTCGCCCTCGATCTGGAGGTCAACGGTCGCCGACTGGCCAGCGGCGTCAGCGACCAGCGCGGCACGGTGCCGCGCTTCGGCGAGAGCGTGCTCAGCGTGCCGGTGACCATTTCCGCCTTCTCGGCTGCGCGCCAGGCGCTGGGGCTGGCCGAGCACGTCGGTCTCGACGAGGTGCCCTACGTGCTGCGCGGCAAGCTTGCCGGCGGCCTGTTCGGCACCCAGCGCTTCGTCGAGAAAGGCACCTTCGATCTCTCTCCGGCAGCAACCTCACCCTATCGCCGCCCCTAGGTCATACGATCACCCGTCGATTCAAGGGTGATCCTTCGGGCACGCATCCGACGAGATGCAATAGCCCATCTTCAAGCGCTGCATAGCCGCCAGAATGGCGCTCATGGCCATTCTACGGGCTAAAAAACTGCCAGCCGCCCATACAACCTGCCCTTGCGTTCGACTTTAGGCGACGTTGACAACGATGCAGGCATGCCCATAATGCGAGCAGTCATATGACAACTGACGTCATTAGACTTGCCATCAGGCATAGACCACCGCCCCCACGGTGGCCACACCGGGGCGGCCCATCAAGCAAGGGAGCACAACAATAATGACCCCACGCACCCCCTCGTCCGTCGCGCTGTTCGCTGGCGGCTGCATGACCCTGGCATCGCTCGGCTTTACCGCCAGCGCGCAAGCCGAAGGCTTCATCGATGACGCAAAGCTTTCACTGAACCTGCGCAACTTCTACATCAACCGTAACTTCGTCGACCCCGACTACGCCCAGAGCAAGGGTGAGGAATGGACACAGAGCTTCATCCTCAACTTCCAGTCCGGCTACACGCCTGGCCCGGTCGGTTTCGGTGTGGATGCGCTGGGCTTGTTGGCCGTCAAGCTCGATGGCGGTGGCGGCACCTACGGCACCGGCCTGCTGCCGGTACATGGCGCACCGGGCGACCGCCATCCGCCGGATGATTTCGCCCGCGTGGCAGTCGCGGCCAAGGCCAAGCTGTCCGAGACCGAAGTGCGTGTCGGTGAGTGGATGGTGGCATTGCCGATCCTGCGCTCGGATGACGGCCGCTCGCTGCCGCAGACCTTCCAGGGCGGCATGATCACCTCCAGGGAGATCAACGGCCTGGCGCTTTACGGCGGCCAGATGCGGCAGAACAGCCCGCGCGACGACGGCAGCATGGACGACATGTTCCTGCAGGGTTTCGCTGGCGTGACGTCCGACCGTTTCAACTTCGTGGGTGGCGAGTACGAGCTTGGCGCCAAGACCAAGGTCGGCGCCTGGCATGCACGACTGGAAGACATCTACCAACAGAACTACTTCCAGTTCCTGCACACCCAGCCAATCGGCGAAGGCATGGCGCTGACCGCCAACCTCGGCTATTTCACCGGCAAGGAAGAAGGCAGTGCGCGGGTCGGCGACCTGGACAACAAGACCTACTCCGGTCTGTTCGGTCTGCAAGTGGGTGGCAACACTTTCTACGTCGGCCTGCAGAAGGTCAGCGGCGACAATGGCTGGATGCGCGTCAACGGCACCAGCGGCGGCACCCTGGCCAACGACTCGTTCAACTCGGCCTACGACAACCGCAACGAGCGCTCCTGGCAGCTGCGCCATGACTACAACTTCACCGGCATGGGCGTTCCGGGTCTGACGATCATGAACCGCTACATCAGCGGCGATCGCATCGAAGCTGGCGGCGTGGATGACGGCAAGGAATGGGGCCGCGAGTCGGAGCTCGCCTATACGGTGCAGAGCGGTCCGTTCAAGAACCTCAACGTCAAGTGGCGCAACTCCAGCATCCGTCGCGACTACAGCGCCAACGAGTTCGACGAGAACCGCCTGATCTTCAACTACCCGCTATCTGTGCTGTAAGCGGTAGCGCAGTACGCAACCCTCCTCGCTCCGGTTGCGGTAAATCTTTGGCCCGTCGTCTGACGGGCCTTTTTTCGTCTCACGCCGGGCGAACCCGGCGCCCAGCCGTTACAACACCCCCTGCAAGATACCGCCCAGCGTCAGTAACGGCGCCGCGGGCAGCACCCAGTGCGCACGCCAGGCCAACAGCAGTACCAGCAGCAACCCCGATAGCATCACCAGACAAAGCCATACCACCGTTCCGATCTCGCCGCCCTGGCTGGCGATTCCCAGCCACAAGGCGATGCCGAAACAGCCCGCAGCCAGCAAACGCAGGATCACCACGCCAGGCAGACGCGTACCGGCGCGCAACAGCACGCCCCGGTGGCGATTCATCGTCAGGCACAACAACGCCATGCCCAGATAGGCCAGGGCAAAAGCCAATAGCAGCACGTTCATGCCTCCTGTACTCGAGTCGCACGACCGCGCACCGCAGCGGCAGCCGGGGTTGTGTTCAGGCGCCAGGCGCAGGTCGCACAGATCAGCCCGGCGACGATCATGAACAGATCGACCGATGCCAGCGCCCAGTCACCACGTCCGAGACTGGCGATCAGGTGACCATCGGAGCTCAGCGCGTTGATGAGCGGCAAGCCGAGCGCAAGCGCCGCACCGATTAGCAACTGCTCACGCAGCAGTTGCCGCGCCTGCTGACGCCGCAGCACGGACCAGAGCGCGACCAGCAGCCAGGCGCCGGCGAACACCCAGCCTTCGGCGACCGCCCGCTCGGCGAAACCGGCCGGGATCAACCGGTTGCCCCACAGCAGCGCCAGGCTGGCCAGCGGCAGGCCGGCGAACACCGAGGCGTTCAGCGCACGCACCCAGACCACGCTCGCATCACCGCGCTGCTCGCGTTTGGCCAGCCAGACCTGCAGCCCGCCGACCAGCATGGCGCAACCGGCAAGCCCCATCAGCAGATAGAGCAGACGCACCAGCGTGCCGCCGAACTGCGCCATGTGCAGCCCCGCCAGCCAGAGGTAGGCGCGATAGCCGGTGGAGGCATCCTGACGGTTGAGCAGTTCACCAGTGCCGGCGTCGTAGCTGAGGGTGTCCTGCGGCGAGCCGATCCGCGAACGGTCCCGGCGCCGGACGTCCACCACCGCCGACGCATCATCGGGATGATGCACGCTGACCCAGCCCGCCTCGCCTCCGCCCCACTGCCGCTGCGACTCGACCATCAGCGCATCGAGGGACACCGGAGCCGGTGGCGGCTGGCCCACTTCTTCGCGCTCGAAGCTGCCCATCACCTCGCCGAAGTACTGCATGACGTTGCCGGAATAGCTCACCTGGGCGGCAGCCGGCATGTAGGACGCAACGAAGATCGCCACGCCGGTGTAGGCCAGCACCAGATGGAATGGAAAGCCGACCACGCCGAACAGGTTGTGCGCATCGAGCCATGCACGCTGCCCGTTGGCCTTGGGCCGCAAGGTGAAGAAGTCCTTGAAGATGCGCCGGTGGATGATCACTCCCGACACCAGCGCGACAAGCATGAACATGCCGGCCAAACCGACGATGTACATGCCGATGTCGCCGGCGTGCAGGTTGTAATGCAGCTTGAAGAAGAACTCGCCACCGACGGTTTCCGCCATCGGTTCGGCCTGCGCACTGCGCGGGTCGAAGGCGACGTTGTGGATCGTCTTGGTGGCGTCCACTTCCCAGCCCAGTCGCCAATAGGGCTCGCGCTCGGTGGGGCCGTGCATCCAGAAGGCATGCAGCTCCTCGCTGACGTTCTGCTGCAACCAGCCGTGCACGTCATCGGCGCCCAGACTCGATACCACGCCGTCGTGCAGCGCGGGACGCATCCAGCGGCTGAGTTCCTTGTCGAAGCAGGCGACGGTGCCGGCGAAGATGATCACGAACAGCAACCAGCTCGGTAGCAGTCCGCCCCAGGTGTGCAGGCCGGCCATGCTTTGGCGCAGTTTCATGGACGCACCCTCCAGTCACCGGAAAAGAATGCGGCCAGGCACAGCACCGCAGTCACGCCGACGATCAACAGCCATACCCGTGTGGCGCTGCGGGCAGCGAACACGTAGATCACCACGGCGGTCCACACGGCGAAGCTCGCCAGGCTGGAAAACACCACACGATCAGGGCGCGCCAGCGGCAGGTAGACCGCAAGAAAGGCGGTCACCGCGTAGGCGACCGCGTAACCGCCGACCAGCGCCGCGAGCACGCGCGACGCGATGTTCCAGCGGTTGATGGATATGTTGCGACTCACCTGGAGCCCTCCCTTGCAGGTCGGTATGCGGCGCCTGGCTCAGCGGCGATCAAAAGCTGTAGCTCGCCGTCGCTGTCAGCGTGCGACGGTTGCCGGTGAAGCAGTCGCCGCGTGACAGACAGGTGGTGTAGTAGGTCTCGTCTTCCAGGTTGGTGGCGTTGAGGGTGAGCGACCAGTCCTGGTAGGCGTAGCCGAGCATGGCGTCGAACAGCGTGGTCGAAGGCGTCTTCAGGCTATCGGTGCCGTCCCAGCTGGCGCCGACATAGCGCACCCCGGCACCGGCGCTGAAGCCGGGAATGCCGGCGATGCTGAAGCGATGCTGCGACCACAGCGAGGCCATGTGTTCGGGCACGCTGGCGATGCGCTTGCCCTGCTGGGCGACCGGTCCCTTGACCACTTCGCTGTCCAGGTAGGTGTAGGTGCCGATCAGATCCCAGTTCGAGTTCATCTCCACCAGCCCTTCCAGCTCCAGCCCCTTGACCCGCGCTTCACCGGCCTGAATGGTGCTGAGCGGGTTTGCCGGGTTCGGCATCTGGCGGTTCTTCTCGCGCAGATCGAACACTGCGGCCGTGAGCAGCGTGTTGCTGCCAGCCGGCTGATACTTCACACCGAGCTCCCACTGCTCGCCTTCTAGCGGCTTGTAGGACTGCTGAGTGACGTTATCCAGACCGATGATAGGGGTGAAGGACTCGCTGTAGCTGATGTAGGGCGCCACACCATTGTCGAACAGGTAAGTCAGACCGACGCGACCGGTGACCGCGTCATCCTTCTGCCGGGTGCCCTGCTCGACGCGGGTGTCGGCCCAGTCCTTGCGCAGGCCCAGGGTGGCCAGCCACTTGTCCAGACGGATCTGGTCCTGAACATAAAGACCCTGCTGCGCGACACGCTGCTGCGGAACGTCAGACAGGGTGATGCCGGACGGATCGAAGGTGCCGTACACCGGGTCGTAAAGGTCCAGCGGCGTAGCGTTACCGCGAGCGGTCCGGCTATCGGTGACCGCATGCCGATAGTCGATGCCCACCAGCGCGGTGTGCTGCAGCGGGCCGGTGTCGAAGCGCGACTCGGCCTGATGGTCTGCGCTCCAGATGGTCACTTCCGGCTTGGAAACGTAATAGACACGATTGACCGTGCGGTCGTCGGCGCCCAGTACTGGCGGCCATCCGTATATGGACTGGTAGCTGACCTTGCTCTTCTGCCAGCGCAGGTTCTGCCGCAGTGTCCAGGTGTCGTCCAGGCGCCAGGCCATCTGCGAGGTGAGCGCTTTCTGCTCGGTGTCGTACTCGTCGAATCCGGGCTCGCTGACGAAGCGCTCACTGCCGATCTCGCCATAAGGCGCACTGAGCACAGTGCCGCGGTGCGGCAGGAACCCACTGGTGGTGCCGCCATCGTCCTTCTGCACGTTGGCTATCAGCGTCCATTCGAACTGCTCGTTCGGGCGCCAGGTCAATGACGGCATGAACAGCAGACGGTTGTCCTTGGTGTGATCGACCTGGGTCTGGCTGTCGCGCTGGATCGCCACCACGCGATAGAGCAGCGTGCCATCGTCGTCCAGCGGACCGGTGCTGTCGAAGGCGATCTGCTTGCGATCAAAGCTGCCGTACTGCAGCTGCAGCTCGCTCTTCTGTTCCGCCTGCGGACGCTTGCTGACGAAATTGAGCAGGCCGCCGACCGAACTCTGCCCGTAGAGCATCGAGGATGGCCCCTTGATCACCTCGACGCGTTCCAGGGTGAACGGATCGGTACGTGAGTTCGTGTAGAAGCCCACGCTCTGCTGCAGGCCATCCAAGAAGAGTGTTGGCGCAACGCCGCGGATCAGCGCGAAGTCGCCGCGACTGTCGAAGCCATAGGCCTCGCCGCGCATGCCGGCCACGTAGCGCAGCGAGTCCTGGATGGTCAGCGAGCCCTGGTCGCGAATGCGGTCGGCAGTGATCACGCTGATCGACTGCGGCGTTTCGATGATCGGTGTGTCGGTCTTGGTGGCGCTGACGCTGCGCTTGGCAACGTAGCCTTCCACCGGGCCATTACCCCGCTCGACTTCGCGCGGCGCGGTGATCTGCTGTGCCTCCAGCTCGACCGCTTCCTGCGCCTCCACGGCGAAGCAGGCGACCAGCATGGGCAGACCCAGCACCAGCGGGCGCAACGAAAATGGAGGCGAAGCGACAACGCGACTCATGGCGTTCTTCCTTGGTTGTTATGTGAACGCGCATGATATTGATAAATGTTTGCATTTAGAAGATGTGTTTTGTTTTGCCGAGCGGTTCGGCTTTTCGTGGAAATGCCTTGCCTGCCCGTTGCTGGAGGGTCGCCTCTGAGCAGATGGCAGCCGGCGCGGTCAGCCCGCCGCTGGACTGAGCCGCCAGCGGCAATCACGGATCAGGGTCTGTCCGGGCGCGAGGATTTCCAGCCCTTCTGCGCCACGATTGAGTGCGCCATTGGCGTGCGACACCGGCTCCACGGCGATGAAGCCCTGGACGGCCGGCGGGGTGTAGACGATCAGATGCTGCAGCCCCGGCCCAGCCTCGATCGCCAGGCTCAGCCGCTGCTCCGGCCAGCAGAGCTGGGCCTGGCCGTTCCAGCCGCTGAAATTGTTGTCCAGCCCGGGCTCGTCCACCGCGCGTAGCTGGCGGAAATCCCAGCTAGCCGGAATCGCCGCCTGGTGCAGCGGCAGCTGCTGCTCATCGGCCAGCCAAACCGTCGCGGCGGCGAACTGCAACTCGACACCGGCATGCCGAGGGAAGTACGGATGCCAGCCGAGTCCCGCCGGCATCGGCCGGCTGTCGCGGTTGTGCAGCCGTAGCTCCAGTGCCAGGCCGTCATCGAGAAGCTGCAGTCGCTGGCTGAGGTGAAAGGCGAACGGCCAGTCCGCGGTGTTCTCGCCCTCGCGCGGGTCATGCGACAGGCTGAGCAGCAGGTGATCGGCGCCCCGCTCGTCCAGCTGCCAGGCCCGCTTCCAGGCCACGCCATGAATCGGCAAGGCGTGATCGGCCGAGTTGCGTCGCAGTTGATGGGAGCTGCCGTCAAAGTCGAAGCGGCCATCGGCGACGCGGTTGGAATACGGCGCCAGCACGAAGCAGCCCGTGCGCCGTACCTGCTCGCTGCCATCCCAGGGCCGCAGCAGATCGAAGCCGTCGAAGGCGAAACGGGTGATCGCGCCGCCCAGCGCCGGGCAGACGGCGAGCTGAAAACCGCCACGGGTCAGGTGGAGTTCGTCGAACGAAGCCATGCGTCTTTCCAGAATGTGTGCCGCCACACCGCTAGGGCGCTTGTGGCGCCCCAGGTGCGGCGGCGATGGGTCATGCAATGCCGACGCAGGCTTATGGCCCGTGCCGTGTACGGACGCCAGCCGTACTCAGACCGGCGTCACCAACTGCCCCTCGGCGAGGAAGCGCTGCAGGTTGGCCAGCACCAGGTCCTCCATCGCACCGCGGGTTTCCCGGGTGGCGCTGCCGATGTGCGGCAGCAGGACCACGTTATCCATGCCCAGCAGCGCCTCGGGCGCCTGGGGTTCCTCGGCGAACACATCCAGCGCGGCGCCGCCGAGGCGGCCCGCCTGCAGTGCCTCGACCAGCGCCGGCTCGTCCACCACCGAACCGCGCGCGACGTTCACCAGCAGGCCGTCCGGGCCGAGCGCATCGAGCACTTCGCGGCTCACCAGACCGCGAGTCTGCGGGCCGCCAACGCAGGTCAGCAGCAGCACGTCGGCCCAGCGCGCCAACTCCACCAGGCTGCCGGCGTACTCGTAGGGGCAGTCGGCGAGCGGCCGGCGGTTGTGGTAACGCACGGGCATGCTGAAGCCCTCGGCGCGCTTGGCTACTGCGTGGCCGATGCGGCCGAGACCTAGAATGCCCAGCCGGCTGCCGGTGACCCGACGCGCCAGCGGCAGGTTGCCGCTGGGCCAGCCGCCGGCGCGGACGAAGCGATCGGCGCGGCTCAGCTGCCGGCGGCCGTCGATGATCAGGCCCATGGCGAGGTCGGCGACGCAGTCGTTGAGCACCTCCGGCGTGTTGCTGATGGCGATGCCGCGGGCCTGCGCCGCCGGCACGTCGATGGGATCGTAGCCGACGCCGAAACTGACGATGGCCTTGAGCGCCGGCAGCCGCGCCATCAGCTCGGCCGAGCAGCCGAAGCGCGAGCCTGTCACCACCACTTCGATCGCGTCGGCCAGCTCGTCCAGGCGCGCTGCGGTCTCGGCCTGCCACAGCGACAGGATGTCGTAGCGGCTGGCCAGTTCACGGTCGAG